>Ga0209254_10003740_pt1 | contig 13867 bp, 12 predicted proteins | sample FrelakmetDIP11DI_FD_187148 | JGI IMG/M metagenome (GOLD analysis project Ga0209254, IMG submission 187148) | Freshwater lake sediment microbial communities from the University of Notre Dame, USA, for methane emissions studies - DIP11 DI (SPAdes)... | ecosystem: Environmental > Aquatic >...
CTGAGCCTTTGTCCCTGCGACTCATGGCGCTGGGGGAAAGACGAAAGATTTATCCATGATATAGTTGAAGCTTACGCAAAGGTATACCCGAATCTAAAACTCCATAACACAAACTATCCTTCTCCGGTAGATTTGAAGGCGAAGATCAGGTACGGCAATATCGATTTTGATGGGGATATTTCGAAGGATTCTCCAGGTTCTGACCTGATCAAGACTCTCATACTGGATGATAAACCCGGCCAGTTGTATATCACTGCATGGGGCGGTCAAAGTACAATCGCGAGGGCCCTTAAGTCAATACAGGAACAATACCAGTACACCACGCAGTGGGAACTTATCAGAAAGAAGATCGCGGGAAAAGTGGTGTTGTTGCCTTCCGGCGACCAGGACGATACTTACGCTACCTATATCAGGCCCAACTGGCCCGATATCGAATACCGCCAGTTCAGGAATGGCCCCAACTATGGCTATGGCGCACAACTCAGGGCCAGCAAAGAGGATTCGGTTTATCTGACATCCGCATGGATGAAAGAGCGTATATCGAACCACGGACCGCTGGGTTCCATATACAGGGTATGGGGTGATGGCAAGCAGATGGTGAAGGACGATAAGCTTGATTATTTTGGCCTTACCGGTTACTCCAATGAGCAATTGAGGCAGATGGGTTATATCGTTTGGATGCCGGTGCAGGAGAAGGGTTCCTGGCTTGGCGAAGGCGATAACCACACGTTTATGAATATGCTGGACAATGGGCTTCGTGCCTATGAGTCTGGTTTCTACGGCGGCTGGGGTGGCAGGTCGGAGCAAGCGATGAAGGAGATCACGTTTGCCATAGCAGATACATCGGCGCAAGGTATGGTGAATGCATTGAGTTCCATGTCTGGCACATCAGGTAAAAGCAGCTATCCCAATTTCTTCCCTGCCGCGCAGCGGGATTTTGCTGCACGCATGAAATGGAGCACAACGCCCCAATATGCCAATGCGAATCATGAGCCGGTAGTGCGTATCAATGGTCCGCTGAAAGTGATCGCATATCCGGGGCAGAAAATTTTGCTTTTCGGATCTGTCTCGGATCCTGATAGCAATGCTGTTGCCGTCAGGTGGTGGCATTTTGAGATGAACGACAACAAGAACAAACCAGAGATAGCCAACCCAGCATCTCTGCAGGCCGAAGTGCTTATCCCGAAGGATGCCATCCGCGACCAGGCTTACCATCTGATACTTGAAGCCACAGACAATGGCAGCCCGGCGCTGACCAGGTACCAGCGGGTGATCATTACTGTAAAGGAGAGGTAGGATTTATAAAAGACACAATAACCGGGTATGGAAAAAATTGATATAGTCCGCGTAACAAATAGTAACATAGATCAGTTGCAAAAAATTGGGAGGCAAACTTTTTCCGAAACATTTTCAGCAGGCAATACGGAGGAAAATATGCGAAAATACCTGGAAGAGGATTTCTCCATTGAAAAACTTACTGCCGAACTTAGTGATCGTAATGCAGAATTTTATTTTGCCAAAATTGATACGCATGTCATCGGGTATTTAAAACTTAATACCGGGCATTCTCAGACAGAACTAAAAGATGGCAATGCACTTGAAATCGAACGTATTTATGTGCTAAAGGAATTTCATGGGAAAAATGTAGGCCAAATACTTTACGAAAAAGCAATCCAGGTTGCAAAACAGAAAAACGCCGACTACATGTGGTTAGGTGTTTGGGAAGAAAATCCAAGAGCAATTCAGTTTTATAAAAAAAATGGTTTTATTGAATTTGATAAACATATTTTCAAATTGGGTGATGACGAGCAGACAGACATAATGATGAAACTTCAATTGAAAGGTGCATGATACTTTAAACAGGGGAGAAGTTTACAAGAGTTTTTCGATAACCTGTAATAATAAAAACAAAAGAAAAGCTAAGCCGGCGGTCACGATAGCAAATCTAACTGCAAACGATTAACAATGACAGAAAACAAAGACATTTGGATTAAAACGGGGTACCAGGTTTTTGCTTTATGCGGTGAAAATGGATTAAAAATTGAAACGCTTGCAAAGAAAGTGGGCATCAGTAAATCTTCCTTCTATCATCATTTCGCAGACCTTGAATTTTTTTTGGATATCCTGTTGAAATTTCATTTGCAACAGTCTCAAATCATTGCCGACAAAGAAAAAAAAGTAAAAATCATAGACCCAGAACTCATACATATCCTGGTAGAGCATAAAACAGATCTGCTTTTTAACAGGCAATTGCGGTTCAATCAACAGGATAAACGCTATAAAGAAACACTTAATAAATCCAACCTGATCATTGGCAACGAATTTGTAATTATCTGGGCGAAAGACCTGGCTTTAAGCCAGAAAAAACTTGAAAGTTTATTTGAATTGGCATTAGAGAACTTTTTCCTGCAGATCAATGCCGAAAACCTCAATTACGAATGGCTCTCAGCCTATTTCAAAAACCTGAAAAGGATTGCGCAGAACTTTGAATAAGCATTGTACGGCAGCGTCTAAAACAACCCCATACTTACGTTTACATTTACATGAAATGTAACATATTGAAGTTATGACCCCGGAGTTTCAAAAATCTTACGTAAAATTCACCGCCATAGTAGTAGGCTCATTTGGGCCAATTTTCTTTTTGGGTACTATGTACTCCACTTCAGGCCTGGCGAGTTGGTCGCTTGATTTTTTAAGTTTCCCTTTGGATGGCAAGCAAAATTATGAAGCCGCCACTACCCGGTTTCTGTCAGCACTTACGGGTGGTTTTCTTTTTGGTTGGGGCGTATGCATCTGGTGCCTGCAAAAATGGGTATATGACCTGGCGCCTGAAGGAGTGCGAAAATCAGTATTAGCAGGACTTTTAGCCTGGTTCATTTTGGACAGTGCCGGTTCAATAGCTTCGGGTAATATTTCCAATGTGTTTTTCAACATTATTATACTTTTAGTAGCTGCAGGGCCTCTTTGGAAACCTGCAAAACAATCTTATTAAAACAGATCTCAAAATGGATAAAAAATTATTGCTAAGGATCTTACTTTTTTCACAAACTGTTGCGCTATTAGCTTATACTTTTTTTGCTTTTCAAAACGAGGGGGCAAACCTCTTTCAGGTATTCATCTCAAACATTAGTTCAATGACATGGAACGGTCAATTTAATCTGGACTTTAGTTGCTACCTCACGCTTTCTGGTCTTTGGATAATGTGGCGAAATAAATTTAATTCAATATCTGTTTTAATGGGTTTGGCAGCAATGATTTTAGGCATAATTGTATTTGCGCCATACTTATTGTACTTATTAAAAACAGAAAATGGAGACCTTCAAAAAATACTCATCGGGCATAGGTAAGTCTGACCAGCATTGATTTGTATTAGTCAAATCATGGCTGAATTGCAAACTTCAACTTCTGTGCTTTTGTCAAACATGGGAATATTACTGTTAATCAATAATTCAATTGTTCCTGAATTCAATGTTGCCAAAAACTTATAAAATTCAGTTAAGTAATTTGTAACTTTTCATTGTCCTGTTCGTATAAGGTTAAATGAAGGCAACTTTTCATCAATGAACAATCCTATATCTACACTTATGGTAGCAGCAAGCTTATTAATAATAAGCTGCCGTACAGCAAAAATGACTGATCAATTTAAGGCAAGTGCTGAAACTGACAGCCTGACAATAGCATTAAATAATTTTAGTAAAAATACTTTGATTCCTGGTTTTTCAGTTTCGATTGTCAATGATAAAGAAATTTTATATACAAAAGGATTTGGATTTGCAAATATAAAAGATAGTATTGCTTTTTCTCCAATGACAATTAATTGGGTAGCATCTATTTCAAAAACCTTCTTAGCTCTTTCAGTTTTGAAATTGGTGGAGGAGAACAAATTAAAATTAGATGATCCTGTAAATTCCATTCTGCCATATGAAATCAATAACCCATATTATCCTGATCTGCCAATTACCGTAAGGCATCTTTTAACCCATACATCAACAATTATTGACGATGCTTTTGTACCATTTTATATTGGTGAATCTGATATCTGCATTTTAAATGACAGCAAAAAGTTTGACAGCCTGCCAGCCTATCTGCAACCTACTGTTGAATATTACAGAATGGGGAATATGATATCCATAGACGAGCATATCAGAAAATATACACAACCCAAAGCCAAGTGGTACACCGACAGCACATTTTTGAGGAAACAACCCGGGAAATACTTTCAATATTCAAATTTAGGTGCATTGATAGCAGCCAGAATTGTAGAAATTAAATCCGGATTGTCATTTTCTGATTTTACTAAGAAGTATATATTTAAGCCTTTGAATATGCAAAATACCGCCTGGGACTTTGAAAGTCTTAACCCTGCTTTAGTTACAAAAATTTACGCTCAGGACGATGAACAAAAACCAACATCGGTAGTAGAACATCCTCAATATTATATGACCAACTATCCGGTAAGTGGATTAAAAACGAATGCTATTGATCTAAGTGTTTATTTAATAGAAATGATTAAAGGATTTAATGGAAGTGGAAAGTTGCTAGATAAAAAGTCTTATCAGGAATTATTTAAACCACAAGTTGACTGCGATGGTTTGAATAAAATAGAAACCGGGAACTTTAATGATAAATATGATATTGCTATACTTTGGTCAGTTTCAGCAACAGGCATTAGATTACATTTTGGAGGGAATAACGGCGTTTATGCATTTTTATATTTCAATCCTAAAACCCAAAAAGGCGCTTTAGCATATTGCAATTTAAGAGATAATAGTTTTGGGGAAGTACTGTCTATAGTTAATAAATATGAACCTATTATTGGTGACAAATAGACATTGATTTAAATGTTATCTAAAAATAAGATAAGAGGATTATTTGCCATCATACTTTCCATATAATATTTTGACAATAAAAAGATTTGACTAAAGAACTATCTCTCTTTCAGTTGGAGAGGGGGTATTAATGGTTTTGGAATTTTACATATCCATCATCGAAATCCGCTTATCTGTATATTTTTGTAACAACGCGTAGGTCCCTAATATTTATCGGTTATTTTTTATAAAACTGTAACATTATTGCAGTACAAACGTATTTAGCCAATTGATAACCCACAAAAGTTTTAAACTATGGCAAGCACTGACAATTTAGAAAACTCCCCAATTAATATTAAAATTAAACTTTCAACGCTTTGGGCAGCTGTAACACTATGTTATTTATATGGTGACTATTTCGAGTTGTATGTTCCAGGCAAAGTGGAAGGGCTTATCAGCGGAGCTAATTTACTTGACAGTCCGCTGAAATTATTTTCAGCATCAGTATTATTGGCAATACCCGCAGTAATGGTATTCTTATCAATAATTCTGGAGCCGCGGATAAACAGATGGCTGAATATAGTCCTGGGTATATTTTTTACAGCGATCATGGTATTCATTGCTATTACTTCAATTACACCCTGGCGTGCTTTTTATGTCTTTTTAGCGATCGTTGAGAGTATTATAACTTTCTTCATAGTATGGTATGCATGGAACTGGCCCAGGAAGCCTTAATAACCTTAAAACAGATATAGAAAAATGCAGCAAATTGTTTCAAACAGAAGTACAGCAAGGATGGCTGGCTTGTTATACTTAGTAGTTGTATTAACGGGAATTTTCAGCTTAATGTATGTTCCATTCAAACTTATTGTAACGGAGAACCCATCACAAACTTTTCACAACCTGGTTTCCTCCGAAACACTTTTCAGGTTTGGAATTGTAAGTGGATTGATCTGTTATTCCTTTTTCCTTTTCTTGCCGGTTGTTTTGTACAAATTACTGAAACCAGTCAATGAAAACTATGCTAAACTTATGGTTCTTCTGGCCGCAGTGAGTGTGCCAATATCTTTTATCAATATTCAAAATAAATTTGCAGTCCTTTCGCTTATCAAAGCTTCCGACTACCTGGATGGGTTCTCTACTGAACAAATACAATCTCAGGTATTATTTTATCTTGACCAGTATGATAACGGTATTCTGATTGTTTCTATTTTTTGGGGACTTTGGTTATTGCCATTCGGTTACTTGGTTTTCAAATCTGGTATTCTTCCAAAGATATTAGGTGTGCTGTTGATGCTGGGTTGTTTTAGTTATCTCATTAATTTCTTTGGGCACTCACTCATTCCCGATTATTCAAAAATGGGCATTTCATCGTACATAAGTTTGCCGGCAAGCCTTGGTGAAATTGGGACTTGCCTGTGGCTTTTAATAATGGGAGCCAGGGATAAAAAACAGCCTGAAGATCTGAAGGGTAGCATTGAACTTTAGTAACTATACAGTGCTGGACTGGCGTAAGTTTTTTCAATGATGATCGCCTGATCTGGCCGGAAAATTCCACGAGTGACTGTTGTCATATGTATCGTTATCACTGCATGCTTACATTTTGGAGTTGCCCTATTGGCTATTGAGAAGTAAAATAGAAATATAGTAACTTACTTTTAAGAGCCTGTTATAGGAAGGTAAGAAGAGTTAAAATCAACTTTTGGAAATCTGTCAACATTTTGTGCTGAGTACTACACCTGAAGCAAATAATTTCAATGCCTTGTTTAGTGCGGATAGATACCCAAAATAGGTTTGTTGCGCCACTGCCTAAAACCTACAAGGTTTGGGGCTGGACTGATACATAAAATAACCTAAAGATTTTAAGCTTAATATAATTTATGCCAACCCAGAGTAAGAAGAAATTATCCCCTAAACAACACGCAGAGCTAATCGCCGAATTGAAAGCCCGTTTTGAAAATAACATGAAACGCCATAAAGATATTGACTGGACAGCAATACAAACAAAATTAGAAGCGCATGCTGAAAAACTATGGTCGATAAGTGAAATGGAAAGAACAGGCGGAGAACCGGATGTAGTTGCTTATGATCTAAAGAAAAACCTATACATTTTTTATGATTGTTCCCGTGAAAGTCCTGGTGGTCGCAGAAGCGTATGTTACGACCGTGAGGGACTCGAGTCAAGGAAAGAATTTAAACCTGAAAATAGCGCTGTTGACATGGCTGATGCCATGGGCATTGAACTTTTAACAGAAGAACAATATCGGACCTTGCAGGAACTTGGAAATTTTGATTTGAAAACCTCCAGCTGGATCAAAACGCCTCCTGATATCAGGAAACTCGGTGGTTCCCTCTTTGCTGATTACCGCTATGATAAAGTATTCGTATATCACAACAGTGCACCTTCATATTATACAGCAAGGGGATTCCGTGGCTGGGTAGGGGTCTAATATTAACAGCAATGGTACAAAGTGTGCAAGGATAACCTCGTTTACTTTGTACCATTGCGGTTAATTATTCTTCCTGGTGATTAATCCAGGTCGAAACGATCAAGATTCATGACCTTAGTCCATGCGGCAATAAAATCCTGCACAAATTTTACCCCGGCATCTTCACAGGCATATACTTCTGCGATAGCCCTTAATTCGGAATTAGAACCGAAGATGAGGTCTGCACGGGTGCCGGTCCATTTGATTTCACCTGTAATACGATCACGGCCTTCGAAAACCTGCCCCGATTCTGAAACGGCCTTCCATGTTGTACCAAAATCCAGCAGGTTCAGGAAAAAGTCGTTGCTAAGAACTTCCGGACGTTTGGTGAAAACACCGTGTTGAGAATGATCGAAATTCGTGTTCAGTACACGCATACCGCCAACGAGAACTGTCATCTCGGGAGCAGTCAGCGTTAACAGTTGCGCCTTGTCAACCAGCATTTCTTCAGCCGATGCACTGTGTTTTGTCTTCATGTAGTTGCGGAACCCATCTGCATTTGGTTCAAGAACAGCAAAAGATTCCACATCTGTTTGTTCCTGTGATGCATCGGTACGTCCCGGTATGAAAGGAACCTTCACATTTTGACCGGCATTCTTTGCTGCTTGCTCAATTCCTGCACATCCACCCAGAACGATCAAGTCGGCAAGTGAAACCATCTTTCCGCCGGACTGGGCAGTGTTGAAATCTTTCCGGATGCCCTCAAGCGTAGTTAACACTTTAGCTAATTGGGCGGGATTGTTCACTTCCCAATCTTTCTGCGGAGCAAGCCGAATGCGTGCACCATTTGCACCGCCGCGTTTATCGGATCCACGGAAAGTGGAAGCAGCTGCCCATGCCGTTGATACAAGCTGGGATACAGAAAGTCCTGAAGCAAGTATACTGCTTTTTAGTGAAGTGATATCGATATCATCAATCAATGCATGTGTTACTGCGGGAACAGGATCCTGCCAGATCAGCTCTTCAGCCGGCACTTCTGGTCCGAGATATCTTGAACGCGGGCCCATATCACGGTGTACCAGTTTGAACCATGCTTTGGCAAATGCATCTGCTAACTCATCCGGGTTTTCAAAGAAATGCCTGGAAATTGGTTCGTAGATTGGATCCATACGCAAGGCAAGGTCAGTTGTGAACATCATTGGCGCGTGGCGCTTCGAAGGGTCGTGTGCATCTGGTATTGTGCCGGCACCCATGTCATGCTTCGGTTTCCATTGATGCGCTCCGGCCGGACTCTTGGTCAATTCCCATTCGTAGCCAAAAAGGTTCCAGAAATAATTGTTACTCCACTTGGTTGGCGTGGTGGTCCATGCACCTTCGAGCCCGCTGGAGATCGTGTCTCCCGCATTGCCGCTGCCGAAGGTATTTTTCCAACCCATGCCTTGCTCTTCAATACCCGCACCCGCAGGTTCCCGTCCTACATATTTACCGGGATCTGCTGCGCCGTGGGTTTTACCAAAAGTGTGTCCGCCGGCAATCAAAGCAACCGTTTCATAGTCATTCATCGCCATACGGCCAAAGGTCTCCCGGATATCACGCGCCGCTAAAAGCGGGTCAGGATTACCGTTAGGGCCTTCCGGATTCACATAGATCAAACCCATCTGAACCGCTCCAAGCGGATTTTCCAATTCGCGGTCGCCACTGTAACGCTTATCGCCTAACCACTCGGTTTCAGAACCCCAGTAGATGTCTTCTTCAGGTTCCCAGATGTCTTCCCGTCCGCCACCGAAACCAAAGGTTTTGAGGCCCATCGACTCGAGTGCACAGTTGCCCGTGAGGATCATCAGGTCGGCCCAGGAAATTTTTCTGCCATATTTCTTTTTGATCGGCCAAAGAAGCAATCGTGCTTTGTCGAGGTTCACATTGTCGGGCCAGCTGTTCAGCGGCGCAAAGCGCTGAGAACCGTTGCCGGCACCACCACGGCCATCGGAGATGCGGTAAGTACCTGCACTGTGCCAGGCCATACGAATGAAGAATGGTCCATAATGACCGAAATCTGCCGGCCACCAGTCCTGTGACGTGGTCATCAGGTCGAAGATGTCTTGCTTCACGGCTTTCAGGTCGAGTGACTTGAACTCTTCCGCGTAATTGAACGACTTGCCCATCGGGTTTGAAAGTGAGGATCTTTGGCGGAGGATGTTCAACTTTAATTGATTCGGCCACCAGTCACGGTTTCCCTTGCCACCGCCTGCAACTTGTTTTAAGGCGCCACCAGAGAACGGGCATTTTCCTTGTCCGTTCATAGTTGTGCTCGGAGCTGTTACATTTTCCATATAGTAATAATTGATTTGTTGTTAATTATGGTGCTTTAAAGGTAAATTCAAATTACAACCGACACTATGACTTAAGTCATTTTTTCATGATCAAATAGAAACTGCAGATGGCTACGTAGAGTTTTCTATTTTTAGTATTATAAATTATTATCAGCGCTGATTCCGGATAATAGTTTGTCTAATTAATATCAATGTTACCATAGTATTTCTAATAAATCTAATTGATTATCTTTATAAAGATATAAGTTATATCTATGACGCTTACCCAACTGGAATATATAACAGCCCTTGACACTTACCGTCATTTTGTATTGGCATCCGAAAAGTGCTTCGTAACCCAACCCACCCTCAGCATGCAAATTCAAAAGCTGGAGGAAGAGCTGGGGGTGAAAATTTTTGACCGTACCAAACAACCGGTTATCCCCACCGAAATCGGTGCGAGCATAATAGCACAGGCACGGATTATCCTTCGGGAAGCCAATATGATCAGGCAGATCATTAATGATCAAAAAGACAATGTGACTGGTGAACTTCGAATTGGTATTATTCCTACACTGGCTCCATACCTTTTGCCGCCTCTCTTCAGGCAGATGCGTGAAAAATATCCGCAGATCAGCCTGAACATTAAGGAGTCTATCACCGAAGAAGTTATTGATGAATTGAAAAACAACCGGCTGGATTGTGGATTGGTGGTTACGCCACTGAAGGATCCTTCTATTAAAGAAGATGTACTTTTTTATGAAGAACTGTTTTTATATGTATCCAAAAAGAATTCACTTTACGACAAAAAGTATGTTTTAGCCAGTGAGATTGATCCCGGTCAACTTTGGCTGCTGGAAGAAGGGCATTGTTTCCGCTCACAGATTTTAAATTTATGTGAACTGAAAAAGCATTCAGATTTTCATTTTAAATACGAAACCGGAAATATTGAAACCCTGAAACGCATGGTTGACAAGAGTGACGGCCTTACCATTTTACCTGAACTGGCTGTAATGGAATTTACCAAAACACAATTAAAGCTTGTAAAGCGCCTGAAAGAGCCCAGCCCTGCACGGGAAGTAAGCCTGGTGACACATCGTGATCATATCAAAACAAAGCTCATCAAAATCCTGAAAGAAGAAATACTCAATATTGTTCCCCGGCAGATGCAGAAACTGCATAATAAAAAAGTAGTGGAGATTAATTATTGATGATTCGACTGTGGGCCGGATTTAGTATCCATATGCTTGCAATGAGAGGATTCAGTAAGTTACAAAAGCATGCATATTTAAAGGCTCTTGCATTATCGCCTTAGCGGCGTATCATTCTTGTAGCTGCAATATCTTTATATACCCGGCGCTTCGCATGCCTCATGTACAAGAATCGCACTTCTCCTGAGCGCTTGTCTTCAAATTTTGAGGCTACAGGAATATCGCCCCGCTGGGGCGAAAAGCCAAATGATTGGATACTACAGATTGTTTTAGTAGCGCCTCATCGCGGTGCAATTCTTGTATCTGAAATATTTTTGTTCACCCGGCACTCCACAGCGGTGGAGCATATATCTTACAAATTTTGGAGCTACTGGAATATCGCCCTACTGGTAGAAAAAGCTAAAAGACACCATAGGAGTTATAACAGGGTTAGTGAAATAATAATGGAAAATTATGCTGATATTTATTGATAGTAATACCTTATTATGATTAAGAGCTTTTAATCATAAAAATCCCTTAAATCCACCCAAATCATGGTTCAGACATTTTCAGCCTTAAAGCAATCAGTACGCTCCTTATCTCAAGGGCCTTTCGTCCTGATGCTCATACTGGTTTCTTTATTTACATTATCCTGCTCAGTAAAGAGCAGTAAGAATGAAGTGGAGAAAAATTACTATTCGAGGCATAATACAAACCGCCTTGCAGCCGAATGGGAACCCGCACTTGGCACGATGATCGTTTGGCCTTTATGCATACCACACAAACTGGTGATCGAATTGGCGAAAGATAACCATCTCTATACCTTGGTTGAAAATGACAGTAACAAGCAAGAGGCTTTGAAATGGTATACTCAATGGGGTATTGATCCTTCCACGAATACTTTTATCTATGCTCCACAAGGGATTGATTACTGGTGGGTGAGGGACTGGGGTCCGGGTGCCGTATTTACGCCTGACGGGAAAATGAAACTGGCCGACGGAAAGTATATCTATTCAACACCCGTTACGGGTATAAATTGTAATGACTCCCTCAGTTTTTTATACATGACAAAGGATAATGAGATCATTAAAACAGAAACAGATGATACAGCCACACAGTATGTAAGCCGGGGATTGAAGATGGAACTGCTAGATCTGCCCTACATCAATACCGGTGGTAATGTGCTGACGGATGGAATCGGTACCGCATTCTCCACCTGTGCCCTGATCAATGAAAACGAATTTTTCAAGGTTTCTGAAAGCAGTTTCCTGGAAATGAACAGGAAACTTTTGGGGATCGGCCGATATAATGTTATATCCAATTTTGAAAAAGGAGGGATACAGCATATTGACTGTTACATGAAACTTTTGGATGAGGAACGAATCCTTGTTGCAGAGCCACCTAAGGATCACGAGTTATATCCTGTCTATGAGCGCATCATACGGGATGAATTACAAAAACTGGTCACGCCCTATGGTCGCCCTTATGAGATACTCAGGTTAAAGACCGATCGCTATAACAGGGATCAGTTAGCGGCTTACACCAATTCGATCATTATTAATGAAACGATATATGTTCCGTTATTCCAAATAAAAGAAGACATTGCAGCATTAAAAAGATGGCAGGAAGTTATGCCTGGCTATACGGTCAAAGGATTTACGTTTGCATTGGCCGATGAGCCGGTAATGTCGCAAAAGATGAAGGATAATTATAGAAATTATGGCTGGAATTTCGGCGATGCTTTACATTGCAGGACAAGGGCTGTATGGGATACGCAAATGCTTTTCATAAGTACAAAAAGGATTGATACCAAAGTTGATGTAAATAGCGATAAGAAAATTCATGCCACGATCATCGACTACAGTAAAAAAGGTTTGGAACCGGAAAAGACAATGGTCTGCTGGAGGGTAAAGGGGGAAATTAATTGGAGAACCATTCAACTGAAACAGATCAAAAAAACTGATCATTTTTATGCGGAGATTCCGTATAAAAAGCCCGGCAAGACTATAGAGTACTATATTTCAGCAGTGTCAAAATCAGGCAGGATGGAAACAAAGCCCGCAACGGCATTCAATGGGGCATATCAATTTACAATAATGGATAAGTAAACGTTTATTAATGTTAAAGAGACCAGGAGAATCAGTTACTTGTGAAGGCCAAAAACATTGTTATATTATATAAAGTAGATACCTCATTTTGGTATTTTTATTTTGCAGGTTATGTTTTAATATGGTTTACATGTTTTCTTTTCAGCACTTTTAAAAACAATCTTTATGACTCAAATTCTTTTTGACCGGCTTGGTGGAATCGATGGTATTACTGCCATAGTTGATGATGTGGTACTTGCTCATATGAACAACCCCGCAATCTCTGCACGGTTTTTACCTTACGCCGATGAGCCTGAAAGGCTTGCTTTAATTAAAAAGCACACGATTGATTTTTTTAGCGCAGGTAGTGGCGGCGCGGTAGCCTACACGGGCAGGGATATGCCCACAACACATAAGGGCATGAACATTAATCCAACTGAATACATGTATGTTATAGATGACATTCTGTTGGTCCTGGATAAACATAAGGCCGATGATGAAACAAAGAAAGATGTGCTGGCTATTTTATGGTCTTTAAAAGAAATGATTATTGCTAAGTAATTTTTTCTATTATACATTAAAAATAAACCTAAATCTTTGTTGATAAAAGTCGGAGACTGGTAAAGATAATTGTCAGAAATCTGGACACAAGGATTCCTGGTATTGTTTCATGCCGGTTCAGCCAGATTTATAAATAATTCACATGACGAACGAATCTATATTACGGGAATTCATACAAAAAGTATGGAATGAAAAAGACCTGTATAGCGTTGAACGATATGTACATTCCGTATACACCATTCAAATAGATACTGGTGACCCCTGGGAGGGGAAAACGCTGGGTCTGGATGAATTTAAAATACGGCTTCATTATTCATTTGATTCGTTTCCGGATATTAACTTTGATATACAATCTGCCATTGCTGACGGAGAATATGTTGCCATCACCTGGATTATGACCGGCACTAACCTGGGAAATATTGGTGGGTTTCCGGCAACCGGAAAATCAATAAAAACAAATGGTGTCACTATCTATCATTTCGA
>Ga0209254_10003741_pt1 | contig 13866 bp, 10 predicted proteins | sample FrelakmetDIP11DI_FD_187148 | JGI IMG/M metagenome (GOLD analysis project Ga0209254, IMG submission 187148) | Freshwater lake sediment microbial communities from the University of Notre Dame, USA, for methane emissions studies - DIP11 DI (SPAdes)... | ecosystem: Environmental > Aquatic >...
GGCCGCATTCCTCTTCCAGCGCCGAGGTCAGGAGGAAGAGGAATGCGGCCTGGCCATTCGGCGTGGCGACGCTGGCTATGTTCGTGCCCGTGTTGATGGCTACCGCCAGCAGGTCGAACTGCTCCCGGCCAATGAGCCCTGCCGTCAATGCCTCCTTCGCCTGGGTGATGTAGACCGTGCCCACGAATACGTTGTCGCTGACCGCCGACAACACCCCCGACGCCATGAAGTACATGACCACCTGCAACCGGCCCTCCAGGGTGAGCACCCAGTCCGTGAAGGGCGAGAAGAGGCCCTGATCCTGGATCACGGCGACGATCGCGAAGAAGACCACCAGCAAGGCGGTGAACGGCAGGGCAGACTCGAAGGCATGGCCGAGACGCTGCTCCTCCACGACCCCGGTGAACGCGGTTGCAAGGACGATGACCAGGAGGCCGATCAGACCCACCTCGGCCAGGTGCAGGGCCAGGGCCACGATGAGGATGCAGGCGGTCAGCGCCTGCACCACCAGGGCTGCCCGGGCGCGGCGGGTTCGGGACTCATCCGCGCGCCGCTCGTGCTCGTCGAGCACGCGGCGCACGGCCGGACTCAGTTCCGTCCCGTAGCCGAACCAGCCCGTGCTCTCGAGCAGCAGGCAGGTCAGGAGGCCGACGGCGAGCACCGGCAGCGACACCGGAGCGACACGGACGAAGAACTCCAGGAATTCCCAGCCGGCCACCTTGCCGATCAGGAGGTTCTGCGGCTCACCGACCAGGGTGGTGACGCCGCCGAGTGCCGTGCCAACCGCGGCGTGCATGACCAGGCTGCGGAGAAACCCACGGAACTGGTCCAGGTCCTGGCGGTGCAGTTCCGGCACCGTGCCGTCGTCGATCCACCCGTCGCTCACCGCGTCTCGCTGCCCCGACGCCACGCGCTGGTAGATCCGGTAGAACCCCTCGGCCACCGCGATGACCATCGCGGTGACGGTCAGCGCATCCAGGAAGGCGGAAAGAAAGGCGGCCATTCCGCAGAACATGAGCGACAGCAGGCGCTTGGAGCGGACCCCCAGGACGATCCGGCCGAACACGAAAAGGAGCATGTCCCGGAGGAACCAGATGCCCGCCACCACGAAGATCAGCAGCAGGATCACCGGGAAGTTGTGCTCGGTTTCCCGGTACACGGCCTCCGGAGTCGTCAGCCCGATGACCACGGCCTGGATGGCCAGCAGGCCACCCGGCTGCAGGGGGTAGCACTTGAGGGCCATCGCCAGGGCAAAGATGAACTCCGCCACGAGCAGCCAGCCGGCCACGAAGGGCCCCAGCGTGAGGGCCACGATGGGATTCAGCACCAGGAAGCCGACGATGGTCAGCTTGTACCAGTCCGGGGCGTGGCCGAGAAAGTTGCCAGCCAGCGCCTGCCCGACCGACTCCTTCATCCCGCCGGGCTGCCGAAGCGTCGCCAGAGGGTCTTGCCGCCGCTCTGCTTGTCCAGAAGCGCCAGGTACCGTTCGTGCTCCGCGATCTCGTCAGCCGACGCGCGGATCACGGCAAGCAGGAGCCCGTCACGGACCACGGCACGCGCAGGCGTCTGGCACAGGGCCGCCTGGCCTGCATTCTGATCGAGCAGCAGCGTCGCCTGGCCCCCAGTCATGGCCAGGTACACATCGGCCAGCAACTGGGCATCCAGCAGCGCGCCGTGGAACTCGCGGCCCGTGTTGTCCACGGCGTAGCGCTTGCAGAGGGCGTCCAGGCTGTTGCGCTGCCCGGGGTGCAGCCGGCGCGCGAGCACCAGCGTGTCCATGACCGTGCAGATCCCCGGGATCCGTGGTGCGTCTGCGCCAAGCGCCCTGAGCTCGGTGTTCAGGAACCCCACATCGAAGTCGGCGTTGTGGATGATGAGCTCGGCGTCGGCCACGAAATCCAGGAACTCCCGCGCCACGTCCACGAAGCGCGGCTTGCCGGCCAGCATCTCGGCGGAGATGCCGTGCACCTCCTGGGCGCCCGGGTCGATCTCCCGGTCCGGCTGCAGGTAGTGATGGAGCGTGCGGTGCGTGCGCCGGCGATTCACCAGTTCCACGCAGCCCAGCTCGATGATCCGGTGCCCCTTCTCGGCCTCGAGGCCGGTCGTTTCGGTGTCCAGTACGATCTGTCGCATTGTTTCGTCCCGGAGCCTGCTACTTCAAGACGTCTTCCGGCGTACGCGCCGCGGCCAGGATGTCATCGAGCCCGCGATTGGCCAGGATGTCGGCGCGCTCGTTCTCGGCATGCCCTGAATGGCCCTTGACCCAGTGCCACTCCACCTGATGGCGCGCGGCTGCTTCTTCCAGCCGGCGCCAGAGATCCTCGTTCTTGACGGGCTTGCGGGCGGCGGTTCGCCAGCCCGTCGCCTTCCACCGGGGCAGCCACTCCCCGATGCCCTTTCTCAGGTACTCGGAGTCGGTATAGACCGCGACCGAGCACGGCCGCGTCAGCGCCTGGAGGCCTTCGATGGCCGCCATGAGCTCCATGCGATTGTTCGTGGTGGACAGCGCCCCGCCGCAGATCTCCCGCTCCTGCCCCTTGGCCCGAAGAAGCACGCCCCACCCGCCCGGTCCCGGATTGCCGCGGCAGGCGCCGTCGGTGTAGAGCACCACCTCCGTCACGCCACATTCCGGGTCGTCGGATTGACGAGGCTGCCCACGAGCTGCGGGCGGCGGCGGAAGGCGGGACGGATCGGTGTGACGGTGAATACTTCCTTGCGCGCCACGAGGAGATAGCAGCTGGCCAGTGGGTTCCAGCGCCGGAAGCGCGCCGGGGAGTCCCGCCACTCCCGGCCATCCGGGCTGCTCCCGCCGGCGCCATCGTCGGCTGGCGGTTCGCCGGGACCGAACCTGCGATAGAAGGGAGCGGTGATGTGATGGAAACGTGCCGGCTCGACGAAGTAATCGAGGAGGTGGAGCCAGTCCCGCAGGCGGAACTCCGAAACGAGGCGCTGGGTACCCGCAGGGAATCTCCGGCCGGACAGGTAGTGGCGCCCCCCCCACCATCCCCAGGCATTGAAGCCGGCAACCACCACGTGCCCGTCGGGCCTGAGTACGCGGTCGACCTCGCGGAGCACGGCGTGGGGATCCTCGGTCGATTCGAGGATGTGCGGCAGGAACACGGCATCCACGGAGTCCGTCGCCACGGCGAGGTCTTCCGGGGCGCTCACGAAATCCACGCCGGGACCCCGCTTCCCAGCCACGACGGCATAACGCCGGGTGCGGGCATACCGGCGAAACAGCGACGGGTCGCCCCAGGCGCCGATCTGCAGGAACTGGTCGCCGAAGATGTTCTCGAAGGCGCCGGCAACCTGCCGGGACTCCTCGCGCAGCAGCGCGGTGCCAGTGCCTGTCTCGAGCCAGTGCGAACGCATGGCCCTATATTAGCCCAGGCACGGCGCTGGCTTTACAATGCGGGCCTTCGTACATCGCGGAAGTGAGATACGCATGGGATTTCTGGCCGGAAAACGCGCGCTGATCACCGGGGTCGCCAGTGAGCGGTCCATCGCGTGGGGCATTGCGCAGGCAATGGCCCGGGAGGGCGCCAGCCTCGCCTTCACGTACCAGACGGAGCGGCTCGGCGAACGGGTGCGCGAAATGGCCGCGGAGACGGGGTCTGCCATCTGCCTGCCGCTGGACGTCGCGAGCGACGACGAGATCAGGCGCATGTATGACGGGCTCGCGGCGAGCTGGACCAGCGTGGATGTCATCGTGCACTCCGTGGCCTTCGCTCCCCGGGACCAGCTGGCTGGCAGCTATCTGGAATCCGTCACTCGCGAAGGCTTCCAGATCGCCCACGATATCAGCAGCTACAGCTTCGCGGCCCTGGCCAAGTACGGCCGGCACCTGCTCTCCCCCACCTCCGCTCTGCTGACGCTGACCTACCTCGGAGCCGTGCGGGCCATCCCCCACTACAACGTCATGGGGCCGGCCAAGGCCAGCCTGGAGGCCAACGTGCGCTTCATGGCCGCCGAACTGGGCGCCGCGGGGGTGCGGGTCAACGGCATCTCCGCCGGCCCCATCAAGACGCTGGCAGCGGCTGGCATCGGGGGCTTCCGGTCCAAGCTCGAATATGTGGCGAATGCCACGCCGATTCGTCGCAACGTGACCATCGAGGACGTGGGCAACGCCGCCGCCTTCCTCTGCTCGGACCTGGCCGCCGGCATCACCGGGGAAATCCTCTACGTGGATGGCGGCTTCAGCCACGTTGGCATGAGCCTGTAGGACCGGGACGGCCGCAGCCAGGGCCAGTTAGGGTTAGGGCGCCTCGTCGTCCCCAGCCTTGAAGAGGTCGGGCGCCACGACCACGTCGGCCGACTCCCGCAGGTGGGCCGCCAGAGCCTCGGTCTCGCTCGCGGCGGTCCGCTGGGCAAACGCGATCTTGCGCTCATCACGCTGCTGCTGCGGAATGAGTTCCGGCTCACCCGGCACCACGGACCGGATCTGGAAGACCGCATAGGCGCCGCCGGCAAGGCTCGCGCCCTGCACGACCGGCTTGCCCGCGGGCTTGGGCGCCCGGAAGACGGCAGCCAGGAGATCCGGCGGCACGGCGGGCGACCGGCGAGTCAGGGGCCCCGCCTCCGTGAGCTTGAGTCCTTCCGACGACACCACGGCCGCCAGATCTTCGCCCGCCTGCGCGCGCTGGACGATCTTCCCGCCCCGGCTCGTCGCCTCGGTCGTGGCCCGGAGGGTGCGCAGCCGATCGACGATCTCGGCCCTCACCTGCTCGAGCGGTACCGCGGCTGGCTTCTTGTGCTCGGCAACCCGGGCAACGATGGCGCGCGAGTCATCCAGCTCGATCAGCGGCGTGTTCTCGCTGCCCTCGAGCACGCCGGGGGAGAAGACCGCGGTGATCAGGTTCGGGTTGTTGCCCAGCGGTCCGCCACCCGCGCGGGTGAACCCCACATAGCGACGAACCGCCAGCCCCGTGTCCCGGGCCACGGGCTCCAGGGAGGTCGGATTCTCCAGCGCCAGATCATCCAGGCGCTCGGCAAGGGCGTAGAACTCGTCCTGGGCCTTTTGCCGGCGCAGCTCGTCGGCCAGCTGGTCACGCACCTGCTCGAAGCTCTTCCCGGCACCCGGGCGCAGTTCGTCGAGCCGGATGATGTGATAGCCAAATTCGGTCTTGACCGGTGGCGGCGTCTCACCGACCTGGAGGGCGAAGAGGGCCTTGTCGAAGGCCTCGACGTAGTTGCCCGGAGCGGCAAATCCCAGGTCTCCGCCACGGCTGGCCGAGCCGGGATCGTTCGAGTACTGGGCAGCCAGGGCAGCGAAGTCCCCGCCACTGGCCAGCTTGCCGGCAATGTCGTCAGCCAGGGACCTGGCGGCCGACTCGGTGCGGCTCTCGTCCACCGCGATCAGGATGTGCCGCGCCCGCCGCTCTTCCTCGGTGCGAAAGCGCGTGGGATCCGATTCGTAGGCCTTGCGCAATGCCTCCTCGTCGGGGGTGTAGTCCTTCGCCATGTCCTGCAGCACGACCTCCACGTACTCGATGGTGGCGCTTTCCGGGGACTGGAACTGGCTGGCGTTGGCCGCGTAGTAGGCCTGCACGTCGGCGTCGCTGACGATGATTCCCGCCCCCAGCACGCGGGGATCGAAGAGCACGTAGGCGACGTCCCTGCGCTCCTGGTCGAGGGCGATCAGCCGGCGGAACTCGGTCGGGGTGAAAAAGGAGCTCTCGATGAGGCCTTCCTGCAGCTGGCGCACGGCGAGCAGGGCCTGCTGCTCCTTCTCGAACGCCGTCGGGGTGATCCCCTGGGATGCCAGCGTGGCGTCGTACGCAGGCTTCGAGAACTGGCCGCCGACCTGGAAGACGGGGAGACTGCGCACGTAGTCGATCACCGGGGCGGCGCCGACCCTGAAGCCTGCGTCACGGACGTACTGGGTGACGGCGCGATTGAGCACGAGGCCGTCGAGCGTCTGGCGCTTGAGCTGCTCCTCGGCCTCGGGCGGCAATTGCCCCCCCGCAGCCTGCTGCTCGGCCACGAGCTGGTTCTGGTACACGCGCTGGAAATCCACGGACGGGATTTCCTCGCCGTTGACCCGGGCGGCGAAGCCCGAGGACGTTACCGTGAAATCACTGCTGACGAAGGTGAGCGCCAGCGGTACTGCAATGATGAGGAGAACGGCGAAGGCCACCCAGCCCTGGAGCTTCTCCCGAATGTTCTGCAGCATCGACTTGCGCGTTACTGTTGGTGGCGGAGTGGACGGGACTCGAACCCGCGACCCCCGGCGTGACAGGCCGGTATTCTAACCAACTGAACTACCACTCCACTCTTGTTTGAATCAGGCAAAAAATTTCGCAAGTCCATCGTCCGGGCTGGTGGGTGCTGAGGGGCTCGAACCCCCGACCTTCGCCTTGTAAGGGCGACGCTCTTCCAGCTGAGCTAAGCACCCCCTCCGGGCCAACCTGCCGGCTAACCGGTCTGGCGCCCCTGCAAAGCATCTAAACGTCAGCGCCCCGTGCCGGCAGCAGTGTGCCAGTACGGGGCGCCTGGTCGTCAGCGCTCCGGCAATAGCCGACTAGTTTACGGCATCCTTCAGAGCCTTCCCAGCCTTAAAGCCAGGAACTTTGCTCGCCGAAATCTGGATCGTCTCGCCCGTTCGGGGGTTCCGGCCCTGCCGGGCAGCCCGGGTCTTCACGGCAAAGGTCCCGAAACCGACCAGCGACACCTGCTTGCCAGCCTTCAGGGCCTTCGTGACGGCACTAATGACCGCATCCACCGCACGCGTCGCATCGGCCTTCGACAGCCCCGCGTCGTCCGCAACCACTTCGATCAAGTCACCCTTGTTCATCAACATACCTTCAGCATTAGACGAGTTACTCCCTCGCCACTGATTCCACGGTCGACCAATCCGCCCCGGAAAAGCCCCTCGTCGAGCTCATCGGGGTTGTTTCAGCCTGGTGATTTCAGTGACGTCCCCTAAATCCGGTGACGGTCGCTGCAAGAAAAGCCGCAGCCAGACGCAATTCAAAAACCTTATACCAAGGCAGAAAAACGGCTGTCAACCGCGGTTCCCGGGCCCCTGAAGCAAAAATCCCCGGAAATTCGAGCTATTTCTCAGTGTGCCCGCACCCCGGTGTCCGCCGCCTCGGGCGAGGCCTTGCTGGCGTCATCGCCCGGAATCGGCCGGCCGGCGGCCTTGGGAGCCGGCATGTTCTGCAGCGTCAGTTGCATAACCTCATCAATCCAACGCACGGGAACAATGTTGAGCTTGTCCTTGATGTTTTTCGGGATATCCACCAGGTCCTTCTCGTTGTCCCGGGGAATCACCACCGTCGCAATCCCGCCACGGTGCGCCGCCAGAAGCTTCTCCTTCAGGCCGCCGATGGGCAGGACCTCACCACGCAGGGTGATCTCGCCGGTCATGGCGACATCGCATCGGACGGGAATACCCGTCAGCGCTGAAATAAGTGCCGTGCACATGCCGATACCCGCGCTCGGCCCGTCCTTGGGGGTCGCGCCTTCCGGCACGTGAATGTGCAGATCGAGCTTCTGGTGGAAGTCCTCATCGATCCCGAGCAGCGCGGCCCGGCCGCGGATGATGGTCGTCGCCGCCTGGATGGACTCCCGCATGACCTCGCCCAGCTGGCCGGTATTGATCAGCTTGCCCTTGCCGGGCACGACGGCAGCCTCGATCGTGAGCAACTCACCACCGACTTCCGTCCACGCCAGGCCGGTGACCTGACCGACCTGGTTGGTCTCCTCGGCACGGCCGTAGCGATAGCGGCGCACGCCCAGGTACTTGTCGAGGCCCTTCGGCACCACGTGCGAGGCTTTTGTCTCAGGCTTCAGCAGATGCTGCTTGACGACCTTCCTGCAGATCTTGGCCAGTTCCCGCTCCAGGTTCCGGACGCCGGACTCGCGGGTGTAGTAGCGGATGATGTCGCGGATCGCCGAGTCGGAGATGGAAAGCTCACCGCTCTTCAGGCCATTGGCCGTCATCTGCTTCGGCGCCAGGTAGTTCCGGGCGATGTTGAGCTTCTCGTCCTCGGTATAGCCCGGGATGCGAATAACTTCCATGCGGTCCAGCAGCGGGGCCGGGATGTTCAGCGTGTTTGCCGTGCAGACGAACATGACCTCGGACAGGTCGAAGTCCACCTCGAGGTAGTGATCGTTGAAGCTGGCATTCTGCTCGGGATCCAGAACCTCGAGAAGCGCAGAGGACGGATCGCCGCGGAAGTCGGTGGACATCTTGTCCACTTCGTCGAGCAGGAACAGCGGATTGCGCACACCCGTTTTCGCCAGGTTCTGCACGATCTTGCCCGGCATGGAGCCGATGTAGGTGCGTCGGTGCCCGCGGATCTCGGCCTCGTCACGCACGCCGCCCAGGGACATGCGGACGAACTTGCGATTCGTTGCCCGGGCGATGCTTTGCCCGAGGGATGTCTTGCCCACACCCGGCGGCCCCACGAGGCACAGAATGGGCCCCTTGAGCTTCTTCACCCGCTGCTGGACGGCCAGGTACTCGAGGATGCGCTCCTTGACCTTGTCCAGGCCGAAATGATCCTTCTCGAGCACCTGCTCGGCTTCGCCCAGTTCCTGATTGACGCGCGTGCGCTTGCGCCACGGCGCCTTCAGCAGCCAGTCCACGTAGTTGCGCACCACGGTGGCCTCGGCAGACATCGGCGACATCATCTTCAGCTTGTTCAGCTCTGACGTCGCCTTGTCCCGGGCCTCCTGCGGCATGCCGGCACGCGCAATGCGCTGCTCGAGCTCGGCGATCTCGTTCGGGGCATCCTCCATGTCCCCGAGCTCCTTCTGGATCGCCTTCATCTGCTCGTTCAGGTAGTACTCGCGCTGGCTCTTCTCCATCTGCTGCTTGACGCGGCCCCGGATCCGCTTCTCGATCTGCAGCATGTCGATCTCTGTCTCGATGAGCGTCATGACGTGCTCGAGCCGCTCGCGAACAGTCTCGATCTCGAGCACTTTCTGCTTCTGCTCGAGCTTGAGGGCCATGTGGGCAGCCACGGTATCGGCAAGGCGTCCCGGCTGGTCGATGCCCGCCAGGGAGGTGAGGATCTCGGGCGGAACCTTGCGGTTCAGCTTGACGTAGTTCTCGAACTGGGAAATGAGGGAGCGCTTGAGCACGTCCGCTTCGCGGCTCGTGACGTCAAGCTTGTCCTCGACGAGGGTGATGTCGGCCGAAAAGAACTCGGCGCCCCGGGTCTTGGTCAGGTTTGCTCGCGTACCGCCCTCGACGAGCACCTTCACCGTGCCATCCGGGAGCTTCAGCAGCTGCAGGATCGTGGCGAGCGTTCCGACCCGGTAGATATCCTCGAGAGACGGTTCATCGACATCGGCCTGCTTCTGGGCGACGAGCAGGATCTGCTTGCCGGCCTGCATCGCCTCGTCGAGAGCCTGGATCGACCGCGCGCGGCCGACGAACAGTGGAATGACCATGTGGGGGTAGACGACCACGTCCCGCAAAGGCAGGATCGGGACGTTCAGTCGGTGCTGCACATCGGCTTCAGGCATCGTTCTCTCCTAGTTGCTGCCCGAACCAGCCACCCGCCGTTCCTCCTGAACGGCTCGCAGGGGCGCAGTCTCCTCCGACTCGAAGATGATGTACGGCCTGGTTTCGCCCGTTACCACGGCTTCGTCGATCACGACCTTGCGGGCGTTACGCAGCGACGGGAGGTCGTACATCGTGTCCAGCAGGATGCCTTCCAGTATCGTCCGCAGGCCTCGGGCGCCGGTCTTCCGCTGCATGGCGCGCGTCGCGACGGCACGCAGGGCGTCGTCCCGGAACTCCAGCTCTGCGCCTTCCATCTCGAACAGCCGCCGATACTGCTTCGTCAGCGCATTCTTGGGCTCGACCAGGATGCTGATGAGGGCGGCCTCGTCGAGCTCTTCCAGCGTCGCCACGACGGGCAGGCGCCCGACGAACTCCGGAATCAGCCCGAAACGGATGAGGTCCTCCGGCTCCACGTCGCTGAGCAGCTGGCCGATGGCAAACTCTTCGTTGCTGCGCACATCGGCGACAAAACCAATGCCGCTCTTCTGCGAGCGCTTCTGGATGATCTTCTCCAGGCCGGCGAATGCGCCGCCGACGATGAACAGGATGTGGCGGGTGTCCACCTGCAGGAACTCCTGCTGGGGATGCTTGCGGCCGCCCTGCGGGGGGACCGAGGCGATGGTGCCCTCGATCAGCTTCAGCAGCGCCTGCTGGACGCCCTCGCCCGACACGTCGCGAGTGATGGACGGGTTGTCAGACTTGCGGGAGATCTTGTCGATCTCGTCGATGTAGACGATGCCCGTCTGGGCCTTCTCCACGTCGTAGTCGCACTTCTGCAGCAGTTTCTGGATGATGTTCTCGACATCCTCGCCCACGTAGCCGGCTTCGGTCAGCGTGGTGGCATCAGCGATCGTGAACGGTACGTTGAGCAGCCTGGCCAGGGTCTCGGCCAGGAGCGTCTTGCCGCAACCGGTGGGCCCGATCAGCAGGATGTTGCTCTTGGACAGCTCGATGTCGTTCTTGCCGCCATCAGCCGACCGGTTCTCCAGCCGCTTGTAGTGGTTGTACACCGCCACGGAGAGGATCTTCTTGGCCCGCTCCTGGCCGATGACGTACTCGTCCAGGACCGCCTTGATCTCGTGGGGCTTCGGCAGCTTCGCGCTCGTGTGGTCCTGCCGGTCCTCGAGCTCCTCGCGAATGATGTCATTGCAGAGCTCGACGCACTCGTCGCAGATGAACACGGACGGACCCGCGATCAGCTTGCGCACCTCATGCTGGCTCTTACCGCAGAATGAGCAGTAGAGCAGCTTGCCGTCGTCGCCTCGTCCGCGGGTTTCGTCAACCATGGCCGCCGGTTTCTCCTGCCGTGAAGGCCGTCACACGGGCCTCATCTAACATATAGCACGCGTTCAGCGGGGCGTGCAAAATCCCTGGTCGTATACCGCGAGTGGGTCACATCGCGCAGCAATTCAAGCAGTCTTCCGGGTCTCCCCGCGGCGCTCCAGCACAGTGTCGATCAACCCGTACGCGACGGCGTCCAGCCCGCTCATGAAGCGATCCCGGTCGGTATCCTGCCCAACCCGCTCGATGGACTGGCCGGTGTGCTTCGCCAGGATCTGGTTCAGCCGCTCCCGCACCTGCAGTATCTCCTTCGCATGGATGTCGATATCCGATGCCTGGCCCTGAAATCCACCCAGCGGCTGGTGAATCATCATGCGGGAATGCGGCAGGCAGAAGCGCTTGCCCTTGGCCCCGCCCGCAAGCAGCACCGCGCCCATGCTGGCGGCCTGGCCGACACAGATGGTGCTGACGTCGGGCTTGATGAACTGCATCGTGTCGTAGATGGACAGGCCGGAGGTGACAACACCGCCTGGCGAGTTGATGTAGAGGTGGATGTCCTTGTCCGGATTCTCGGACTCGAGAAACAACAACTGGGCAACCACCAGGTTGGCCATGTGGTCCTCCACCGGGCCCACGATGAAGATGACACGCTCCTTGAGGAGCCGCGAGTAGATGTCGTAAGCCCGCTCACCGCGCGCTGTCTGCTCGATGACCATCGGTACAAGACCGAGAGCCCTGGTTTCCATATCCATGCTTACCGTCCCTGTTGCGGTTGAGTTCAGGCGATCACGCTCTAGCCAGAGACCAGTGCGCGAAACGTCGTCGGCTTCGGCACGACTGCAGCCCGGCCAGCCAGCCAGTCGACTACCTGCTCCTCGAGCACGGAGTTCTCGACCTGGGCGAGGAGCTGTGCCGTCTGGTAGTACAGCTTGCGAATCTCGTCGGGATTTTCGTAGCCACGGGACAGCTGCTCGATGCGCTCCCGGACCTTCTCCCTGTCGACGACCAACTCCTGTTCGCGAATCAAAGCGCCGATGAGCAGGCCGAGGCGGACGCGGCGCTCCGCCGTCTGGCGGAAGGACTCGAGCGCGGGGGCCTGGCCGGCGTCCGAGACACCGAGGTTACGCATGGCGTCGGACTGCAACGACGTGGCCTCCTGCTCCACCAGGATCACGGGAATTTCGATCGGGTTTGACTTCAGTAGCTGCTCCAGCAGCTGGCGCTTCACGTCCGCCCTCGCCCGGCCGGCAAATTCGTCGCCCATGATCTCGCGCAGGTCCCGGAGGAAATCGTCCTGACTGCCACTCTCCACGCCAAAGGCCCGGATGAATTCCTCGTTGATCTCCGGAAGATGCTGCTCGGAGACCTCACCAACCTGCACACTGAAATCGGCTGTCTGGCCCGCCAGCTCCCGATTCGGATAGTCGACGGGAAACTGCACCCTGATTTGCCGGGAATCCCCGGCCTTGACGCCAACGAGCTGCCTCTCGAAGTCCTCGACCATGCGCCCCGCGCCAAGCTCGACCGGAACCTTCTCCCCCGTGCCGCCCGGCATCGGCGCGCCGTTCAGGCGCCCCTCGAAATCCACGATCACCCGGTCACCCAGGCGTGCTTCCCGATCGGCAACGTGCCAATGGCTGCGCTGCCGTCTCAGGTTGTTGGAGATGAACTCGACGTCGGTGTCGTCAAACGCCGGCTCGGGGCGGGTGATGGCGACGGTGTCGAGACCGCAGACCGTGAATTCCGGAAACACCTCGAAACTGGCCGTGTAGGCAAAATCAGCACCGCGCGCGCCCGCATCGGGAGCTGCGTCGATCTGGGGCTCCCCCGCAGGCCGCAACTGCTGGCGGCTCAGCGCCTCGCCGTAGGTGGATCGGATGATGTCCTGCAGGACTTCGCGGCGGACTTGCTCGCCGAAACGCTGGCGGATGACCTTTTCCGGTACCTTGCCCGGACGATAGCCCTTGAGGTTGGCGCTACGGCTGACCGAGCGCAGGCGAACCTCCACCTCGCGCTCGATACGCTTGGCCGGCACGCGCACCTGCAAGCGCCGCTCGAGCCCCGCACCGGCCTCCAGGGAAACCTCCAACTCCTCCATGGCACTCCCGACTTCCTGAACAGTCTGCATTCCAAATTACCTGTGCTGTATGGCACCCGACCCGGACCGTGGTGCGAAAGGAGAGACTCGAACTCTCACGGGTTGCCCCACAGGAACCTAAATCCTGCGCGTCTACCAGTTCCGCCACTTTCGCGCGTGGGGTCTTGAAGCGGCTTTGCGCAGGGCATTATACCGGACGACCTCGGCCCCACCGGGGCCTAGCACACGGCGGCGCCTAACCCGGGCCGCGCTGCCAGGGCACCCTCCACCCCGCCCGGGACGAGCGGGATAAGTCAGATATTACAAGACTTTAAAGGATACTCAGAAACCCGTTTGTCGGGTCGACTGCCCGTCAGTCGCCGACCTGCACACGTGCGGGATGGAAATTTCTGCTGCGCCGGAGGTGGTGGGCCGTGAAGGACTTGAACCTTCAACCAATGGATTAAGAGTCCACTGCTCTACCAATTGAGCTAACGACCCGTCGCGGTGTCGCGCCTGAAGGCGCTCCTACCAGGCACGGCATTGAGGCACGAAGTTGGGGTGGACGATGGGGCTCGAACCCACGACCACCGGAATCACAATCCGGTGCTCTACCAACTGAGCTACGCCCACCATTGACCGGTCTCGTTATGGCGCGCCTGGCAGGACTCGAACCTGCAGCCCCCGGCTTAGAAGGCCGGTGCTCTGTCCGGTTGAGCTACAGGCGCTCCGCTTCGCCGGGAGTCGGCCCCGCGATCTTGCCAAGGGGCCGGGTGGTCGGGGCAGACGGATTCGAACCGCCGACCCTCTGCTCCCAAAGCAGATGCGCTACCAGACTGCGCCATGCCCCGAACTGGTCCCGGCGCCGGCATTATAGCGGTCTGGCCGGCGCGACGCGCCACTCATCGGGGCCGCGATCATAAGGACCGGAAGCGACAGCGTCAATTTGACGCCCCGTGCTAAGGTGTCGGCCGCCATGACCGCCCGCCTG
>Ga0209254_10003742_pt1 | contig 13866 bp, 11 predicted proteins | sample FrelakmetDIP11DI_FD_187148 | JGI IMG/M metagenome (GOLD analysis project Ga0209254, IMG submission 187148) | Freshwater lake sediment microbial communities from the University of Notre Dame, USA, for methane emissions studies - DIP11 DI (SPAdes)... | ecosystem: Environmental > Aquatic >...
TGACACCGGCGTAGGGATGGTCCTTACCTGCCAGGTCTCTGCCGGTACCTCGTCAACGGCCCAAGCCGTCGCGGTCATGCCGAACGCAAGCACAAGCGCGCAGGTGACGGTCGACAACAGGACTCTCATGCTCCTTTTCACCGCACACCCCCAAAAGCCGTTACTGGCCGCTGTTCCGCCTCAGCCCCTCGTGGTGCGATTGTCCCGCTCCATGCCGGACCGGGTCAATAGCCGGGCCTCCTACAAAAGTCCCATCAGTCCCATCAGACCACGACGCGTAGGGTCGAGGCCGCCGGCACTGTCGCTCCTTCAGATGTTACCACCGAGTTCCGGCCCATACCCTTCGCCTGATAAAGCGCGTTGTCCGCGCGCTCCAGCACCGTGTCCAAGGTGTCGGAGGCCGTTTCGGCGTCGGCGTCCAACTGAGTCACGCCCGCGCTGAGCGTGACTTTAATCCCGTCCCCGTAAAGGCCCTTGCCCACCCGCATCGACTCCACCGCCTGGCGTATCCGGTCGGCCGTCTGAGCCGCCCCCTGGAGATCCGCGTACGCGAGAAGCACCGCGAACTCTTCCCCCCCAAGACGTCCGACGATGTCGGTGGAGCGGAGGACACTCCGGCACCGGTTGGCCAACTCACGTAGCACCAGGTCGCCCGCGCGATGTCCGTGGGTGTCGTTCACCTGCTTGAAGCGGTCCACGTCGAACATTATGAGCGACACCGGATAGTTGTAGCGACGGGCGCGTTCGAACTCCAGCCCGGCGACCTCGAAGAAGTGGCGGCGGTTGACTAGGCCGGTCAGGTCATCGCTGTTGGCCAGCTCTCTTACCTGCTCGACCAACCGGACCCGCTCCGTCACCTCGTGCATTACCACCGCCCTACCCAGGAATCTACCTCGGCGCGTCATGACTCGAGAGGAGCTGATGCCATAGTAGCGGTTGACGTCGCCCAGTTTGACCACCATCTCCCGGCGGCTGATCGTGTGTGAGGGGCCGTCGTCCGGCGCCGCGAGGAGTTCCTTCAGCGCTGGATACTTGGCCAACACTTCTTCTACCGGCCTCCCGACGACCTGATCGTGCTTGAGTTGGGTCAAGCGCTCGGCCGATGCGTTCAGGTCCACTATCCGGCCGCCTTTGTCGGCGACGATCACCCCGTCGGCGAGGTCTTCGACCACCAGATCGCGGGCAAAGGGGACGATGTCGAACAATCGCCAGCGGAACAGCCCCACCGCGAGCAGCAATCCGGAGACCCCGGCGACCGCCGCGGTAAGGTTGTAGTCACGCCAGGGCTGCAGGCCGGATATGTACAGCACCGTCGCGGTCAAGGGCAGGAGAAGGGCCGTAAACAGCACCACGTACTGCTTGCGGTAGAAACGGTGCGCGCCGAATGCCCTCCAGCCGAGCAGCGCGAGCACGGCCATGTTCAGCAGTGCGCTCAACGGCAAGAGCGCGTACGTGTACCAGGGCCCGTAGTCCGCGTGCAGCACGGGGATCGGAGCGGTGCCGGTCTCAATGAAAGGTTGTCCCCGGAACAATCCCCCCGGGTTCGTGAACGCGATCACCACGGTCGCCCCGGCCACGAGCCACAGGAAGGCAGTCAAAGCTCTGGGGATGTTGCTGAGCCCAAGATAGCGGCGGGTCATCTCCCACCAGCACACCGAAACGGTGGCCACTCCCAGAAACTGGATGTTGGCGAAGAGGAGCTTGCTATCGAGCTCTACCGACAGGATCTCGAAGATGTAGCCAACAGCCCATACGATGAAGGCCACGAGGGTCCAGGCGAACCAACGAGCCACCGGGTCCCGGCGGTTGCTCCAAGCCACGGGGATCAGAGCGGCCAGCACCAGCGCCGCGAGGGCAAAGGGCAGTACATGTGGCGTGAAGGTCATGCTCATGACGGGCTCGGCAAAGCCTCCGATCGTCGGTCCTCTGGTCAATAATGTCGGTACAGAATGGGTAGTACTTAAGGCACCGTTGTCGGCAAGTGCCTCGGAACGTCCGCGGCAAAGGAGGAGAAGTGGACTGGGAGAAGGCCTCGCACGAGTTGGAAGAGATCCTGGGACAGGCGGCCGAGCCCTTCGCACTTGTAGAGAAGCGCAAGATGTTCGGAGGTCTCTGCCTGTTCCTCAACGGATATATGTTCGCCGGTGTCCACGGACGGGAGATCGTTCTCAGGCTGCTGGAGGATGATCGAACAGTGGCTCAGAACGAGGCCGGAGCCCTGCCTTTTGAGCCCATGCCGGGCCGGGTGATGAGGGAGTACGTGGTGGTACCCGAGGCGGTGTGGAGCGATCCGGAATCGTTCGAGCAATGGCTCCGCCGGTCCGTGGAGTTCGTCGGTTCGTTGCCGCCCAAGGTGCCGAAGCCCAAGAAGGCACGAGTGGCGAAGGATGGTGCGCCGTGAACGAAATACGGACGGTGAGCAGGATCTTCTCCGCGCGACCGACGCTGGAGGGAGCGGGTGTACGGTTGAAGCGGGCATTCGGGTTCGGCGAGGTGCCGGCGTTCGACCCCTTCCTCATGCTGGACCATTTCGGCTCTAGCGATCCAGCCGATTACCTGCCCGGATTCCCCTGGCACCCGCATCGGGGGATCGAGACCATCACCTACATGCTGCACGGTCGGGTGGAGCACGGCGACAGCCTTGGCAACTCCGGGGTCATCGGCCCGGGCGACGTGCAGTGGATGACGGCGGGGAGCGGGATCATACATCAGGAGATGCCTCGGATCGAAACCCCGGCGGAAGGCTCCTCAGACGCCGGCCTCGCGCCTGCCACCGGTCCGGCGACCCTGCTTCGGGGCTTTCAGCTCTGGTCCAATCTACCGGCGGCTCACAAGATGATGGATCCCCGCTACCAGGAAGTCAGAAGCGCCGATATCCCGGTGGTCGAGTCGGCCGAGGGGGCCCTCGTGCGCGTGGTCTGCGGGGAGGTGGACGGCGTCACCGGACCGGTCCGAGATATCATGACCGACCCCGAGTATCTGGACGTCACGGTGCCTGCCGGTTCGCGGTTCGGGCACCCCGCACCCCGCGGGCGCGCCGTCTTCGCCTACGTGTTCGAGGGTAGCGGCTTCTTCGACCCGGGGAGCGCGCCGGTGGGCCGGGAGAAGGCGATCCTTTTCAGCGATGGCGACGAGTTGGTGGCGACCGCGGGTCAGGAACCGGTCCGGTTCCTGCTGGTGTCGGGGCGGCCGCTCAAAGAGCCCGTCGCTTGGCGGGGACCCATCGTCATGAACACCGAGGACGAGCTCCGTCGAGCATTCCAGGAGTACCAGGACGGGACCTTCGTCAAGGTCGGCTCGGTGCCGTCCTCAGACCACCGGTGATTCCACCACCGCTCGTCCCCGCGCCAACTGCTCGGCCACCAATCGTTTGCCCAGAGCAATGATGGTCAGCACCGGCGGCAGGCCGTCGGGCTCGGGGAGGACGCTGGTATCGCACACGTAAAGACCGGCGATCTCGGTCCTCAGGTCGTTGTCCACCAGATTCCCGATGCGCACGGTCCCGCTCGGGTTTGACCCCATCGGCGGGGTGCTGAAGATCGAAGAAGGGTCGCAGCCGGCCCGGGTAAGGATGCGGGTCGCGATCTCCGAGCCGTGCGCGAACAGGCGCTTCTCCTCCTCCTCGATGGGTTTGGAGACACTGCCGTCGGCTGCGACAGACCCGTTCAGCCTGTCCTTGATCTTGGTCATGATCCCGAGGGAATGCGGATAGCGGCTCATCCGACCCAGATTCCCGGCCAGGTGCCGGCGGCCGGCCGTGAGCATTCCGACGAACAAGAACGGCCAGGGATCCCAGGCGTCGCACATGAAGATGCCCTCTTCCAGCAGGTCGAACGTCCCGCAGCTCATGGGGATATCGTGCGTGGAACCCGGCCCGGGATAGGTGCCGTACGTCGTTATCAGCGGGTCGACGAACACTCCCTGGCCGGCGGTGGGGAACCCGGACGCCTGCATGATCATCGCCGAACCCATGCCGTTCGCCGCGAGCACGACGGTCTCGGCATCGACCTCGAAGGGCCCCGACCGCCCCATGCCACGTACGCCGGTCACGCGCCCACCGTCGGTGAGCACCTGCTCCACCCGCATCTGGGTCCGCAAACGACCGCCGTTGCCGGTCATCTCCTCGATGTAGTCGCGCGCGCTCCATTTGGCTCCTGTGCGACACCCCGCGTAGCACCGCATGCTGAGGTCGCATTTGTCCGGGTCGATGAACTTGGAGAACGGACGCCAGTCGAGACCCTCCGCGCGTGCCGCCCGCCGGATTCGCTTCGCCCCCTCTCCGATGAGGCGCTCGGGCAATGGAGCCAGATTGAGCTCCGTCGTCGCCTCCGCGACGTAGGGGGCCAGATCGATGCCGTACCGTACTTTTAGCAGCGGATGCGGGGGCGCTGCGGTACCGCAGAACGCTATCGAGCAGCCCCCCACCGTCAGGAAGCTACCGAAGGCATTGCCTTCCACTGAAACGGCGTGGGGGGTCAGAGGACCATCGCGGTCGACTATGCGGTAGAGGGTGGCGTAACTTCCCAGCGGTTGGTGATCGGCGCCTCGCTCCAGTACGAGGACATCTTGTCCCCGGCGGGCAAGTTCGCGCGCCACCGTGGCCCCTCCCGGCCCGCTACCGACCACCACCGTTTTGGCGGTGAGATGCTCGATTCCGGCTGTCATAGCTCCTCCCTTCTACGAGGACAAACATGGTACAGGGCAGGTTTGCCCTGTCAACGATGAATCCGGGGGACGACGCCCGCGCCCGGCTGCCGCGTGGCGGCGCCGGGCGCCGCGGAGGTGCTCGCCCTATTCCTCCGGGATGTCCAAGATGGGGTTGAAGTACATCGCCTTGACGTATTCCCGCTGGAAGTCGGGGTCGGTGGCCAACTCCACGTACTCAACCTTGTCGGCCACCCAGGCCGCCTCCCGGCGTTTCCCCATGTTGAGGAGGGCGAAGCGGGCTCCGTCGCCGGCGGCGTTGCCGACAGAAGTGACCACCTCCGGGGCACAATCCGGCAACATCCCTATAGCCAGCGCGTGGTGTCTATCGATGAAGGTGCCGAAGGCCCCGGCCAGGATCACCCGGTCCGGTTTCTCGACCCCATAGGTACGCAGCAGGATCTCGGCCCCCGCCCTTAGGGCGGCCTTGGCCAGTTGGATGGCTCGGATGTCCTTGAGCGACACGGTGATGCTGCGGCCGATGGCCGTCTCCTTCGGCCACGCGATCACGAACTTCCGTGGCCTGCCATCCTCCAAGATCACCCGCTCATGGCGCAGGGCGGGATCGAGATTGCCGTTGGGCAAGATCACGCCCGCCTTGAGCATCTCGGCGGCGGCTTCGACGATGCCCGATCCGCAGATCCCGCGGGCTCCCACCTCGTCGGCCGGGTAGCTCGTGTGCCAGTCCTCCAGGCCGATGACCTTGAAGCGTACATCGAGAGTGCCCGGCTCTATCCGTATGCGCTCGATAGCCCCGGGGGCGGCCCGCATGCCGAATTCGATGTGGGACCCTTCCAGGGCCGGTCCGGTGGCACAGGAAGTGGAGAGCAGGCGCTGCCGGTTGCCGAGCACCAGCTCGCCGTTCGTGCCGATGTCGATGATGAGCAGGATCTCGTCCTGCTTGTAGGGCTCTTCGGCTATCAGCACCCCCACATTGTCGGCTCCTACGAAACCTGCCTCCACGGGAAGCACGTGCAGGCGGCAATTGGGGTGGAAGGTGAGGCCGATGGAGGCGGCCCGGGTGTCGACGGCGTTTTGGACCGCGGGAACGAAGGGCGCCACGCCCAGGTAGCGAGTATCGAGGCCCAGGAAGAGATGGTGGATGGCAGTGTTCCCCACCATCACCACATCGAGGATGTCGGTGAGCGCAGCCCCGCTCCGCTCCACGGCCTTTGCGGCCAGGCTATTCACCTCCGCTACGACCACTCCCTGTAGCTCGGCGAGGCCGTTTGGATCGTGGGCCACATGATGGAGGCGGGCGATGACGTCATCGCCAAACGCCACCTGCGGGTTCATGGCGGATTCGGTAGCCAGTACCTCTCCGCTGTTGAGGTCGGTGAGATACGCGGCGATAGTGGTGGTGCCCACATCGAGCGCGAGGCCGAGGACCCGGCGATGGTCTGCCGCGGGCCGCACGTCCACGACCCTCTCACCACGCCACACGACTGCGACGAGGTCCCACTTGGCGCGGCGGACGACACCGGGAAGCGCCTGCAACAGCCCCAGATCGAACGTCAGACCGGCGACTCCGTGCTCCCGCTCGAGTGCGGCCGACAGCCGCTCGGCGTCGGCGACCGGGTCTTCCAGGGTCGGCGCCTCGAGAGTGATGTGGTAGCACCTGATGGCCGGATCGACGGGCACGGTGCGCTCGCCGGCTTCCTTGCGGACGATCTGCTGAGAGCGACGGCTCTCTTCGGGCACGAAGACCCGCACGTCACCGGCCACGCGCGCCTGGCAGGCCAGCCGCGTCCCCGCAGCCATGGCCTCGGGACTCAGGGCGCTCTCCTCGACCGGCGTGGGCGCCGAGACGCTGTTCGCCGCCGACTCGATGCGAACGCGACATTTCTTGCAGGTCCCCTTGCCGCCGCAGACGCTCTCGATCTCCACTCCCAGACCCCGGGCCACCTCCAGTAGACTCTGTCCGGGTGCCGCCGGCCCTCGCCTCCCCGAAGGCTGGAAGGTGACGGCGGGATCGGCCACGCTAGTATCTCCCGAACTCGCGAGCGGCCTTGACCAGCTGGAAGACGTTAACCGGCGGCGCGTGCGGGGGCAGGTCGCAGCCGGCCATGAGTACGTACCCGCCTTTGTGGTCCTTGGCCGTCTCGATGCACTCCCTGGCTTGGGCCAGCACTTCCTCCGGCTTGCCCTCTTGGATGAGGGTCGGATCGACGTTCCCGGCGATGATCTGGTCGGGGAACATCTCCATGACCGTGGACAGGTTCACCTCCCGGCCGAAGCTGAGGATGGTCTGCTTGGTCACGGGAACCTGCTGCCAGAACTTGAGATTCTTGTTCTGCTCCCCACAGATGTGGATGAAGAAAGTGCCCACACCTATCTCCAGCACTCGGGTGTTGATCCTCTGCAGATAGGGGAGCACGAACGTCTCGAACTGCTTGGGCGAGATGAGCGCGTTTGATTCCGTGGCCGCGCCGTGGAATGCCATCAGGTTCTCGGCCCCGAACTCCCGGGCGTAGTGCTCGGCCACCTTGATGACGAACTCCGCCACCTTGTCGAGTACCTGATGTACCAGCTCGGGCTTCTTGATGAGCCAGGTCATCATGCGCTCTTCGCCGATGACAGAGCCGGCCCAGGTAAGGGGGGAGCCGATCTGCATGCTCACCGGCATGCCGTGCTCGGCCTGCCTGCGGGCGACCCCCAGGGCGATGGGAAGAGCACCCGCTTTCGTGATGTCGGCAGGGACCTGGAGCGCATAGACGTCATCCTCGGTCTGTATGGGGGTACGCGTGACTATCGTTGCGCCCGAGTACTTCTTGACAGGGAACTCGATGTCGCCCCCAAACTCCCAACCTCCAGCTGAGGCATAGGCATAGAGAGGCCCGCCGTCGTAGCCGTACATCTCCGCTGCGAGCAGCTGGCAGCGGAAACTCTGTTCGGCGTCCGCGAACACGCGGGCGATCGGCTCCCCGCAGACTACGGCGCAATGCCCGAACACGAAAGGGATCACCGGGACGCGGTCGGGTCTTTCGCCCTTCATGAGGGCGCCCATCCGTTCCGCGCTTGTCATCGTCTCGCACCACATGATCTGTCATTCCTCCTTGCTGATGCGCATGGAAACGTCCTCAGGCAAAGCCAGGCCGGCCGCCACCTCGATCGACTTGATCAACCCGGACGGCACCGGACAGGCGGCGTGCACGCAGTGGGTGTAGGCGGCCTCGAGCGCGGGCGGCAGCCCATCCCGCAGGCCGATCTGCTGGAGGGCGTCCACCTCGTCCACATCCCCAGAGATCTTCCACACGTGGGGGCACGTGCTTTCCAACGTGACCCGCACCTTGTAGCCTTCGCCGGCGGTGGCCCTCACCGTTGTGATGTGGCCGCAGACCCCGGCGTGTATCTCAACCGTGGCCACGGAGCCTCCTCACGTTCCCATCAGCCGGAGCGCGACCCGGGCCGCCTCCATGGCGTTGCCACCGTAGCCATCGGCTCCCCATTCATCGGCCAACTGTTGGTTGAGAGGCGCACCCCCGATCATGATCTTGGTGGTGGGGAGCTTGGTCTTGAACTCCGGCATGAAGTCCTTGATGGCGATGATGGTGGTGGTCATCAGGGCCGACAGGCATAAGAGGTCGGCGTCTACCCGTTGCGCCTCCTCGATGAACAGTTCCATCTGCACGTCCCTGCCCAGGTCGTGGATCTCGAAGCCGTTCACTTCCAGCATCATCTTGACCAGGTTCTTGCCGATGTCGTGGATGTCACCCTGTACCGCCCCGATCACGACCACTCCCTTGTTCTCACCTCCGGCCGCGGAGCCCACCAGCAGTGGCCGCAGGAGGCCCAGGCCGGCGTAGAGCGCCTCCGATGACACCATCAACTCCGGCACGTAGCACTCGCCCTCCTCGTAGAGGCGGCCCATCTCGGCCATGCCGGCGGCCAGACCCTCCATTATGGCTTTCTGGGGATCGATCCCGGTGGCCACCGCGTCATCGGCCGCCCGCACGGCCGCTTCCTCGTCGCCGTCCATGACGGCCTGCTTGAGCTGCCCGAGGATGGTGGTCTCGTCTGCCATTATTCCCTACCTCCTGTTGGCTTCTGGTGGCTCGTAGTCTGGTAGTTAGTAGCGTCCGTACTCGCGACAGGCTGTGACCATCTGACCTACGTTGACCGGCGGCGCCTGAGGGGGCACCTCACACCCGGTCATGAGGGCGTATCCGCCGGGATGGCCTTTGCCTTCTTCGATACAGTCCTTGCAGAGGGCAAGCACCTCTTCCGGCGTGCCCTCCTGCACGGTCACCGGATCGACGTTGCCCATGATCACGTTCTTGGGGAAGGCTTCACTCGCCGTGGAGAGAGCGACCTCTTTGCCCACACTGATCATGCCCCGTTTCCCGTACGCGAGCTGGGACCATAGGGGCAGGTTCTTGTTCTGTTCCCCACAGATGTGACTCAAGAAGATGCCCACTCCCTGCTGGGTAAGGTGGCCGTGGATCTCCTTCAGATAGGGGAAGGCGAAGGTCTCGAACTGCTTGGGGGAATAGAGCTTGTTGGTCTCGATGCAGAGGTCGAACGCCATGATGCGCTCCGCCCCGAACTCCTTGATCCAATAGTCGGACTTCTGGAGGATGAAATCGGTGATCACTCTCAGCACATGGTGCACCAGGTCGGGTTTCCTGATGATCCAGAGCATGAGCCGTTCCTCGCCGCACACCGAACCCGCCCAGGTGAGGGGGGAGCCCACTTGGACCGTCACCGGCATCCCCGCTTCGTACTGCAGCCGGGAGAACTCGAGGGCCACCGGGATGGTCCCCACCGCGGTGAGATCCTCAGGTACCTTCAGATTCCAGGCGTCGTCCTCGTTCTGCACCGGGTTGCGCTTCATCATGGGCGCACCCGTGTACTTACGGTAGGGGAACTCGATCTCGCCTCCGAACTCCGCGCCGCCGGCGTTGGCCCAGCCGTGCAAGATCAAGCCGTCATGGCCGTACATCTGCATGGCATTGCGCTGACAGGTGAGACTTGCCGCCGCGTCGTCATAGACCTTCGCGATGGGCTTGCCATTGACTACAGCCGTGTGGCCTAGGATGAACTGCAGGCAAGGCACGCGGTCGAGGGGGTCCCCCCGGACCAAAGCCTCCCAACGTTCCTGTGACGACATCTGGTCACACAGCACGATCAGTCCTCCTTGTACTCTGCTGAGGTCATCGATGGACTGGTGTCCGCGGGGTCAGGCGGCGTTGCCATGTCGCCTTGCCGGTGACACCGGGAGACCGACTCGCTTGATTATAGGCGTTTCCGAGGGCCGGGTCTCCGCTTTCGTCCGGGCGGGGGTCACTCTGGTCCGCCAGACCTCGGACTTCCCCGGGGAACCGAAACGAACCCCGACGGGCGCTATCTGCGCGCCGGCCGGGGTTCCAGACCCAGTTCGTCAGCTTCAGCCTCGCCTCGTTCGCTCGAGCGCATCCACTCGCGGATGTATGCCCCTGGGTGTAGCTCCTATTTGATCAGACAGACGGCGCCCGGCGCATATACCTGGAGAGCGAAGCTCTCGGACAGGGTGAACTCGTAACCGAGGTCGGCGGTCGGTCCGACAAAACCGACCCGGAGATCCTGCCCGACCAAGATGGCCACATACTGGGGACCGGAAGCCACAAGCAGCGCTCCGGAGTTCAAAGCCGGCGCCTTGACGATGCCACCCGTCACCAGCTGGCGTATGTGTTCGAGCTCGGTCCCGTCAGCCTGCGGGTACCTCCGGAACAGAAGATTGTATTTGTCGGGAGCAATGGCGAGGGTGTACGGCCCGTGGAAACCGGCCTTGTCGAGAGCGGACACGGCTTCGATAAGGTTGTCCGCAGCCGCTCCGACCTTCGTCCAGTCGCTGAGCGGCACCTTGCAGATGCCCTCCGTATTGGTCAGACCCGTGGCGGCGTTCTTCTTCGAACCTTCAAGCAGGATCCGGTCCTCTTGAGCGGCCATGGCCAACGCCGCCTTCACGGCCGGTCCCAGGTCCGGATTGACCCGGGTGGCCTTGAACGCAGCAAGATCTCGTCGAGGAAGGACGAAACTCGCCGACAACTCGACGACGGGTATCGCCCGGCTGGCCGCGATGCTCACGCCGTCCTGTTGGGCCACCACTTCGTCACTCCCGGGGAGCTGCTTGAATCCGTAGCCATAGGGACCTACGGTCTCCACGATGCGGCGCACCGCCAACTGGCTCATCGCAACCCCGGCCACGGTGGAGTCGAGGAGCTCCCATACCTCGCTGCCGAAGGGCGCGTCCTCTCTCTGCAGGTAGTCGGACATGACTTTGTTCTCCTTCGTGCTCGAGCTCTCAGTAGGGCAACTCTCTTGTTCTGGGCCTTCCTCGCGCTGTTCGTCAGAACACACCGCGGACTGCCCGGCCTCTGAGCCTTGGGCGTCTGCCCAGAAGGCGTCAGCCTCCACTTCCATCGCTTCCAGGCGGTCGTAGTAGTCCGGGAATTCCCGCAAATGGGCCAGCGCGATCTTGCCGGTCACGAGTAAATCGTCCTGCGAGACGTTTGTCTCCGGATCGACCAGTCCATGCTCCAGCTCCACGTCCATCCCCATGCGGAACTGCTCGACATCGAAGTGCTTCCAGTCGATGCCCAATTCCTCACCGATCGCAGCCGCCTCTGCTGCAGTGAAGTGCTTTTCGCCGCTCATGCGTCCTCCGCCCTGATCAGATGACCTTTCTCTGCATAAGTTCCAGCGGAGCCGCCGGTTCAAACGAAGCCCCGGGCCGACAACAGACATCCGGTCCGAAAACCGCCGGGGCCTACGCCCGGGTTAACTACATCTTTCCAAGGTTTTTTCCCTTTTGTAACACAGGAATGCGTCTTTTGCTGCAAAGTCCCTTCTGCCGATATCGGGAGGAAGGGGAGACGTGGACAAGCAAGGAATCACGTCCAAAGCAGCCGTGAGCCGGACGGTCGGCTTCATCGACATCGGCACCAACGCGATCCGCCTGTTGGTCGCCCGGCTCGTTCCCAACCACTCCTATTCGGTCGTGACGGCCCAACGGGAGGCGGTGCGGCTGGGGGAGGGTGAGTTCGTCGACCGGAAGCTGCAGCCCCACCCCATCGACCGGGCCGTGCTCGTTTGCCGTCGCTTCGTCGAGCTGGCGAGATCCCACGGGGCAGAGGAGATCGTGGCCGTAGCCACCTCGGCGACGAGGGAGGCCGTCAATAAGGAGGAGTTCCTACGGCGGTTGAGAGAGGAAGCGGGTCTTCAGGTGCACGTCATCTCGGGTAGGGAGGAGGCGCGCTTGATCTACTCGGGTTTGACCCAGTTCGTCCATCTTGGCAGCATGAAAGCTGTCTTTCTGGATATCGGGGGCGGCAGCACAGAGGTCGTCGTCGGTGGACAGCACCAGTACGAGTACCTGGACTCGATCGGTGTAGGTGCGGTGAGACTCACGGCGAGACTGCTGAGCGCGGACGAGACGCTGCCGGTCTCTCCAGAGCGTTATCAGATGCTCCGGCAGCACGTTCGTCACGCGGCCATCCACACCACGCAACACGTGAGACGGCTGGGCACCGATATGGCCTTCGGCAGTTCAGGGACGATCCAGAATCTGGCGTCCGTTGCGGCACGCGCGCTGGCCCGCGGAGCTCAAGGAAGCGAGGATCTCCTCACCCTAGCGGATCTTCGCCGGGTATCGGCGATGCTCTGCGCGATGACTCTCGACGAGCGCCGTCGAGTTTCCGGGCTCAACCCGGACCGAGCGGACATCATCGTCAGTGGGGCGGCCATCCTGGAGACGCTTCTCGAAGAATTGGGCTTTTCCGAGATCCGGGTGATCCGCGAGGGGGGCCTCCGGGAAGGCATGCTGGTGGATTACCTGGCTCAGGGCTCCCATGATGTGGAGCGGCTATCCGTGCGAGAACGAAGCGTTCTTCAGCTGGGGCGGACCTGCAACTTCGACGAGTTGCACGCGCGTAACGCAGTAAGGCTCGCCCTCGAGCTCTTCGACAGCGCTCGTGACGCCGGTCTGCACGAGTATGGCGAGTGGGAGCGCGAGCTCCTCTTCCACGGCGCCCTTTTGCATGACGTCGGTTCCTTCCTCTCTTACGGCAACCACCACCTGCACTCCTATTACCTGATCCGTAACGCCGATCTCCTCGGCTTCTATCAGCAGGAGATCGAGATCATGGCTCTGACCGCACTATTCCATCGCAAGGGACTCCCCAGCGCCAAGAAACCCGGCTATGCTTCGCTGGACAAGGATGCGCGCAGGCTGGTGGGCTGGCTCAGCTTGATCGTCCGCTTGGTGGAGGGCCTTGACCGGAGCCACCAGAGAGTGGTCAAACACGCGCGCCTGAGCGCCCTGGACCCCAAGGGGCTGGTTCTCCAGTTAGAGCTGAGCGGGGACGGTCAGCTCGAACTTTGGGGCATCGAAACCCGGGCGAAAGCAGTCGAGAAGGCTCTTGGCCGCAGGCTGACGGTCGAGGTCGATGGATCCTCCCATCCTTGCCCGTCCACTTCGGCGATCGAGTTCCTACCGGTCGCGGTCAGAGAGCCCCGAGGAGTGAGGAAAGCGGCTGGCTGAACTTCGAGGACCGGATCTCGTCCCAGACCGGTCCGAAGGTCCCCATGAGTGTCTCGATCTCCGTCTGCTTCACGGCGAGAAACGCGGCCACCCCGGGAGCGTTCACCGGGAACGGCGAGCGGCCCTCCTTCCTGGTCAGACGCGGCGGTCCCCAGGTGCCCGATCCAAGGAAACCCAGCAACACGTCGCAGGTGACCACGGCATCTTGCAGGTCTCCCAGGTGGTCCTGGACGACCTTCGTCGTCTCGATCAGCGGCTTGCTGTCGGGCCCCAGCACTTCCTGGAAGAACTCCAGCGTGTAGCGGAGTCCCTTGCTGGCTATGCGGAGCTCGTGGAAACGGGACAGGGGGGCATCGGGCTGGGTGATCACCTGGTCGAAAGCCCTCACGCCGGACAGTCGTTCGAAAAGGATCGCGGGGAGCACGTCGCCTACCAGGGTGGGAAGCGGCTCCCCGGCTGCTCCGAAGGCGGGCCCGGCACCAGCGCCGGGGGTACGGAGAAAGTGCTCGAACTTCTCCTTGAAACGCTGGTAGCGATCGCTGTCGAGGTATTCGATCAATTCCCCGCGGGCCCTTTCCCGCTCCCCGGCCCACGCTTGCATGAGTGGGTCGAGCCCCGACTGCTCCTCGGGGGGCAGTGAA
>Ga0209254_10003743_pt1 | contig 13862 bp, 10 predicted proteins | sample FrelakmetDIP11DI_FD_187148 | JGI IMG/M metagenome (GOLD analysis project Ga0209254, IMG submission 187148) | Freshwater lake sediment microbial communities from the University of Notre Dame, USA, for methane emissions studies - DIP11 DI (SPAdes)... | ecosystem: Environmental > Aquatic >...
TGAGAAGAAGTAGTGCTCCTTGTTTGGGTTTGCCATAACTTTTACAGGGAGCAACTTGTTCTTAGCTCTACCGGAAACTTAGGGTTTCAACAGAGCCGATATTTTTTCAAGTTCTGGGTATTAGAAAGATCACACAGAACTTCTGTAAGTAATTTCTTAATTTTCTTAAGTGATGTTTCAGAGGAAATAATGAAGGAGAGTTTTTTCACCCTGTAGTTCCTTCAGGTTTTCCTAACTGAAAAATCTCTGTAATCTCGAAATTAAATGATTTTTTTAAGAAATTATGAACCTTTTTTGATCCTTTTGTATTTTTTTAACTGTTTCAGGTAAATCTCAGAATAGATTTCCCGAATTTTCTGATAACTATCAGAAACACCAATTTTTTGGAATGAAAATAATTACTTCTCAAATTTGCGTAAAATATTTAGTAAGGAGTGTCTTATACTATCAGGATTTATTTATATGACTCAAACAGGAAGTTTTGAATTTTACAAAAATTATGCGGAGTCGGCACAAAAACTCCAGCCAGAATTATATGATGAGATAAATCGAATATTGAATAGTGAATTTACCCTTTTTTTTAATACATTTAACCGTAAACCAATTGTTTTGGATATCGGATCTGCAGGACTTTTACCCTATGATTTAAGTCTGATAGAAAAATGCGTATTATTGGATCTTTTCAATAAACCTGATGTTTTACTAATGGGTTCGAATTGTGAATGGATAACTGGAGATATATTATCTGAAAAACTGCCTCCATTATTTCAGGATATTAGTGGTTACGATTTTATAATTATGAGCAGTCTTCTACATCATTTATGCAACGAAAAAAATGATATAATAAATAATTTAAAAATATGTTTTTCTCATTCCCGGTTATTGTTATCAGAGAATGGAAAAATTTGTATATTCGAAAGTACTTGTTCAGTCAATCTGGCGAAAATCGAAGATTTTTTTTACCCAGTCTATTCCAGGATATTACTGAAAATTTTAAAATTTACATATGTTCGTATGTTATCAGTTGATGAAATTATCATGACCCTAAATGATAGTGGGTTGAAAACTGAATGCATTCCATTCAAACAACCATCGTATATAGCTCAAATGTATTGGCGTATTCCGATAAAGTTCTACCCTCTAAAAATAAGTGCCATCTTTTCCTACGTTAATCAAACAAGGATTTGATAATGTTCATTTCAGAAATAAATTTAATCTTATTTTGCAAAAACAAATTTTTTCTGAATTAAATATCCAACGATAGCGCTTAAAATAACTTGAAAAATTTTCGCTTCGATCTCACCAAACTGAATTATTTCCACACCAATGATTAACAAAACATTATTTATTAGAAAAAGGATAGCGATGCTCAGTAGATATTTTGAATATAACGTTATTTGTTTGTTTGATTTATATTGAAATGTCCAATTCTTTTGCATATAACACACAAAAATCGTTGCTATGCTGAATGAGAAGGCATTTGATATTAAATATGGCACCTGGAAAAAAGTTATCAATAATGAGAATATTAAAACATCGATTATTGCTCCGATTCCACCAGATATACAATATTTAAAGAATTGAACAATATAATCAGGTATGTTGAAATTCATGCAATTTCTCTATTATTTATTTTTTTTATAATTTGAAGAAAATTAATTGCAGCAGAATATCTGGTAATATCACACTAGTTCATAACTTATGCGGTTGAATATTTTTGATCGAACCTATTCCATAGATACCTGAAAACCGCTGCTGGTCCAAATAGATTCCTCTTGGTAGCCCGGCGGATTGGGACATTCAAACACACTCTCACAAATTCTCCGTTTTTTCAATAATATAGAGTGGGCGACGTTTTACTTCCTCATAAATACGCCCGATGTATTCTCCCATTATCCCCAAAGAAAGCAGCTGAACACCTGAAAGGAATGTAATCAGGATTATCGTCCATGTAAGTCCGGGGGTCAATTCAGCATGCAATACCGTTTTCTCAATTAAAATCCAGAATCCCAATAGGAATGCACAACATGCAATGATGGCTCCAATTAATGATGCAAGTTGTAACGGACGTATAGAAAAACCAGTAATAGCATTGAAAGGGATTGTAAGTGAGCCATAAAACGGATTATAGTGGGTAACACCTAATGATCGTTCATCTCGGTCAAATGTTACAAATGTCTGTTTAAATCCCACAAATGCAACCATGCCCCGGAGATAACCATGAGACTCATTTAATTGTTTTAATTCATCGACAACTCGACGGTCCATAAGCCGGTAATCTCCAGTATCAGTGGGTATTGAGACATCAGTAATTTTGTTAATTACCCTGTAACCCACATACGAAATCATTTTTCTTAGAAATGTTTCCCCATTTGGTGAATTTCTCTTTGCGTAAACAACCTTGTATCCTTCCCGCCATTTTTCCAGCATCGGTTCGATAAGTTCGGGGGGATCTTGAAGATCTACATCCATGACAACACAAATTTCTCCTTTGCAAAAATGGATTCCGGCTAAGGTTGCAGCTGGTTGCCCGAAACGACGACTGAACTTGATGAGACGGATGTTCTCGTTTCGTGCGATTTCATCTAGTATAATTTGCTCTGTGTTGTCTGAGGAGGGATCGAGACAGAACAGGATCTCGTATGAATAATTTAATTTCTCCAAGACTAGTTCTGTTCTTTTTAAGAATGGGCGGATATTGGTTTCCTCATTGTAAACGGGTACAACAATTGAAATTTTAGGTGGAATCGTGTTTTCAATCATCTACTATCACTTTTAGCTGTTTTTTTTTATTATGGTAATATTCGAGAAAGAATAACTGAAATATCGAGGATCACCATTTCCGGACAACTCTGGTTGTAACTTAGTGGTAAAAACTAAAATATGTTTTCCTCTTGTAAGGTTAAGATTTTCTACGGAGCAATAATTATTATTTTTGCAGTTCTTGATTGTTTCATTGTCTAGCAGAATAGTCAATGCATTGGTCTTGTTTAAAGGACTATATTGAAGAAACACATTTATTGATTGGTCTTCTATCAAATTTAATTCCAGACTAGGCGTTATATTGGATTGACCGGTCCATCTCCATTTTGTATTATTATTTGATTCAAGATCATACCATCCATTATTATATGAAAATTCGAGTAAAGGTTTTTTTTCGAGATAATATTCATTATTCAGGATTATTGTGTTATCAAATTCTTGGAAATTAGAAAGGTAAAATATATCTTCGCTAGATTTTTTTAATAATGTCCATTCACCCTTTTGAGGAGAATCCGCATAATACGTGCGATATTTAAGAAAGACTGTTTTATTTTCAAAAAGGAAATAATAAATCCACATCTGGTCCCAGTAGGCACTCTCTATGATATTAATGGAGGTAATATTCTCATTTAAGTTAAGTTTTTGGATGTCAATAATATTTCTGTTGATCATTGTAGACTGGTTTTTACTGAAAGAAATCATTGATGCCATAGATCCGATATTCCCTATTATCAAAAAAGTCAATAATGAAAAAATTACAATTTTTTTCTTTAAATTCATTTTTGTTAGGTTCGAATCAAGTCCTTTAAAAAAATATAACCCTACTAGTAATATTAATGGAATAAAATATGTGATTAATTTATATGCCTTATAACTATCACCGGCAAACGTTGGTGAAAAAAACTCTTTTGTGACAAGGTATGAATAAAAAATAATCGTAAAACCAAGGTATGAACCTGATATATAAAATAATTGAAGTTCCTTTTTAAAAAGATGGTACAATGAAAAAAATACTAATAGCACTATGGGCAATGAAATAAAAAGCTGTGTAAGAATAGGTATTGAATGCATTGAGATATTAGTTCCCACCATTCCGAAAATCCAGGCCGGAGATAAAATGGGCATATACCATCCAGCAACAACATTATTAAAATATATTAATGAGCTTATTCTGTTGATAAACGAAAATGGTGAAATTAAAAAGGTAAAAAAAACTACGAGGGATAAATATAAAGTTGATAGAAAAAGAAACATTTTTGATCGTGTCTGAATAAAATAAGAAATGACAAACAAGATTGATGGAATAAAAAACAGTGGAAAAAGGATACAATAACTTGATAGTAAACCAAAACAAAATATAATACTTAATAGTAAGTATGGGAAAAACTCCTGAATTTTTTTAAATTTTAAAATTGAGTAATATATTACTAAAAATAAACACAGAAAAAATCCCATTCCAATAATCTGACCCAAAAATCCCTGATATACTATATATAATAAATGAAAACTGACTCCAACAAAAAAAGTAATTGCCAGAGCAATCTTTTGACTATATCCAAAAATTTCAATACCAATTATGAATACGATCGGTAAAATGAAAATAAAAAATAAATATAATACAAGATTTTGAATCTGATATGTATCTAAACCAAAAAAAGAACTTGGTAACGCTGTTGATAAAAATGCAGAAAAATAGGTCTGAATCACAGTAGGATCAAATTTTATTGAAGTAATTGAATTCGAAGAAAGGGTAAGATATTTTGAAATCGTTGCATAAGCTACAATATCATTATTTCCGAGGGAGATAGTGTTTGATATCCCATCAATTCGTGAATAGTACGGAAAGGAAATTGCTAAAAAGATAACAATACAAAGAACGATTAGTGCAAAATTTTCTTTTTTTAGAGGATAAATAATTGTTGCAACGCGATCTTTTTTTATGATGTATGCAAGTAACAAAAAAAATAAAGGAGGAATTAATATCCAAGTATATTGGTTTGTCCCCCATGCATTATACTCAAAAAAAAACCAACTAAAATAGCTTAAATAGGCAAGACCGACAAATGGAGAAAAATAAAAACAATATTTTTCAATAGGTTTCGGACATAGGAGAAAGGATAATCCTATACCAGAATAGATATAAAATAACGAAATTAATATCGCATACAGAAAAAAATCCAACATTTAATCGACCCTGTTTTTGAATATATATAATTATTTTTTACCAGTGATACCTGCATTTTCTCCAAATGAATGATTAGTTCTCCGTTTCAGCAATAATCAGAGTCCATTTAATTTCAACTTATTGATGAAACGCAAGTATTTTCTCTCAACAATTTCCCAACGGTAGTTTTCGTCCACAAAACACTTGCCGTTCTCTCCCAGATTCTTTCTGACATTCTGATTTTTAAGCAAAATCTCGAAACATTCCTTAAATTCCTCATAATTGGAGTACCACAATCCACCATTTGATCGAATACATTGTCCCTTCAATACCTCACAATTCCCATTTACCAGAACGGGTCGATTACAATGCCACGCCTCAAATAATACAATGGAAAAGCTTTCAAACCTTGAAGGCATTATAAGTAATTCTGATGCCATTATACAATTAAACTTGTCTTGTTCTGATACAAATCCTAAGGGAAAAATATCCGGATGATTGGATATTTCCATCACTGCTTTCCCCAAGAGAACAAGTTTTAATGAACTTGGGTACTCCATTTTATAACGAATAAAATAATCGAATAATTCTTTGCAACCCTTCGATTCATCTATGCGACCCACATATACAATAAAATCTTGTAATCCATAGTGTCGTTCAAACGCAGAGGGGTCAATAGTATCAGGAACTTCTATACCAGTTCCAATAATATCATGAGGAATAGTCTCTGTTTTAAATTTCAAATTTACAAAATTTCTTTCTTCTTCGGAATTATAAATGATCGCTTTTGGTAATTTAAAAAGATCATTAAATATGGATAAGTAAATGGGGGGTTCATCATGAGCTGTCGGCACTAAAATTGCCTTATTGAAAACAAGGGGGAGAGCAAAATATGTTGTACAATAAAGGTAAGTGAAAAAAATAAAAAAATCATATGTGTTTTTATTTATTTCAATAAACTCCAGTAATTTTGAAGAATATGGACCTTGCAGTCTCATCCATTGAATTTCATCAACTATTGTATGCGGCCGTTGAAAAATTCTCTCTGAAAATTGATTGAATTTTATCTTATCCCGCGGATAATCTACCGGAAATCTATGGACCGTGACATTGTTTAAAGGAGATGTACCCTCAGGATATTCATTTTTCCAGGTAACATAATCAATTGCACACGTAGTGATTATTTCAATTGTAAAATATTTTGATAAGTGTTCAGCGATTTGTCTGCAAAGAAGTTCAGCTCCACCATTTACTTCAAGCCCGTATCGTTGGACAACGAAGGCAAGCTTCATTTTATCAATCCCATAAACCACCAATGACACCGTATTATATTGTAGTGACGATTATTTATCTGCATAATAATATTCACAACCTTGTGTTTATCTAAGCAAGATATTTTTAATTGCCACTCCCAAATCCCTTGAATCAATTGACTCATTAAGATCCCAAGGAATAAATGAATCGGATTTAATTACTACTTGAAAGACCTCGGCTTTCCTTCCAGGCTCATAATTTATTGTAAGATTTTGCCAACTTGATTGAGGTAATGCAAATTCTTTTTTTGCGATAACCTCTTGATTACTTTCATTGATTAATTCGACCGAAACTATGTACAATTCCTGATTATTTTGTTTTTTCCCGGTTAATAATTCAATTACAAGAAAATTTTCATTTCCCATAGTTTTTAAAAATCCAATAAAATTACCGTTTGTCCAGAAAATTTTTCCATTTGGCCAGTCTTCAACCGGGTATATACCGGAAAGAATATGAGGTAATTCATTGATTCCAGGAAGAATCTTGTTATTGGTGATACTAATAAAATCAACAGAAATTTTATTGATAAATACATCAATATTTTCGGCATTCAATTCTATTTCGATTACCCCAATTTTACGGTGTTGACCTCCTTTTGGAAGAGATAAGGTAATTCTTTCAATTTCTCCTCTCGTATTTTTCAAGGGATATTGTGAATTCATATAATGAATTTTTCCGATTTCTGTATTTTTTTCAAAATTATCATTAGTTTTATATACGATTGTAAGTTCATTAAATAATCCAACTAAGATAATTCTTCCCTGTTTAATAAGCTTGAAAAATTTTTTTGAGTTTTCTTCAACTAAAACAAAGTCCGAAGAGATCCCTTCTTGTAAATGTTTTTCCGAAGAAATTTCGGAATAATCATAAGTAAGTAATGTTTCTTCATTATATTGAATATTTGATTCATCAAAAGGAGTTGAATTGATCATAAATGGAAATAACCATAACTTCCTGAACTTCCATAAAATTGAATTAAATTGATCTATATCAAAATCTCCTACATAAACATTGATCTCCGCATTCGCTACTGACACATTCAATTTATGCCAATCCAGTTTACTGATATCTTTATCAATCAGATGTTTCTCAACACAAATATCCCATAATTTTGTATTTGGGAGAGGTGTTGTAACACATATCTGCATTCCTCCAAATTTATGTCGATTTTGATTAATATAATTAAATGTGGTATCCAGATCGTCAATCGTTTCAGAAGGTGTTCCAATGATAAAAAGCCCGCCAATCTTTAACTCAGATTTATAAATTAAATCGATAGCATTAATATTGTCTTGAACTGTTACTTTGTCTTTTAAGATTGAAAGAATTCGCGGGGACATCGATTCCAGACCTAATGCAATTTCGACAGTACCCATTCTTTTGAGCAATTTTAAAAGATCATCTGTAATTAAATTGGCTCGACCATTAACCGCAAAGTGAACCTTCCCCAATAATCCAACTTTATCTAGATTTTCAACTATTTTTTCGATTCGTTTCTGATTGACGATGAATAAATCATCAATTACTCCAAAAGTGTGGATACCATAATTATTTACTAAATCGAGGATCTCTTCAACAATATATTCCGCAGAATGATATCGACACACCCTCCATTCTGTACTAACTTGGCAAAATGAACATGCATATGGGCATCCTCGGGAGGTTAATAACGAGGTTACACCAGTACTCCAATATCCATCTTTAAAAATATCTCTTGCAGGATGAGGTATCGAATCCAATATTTTTATTGGTTCATTTCTATCATTAATTGTAAAAATATGATCTTTATTGTAATATGCGATCCCTTTAATTTTTTTTAAATGTGTATCATTGAGCTGACCTTTTTGAATAAGATTAAAAATTTTAACAATTGTTTCTTCAGATTCCCCTATAAATCCGATATCGATATATTTTGGTAAGGTAAACGGGACAGAACTGATATGAGCCCCCCCAAGAAAAATTAAGACATTCGATTGCTTTTTTATTTTTTCACTTAACGAAATCACGGTATTAAAATCCACAGAACAGGCACTAAAACAGATAATGTCTGGATGTAGTTTCAAGATTTCCTGACATGCGGTTTCCACCGATGAATATGGCTCTAGATATAGATAGTTGTGAAAATGACCAGTTTTTCTCAAATTTGCAACTAAATATGCTACGCCAAGATTTGGATAATCTGTTTTTCTGAACCCATAAATAATGACATTTAATTTTGGCAAATTAGTGATTCTAGGGTCCCTAACATTGATTAATCCCAACTGTGCCTTTAAATTTATGAGGATATTTGGTAACTCCGTCCTTAAAATTTTTAATTTTTCATTTTTCAATATACTTCCTCCTTCAATAGGCTAACAATAATTCTCTTCAATTTTTCTTTTGTTTTACCAAACTCAAATTCTTTCAACCGTATTCGTTGTGTTTCAATTATTTTCTTCTTTAAATTAACCTCATGAATTATTATATCACTTAATTCGGCGATTTCACAATAATCTTTTTTATTAATAAGAACTCCCGAATTCTCAAGTGTATGGGGCACAGCTGTCGAATTATATGCAATAATTGGAATATTGAAAAACATACTTTCAATTAAAGGAACGCAAAACCCTTCATGCTCGCTCATGCAAAGAAAAACGTTAGCAATTTTGTAATAACTGATTAAATCTTCAAATGGTACAGATCCGGTAAAAACTACATCAGAAAGCTGTAATTTTTTCACGATATCACGAAGTTGATCGATATATCGCTCACATCCATTAAATCCCCCAACAAGAAAAAGTCTTGATTTGGGATTGATTGATTTGTAATAATAAAATATTTTGAGTATATCCTCCTGCTTTTTATTAGGCGAGATCCTCCCCACAAATAAAAGGTTTACATGATTGTCAGTATATTTCTGGACAAGGGAGGTATTAAATCGGTGATAGCTACCAAAATCGATCAATATTGGCAGAACTGTGGTTCGGGAAAATCCCATGTTTTCAAGTTCCTGTCGATTATATTCGGAAACACCAATTGCCAGTTTAACATAGGGGATTAATGAAGGTAGGGAATCCCGCCCCTCTTTTAAAAGTTTATACAATACCTCATTGATTCCGATAAAATATTCTGGCGGAGTAATATTATGATAAATTAAAATTTTTTTATCAGGTAGTGTTTTGAAAAATTCTGTAATATCTGACCCAATGGAATAATGATAAATCAGAATATTATCTTTGTGTGAATATTCTTTATATCTATTAACATAAAACGCCGTTATTTTTGGATGGATGTTCTCTGCAAAAATATGGGAGATATATCCCCATTTCCGAAAAAGGGATTGCATTAACCTGGCTTCATTACCAATCGCGTCACCGTGGCTTAAGGTGGGAAGAATCTGGTGAATTTGCATAATCAATCAGTCATATAGGGCAGATTTTTGATATTCAGCAATTCTTTCTTATAATTATTAACAATTGTCTCCCAACTGAAGTTATTCAGAACAAATTTTCTTCCGGATTCTCCCATTCTTTTTCTGATGAGTGGACGATCAAATAGGAATTGTACCGATTCTTTAAACTCGAAATAATCGGTAAAATAAAGGCCCCCATTACTTTTTATACAAAAATCATGGGTGACAGCACAATTCCCATGTACTAAAACCGGTGTTTCACAGAGCCATGACTCCATGATGACAATGGAGAAACTTTCGTTTACTGAAGGCTGGCATAAAAGCGTCGCAGCAGCATATGCATCATATTTGTCCTGAAGGGATACAAAACCCAAATCAATAACATCTTCTCTGGACTCTGAAGGAATACATATATTGCCGCTTCCGATAAGTACCAGTTTAAGATTCGAGGGAGTATCCTGTTTGAACCGTATAAAAAAATCAAGGAGCAAGGGGACATTTTTTCCGGATTCTTTTCTTCCTGCATAAAGAACAAATGGCTCAATAATTTTGTATTTTTTCCGGAATCGTTCTGAGTTAAACGTAAAGGTAGTATCAATTCCTCCGCCTAAAACAATTTGTCTGCATGCGGGCTGATAAAGGCAATTTGCCAAATCCTTTTCTGGTTCTGAAAGAAAAATTACCGCAACAATCTGTTTGAACATTTTCTTATAAATGGAAAGATACGCATAATTTTCGTTATGCAGACAAGGAATGAGAATTGATTTTTCCGGATGGATTTGTGATCCATAATATGTTGTTCCGAACATATAGGGTATAAAAAGAAGAAAATCATAATCCGATCCATGTTTCTGGATATAGGTATACAGATTATCGCTGTTGATCATTTCATGGATAAAAATCTCTTCATCTTTTATTGAGATTTTTTTATTCTGCATGAGTTTATAATTGATAGAATCAAAAAGTGCTGTATCCCTTTTTCTCACTGAAAATCTGCGGACAGGAATATGATTAACCTGATATACTCCCTCATTATAATAATCAGTATTCCAGTCGCTCGAAAATTCTTTTGCACAGGTTGTTAAAATCTCTACTTCAATTCCACCCTTTTGAAGATTTTCCGCAGTTGTTCTGCACTCGGTTTCTGCACCTCCGGGAATGTTTTCTCCATACCAGGGGATGATAAATGCAATCTTCATGAATTGAGATCCTCATGTATTCAAATAAATCTGGATTTTTAAATCATCCTTATCTAAAGAATCATTTATAATGATTTTCAAATATTTCACTTCTTCCCAACAACCGCATAATCCTGAGCGCCAAACAGTACCGTATTCAGCATCTCAACATTATGATTATATACCTCAAGGGTCTTACTTTCAGTTTCATTCATATCAGCAGCCCCCTCAATCTTTTTCAATCTGCCCTCATCAGAAACCGGTGAGAAAAATTTCTTCTCGCATTCCCGGAATCCCGATGCACTGATAATGTACTGCAACGTCTCCGGATGTACAGGTCTCTTATGGGTCATATCGATGTAGAAGTTGACAAACGATACAAAGGACAAGGGGTTCACCGTTTCAACAACAATATGATATCCAAATTTCATCTTCTGGTGACAGAGTGCAAGCAACCGGACAAGATAGTTTGGCTCAAGGTGCTCCACAACCTGGTCAATAAAGATCCCGTCAAGACTTTTGTCTTCAAGTGTCACAAGATAGGCGATTGCATCCGAGTGCTCTACCTCCAACTGGCGGGACCGGCAATATGCCACCATATCTGGATCACTATCTACACCGATACCGCCGATATCATGGTCCTTGAGAATCTCAAGGAATTCACCCCTGCCGCAGCCGATATCAAGTACGCGGGAACATTTTTCAAAGTACGGAAGGAATGCCAGTTGTCGTTGTGTGATATCTTTCCGTGAACCCCGAAATCGCTCTTCGAAAAGGAAATAATTCATATTTTCTTTTGCAGAGGATAGCAGAGGAGTAATTTTTTGTGCCAGTCCTTTTTGAACACGGTCGTCAAGCACATGAGCAAGCCATGACTTGGCACGGATATCCTCATCCATCTGGGAAAAGAGTTCTTTTATTGTTAACTCAATTTTTAAGTCCAGTTCACTTTTTGCAGTAAAGAGTTCTTTTGTTGTTAATTCAATTTTTGATTCCAGTTCATTTCTTGCAGTAAAGAGTTCTTTTGTTGTTAATTCAATTTTTGATTCCAGTTCATTTCTTGCTGTGGTTATACAATCGGTAATTTTTATATTGGATTCCCCTTTAAAAGAGGAAAATTCCGTTTCCAGATTCTGTTGGCGCTGGTTCAATTCGGCGAATTCTTGTGATGCCCGGGTAATAATTCTGACTATACTGGAATTGACTTCCGTCTGGCGGGAGATCATTGGATCGACATACCGGCGAACTTCCCCATGAACCAATTGGCGTCCTTTAACAAGAAATTTGCCTAAATAAGGATGATGGGAGCTAATAAAATAACTGTTATTGTGGATATCCCAATTGGAATTGATATATGAGAGATCATGTTGAATTGTATCTTCCGATTCTCCTGCAGGGCAATTCTTTGAAAGGGATCCGATTACAGAATCCGGATCCGGGGGGAGTTCTCCTGCTGCCTGTCGCCTCCGGATATTCTCCCGGATCTTTGCCATAATCTCTTCGACGTTGATCTCGTCATCGCGGATTTCTATGGTATTGTCGTCCATTTAGTACTCCTTAGGATACTCCGTTAGTAATCGCCTCAATATTGATTATAGGTTTTAAATTAGTGATGCCATCATAAAGTGGTTGTTTTTCGTTTCGCACAACTTTTAATGTTGCGACGTCATTGAGACGAAGTAAGTATTCATCAAAAGAATTTGTTGCTTTTCCTTTATTATCAATGGCAACGGTAATTAAATAATCATCAGGCTGCAAAGGTATATTTAATCGATAGGATACCCGATACATTTTCCCCTGCTGGAGAGGATTGTTTTTTTGGTGCAAAAGATGAGTATTTGTTCCAAAAATTGACAACCCATACCGGTTCCGAATTAATATGCCAAATGTTGGCTCTTCGATATGGCGTAAACTGCGAAATGAAAAGGTTATGATAATCTCATCATCGCTGTGAACATGCGTGATGACATTTTTCGATGAATCAAGGATCCTGATCGAATCAAATTCAATTTCACGCGTTGATATGTTCGAATGATTATTGAGAGTATCTTTTGTATCCACAAGAGTTACCGGTTTTTCTCCTATATGTGATTGTATGCATATCCGTGATATGTATAAATCAACAATGCTCCGTGGAATTCCATACGCTATCATCTTCCCATGATCCAATAATATCGCATAATCACATAATATCATCACTGCGTTAGTATCGTGCGACACAAAAATAATCGAGCCACCACTTTCTCGGAATTCCTGGATCTTCCCCATGCATTTCTGCTGGAAGTACGCATCCCCAACAGCGAGTGCTTCATCAACCAGAAAGCATTTCGGGTCCGCATGAATCGCAATAGAGAAGGCGAGGCGCATTGTCATACCGGATGAATAGGTCTTAATGGGTTCATGGATGAACTCGCCCAGTTCAGAAAAATCGATGATGGTTTGTTTCTTCTGGTCGATCTCATCCTTGGTCATCCCGATGAGCGTCCCGTTCATGTAAATATTTTCTAAACCGGTCATCTCTGCGTTGAAACCGGTCCCGAGTTCAAGCAGTCCCGTAACTTTCCCATCAATCTGAATAGTACCACTGTCCGGGATCACAATGCCGGAGAGAATTTTTAAAAGTGTGGACTTACCAGCGCCGTTCTGCCCGATGATCCCGAGTGTCTGGCCGGCGCCAACCTCAAAGGAGATGTTGTCAAGAGCGATGAAATCCTTATGATACGGTTTCCTGCGGATGATCTCTTTAAGCCTGTCGGCAGGCGAGCGATAGAGTTTGAATTTTTTAGAGATCCCTTCAACTTTTATCATAGTTGCGTACACTCCTGTTGGGTTCTGAAACCTTAAAAAATATGCAATCCCTCACAAGGCAACAGGAAGGTGCATATTTGAATGATCCTTCAGATGAAATCCCGGATATCCTTCTCCAGTTTATTAAAGATTACATAATCCAGCGCAATCAGCATAATACTGATTATCAAAACAATTGTAAGATAGTAAAACGATGGCATCCTCTGGTATACGAAAATATCATGGTACGCAGAGATGACGGGGA
>Ga0209254_10003744_pt1 | contig 13861 bp, 25 predicted proteins | sample FrelakmetDIP11DI_FD_187148 | JGI IMG/M metagenome (GOLD analysis project Ga0209254, IMG submission 187148) | Freshwater lake sediment microbial communities from the University of Notre Dame, USA, for methane emissions studies - DIP11 DI (SPAdes)... | ecosystem: Environmental > Aquatic >...
CTTGCGCGGCGTTTTCTTTTTCTTGCGCCCTTCCTCGTCCTTCTTGAGGAGCTCGAGAATCGCCTTCGCGCCGCCGTCCCCGACGCGGACCGTGCCGAGCCTGATGATGCGCGTGTATCCGCCGGGCCGGTTGATGTAGCGCGGGGCGATTTCCGCGAAGAGCTTCTGCAGGATTTCCACGTCCTGTATCGTCCGGGCGACGTGCCGCCTTGAGGCGAGATCGCCGCGACGCGCGTGCGTGATGAGCTTCTCGGCGAGGCGGCGCGCCTCTTTCGCCTTCGGAGTCGTCGTCTCGATCCGCTCGTGCTTGAAAAGCGAACCGACCATGTTGGCGAGCATCGCCTTTCTATGTTCAGCGGTTCTGCCGAGTTTCCGCCCGTCGCGTCTGTGCCGCATTATTCCTTCTCCTCTTTTTCCTTCTTCTCTATCCTGTCGATTTTCTTATCGAGCTTCTTCTCTCCGCGCAGGATCGCGTCGATGTCCATGCCGAGCGAGAGCCCCATGCCCTCGAGGATGTCGACGATCTCCTTGAGACTCTTCCGGCCGAAGTTGCGGTACTTGAGCATATCGCCTTCGGTCTTGCGGACGAGCTCGCCGAGCGTGCGGAGATTCGCGGCCTTGAGGCAGTTGGAAGAGCGGACCGAGAGCTCGAGCTCGTCGACGCTCCGGTTCAGAAGATCCTTCAACCGTTCCATCTCCTGGTCGACCGCTTCCACGACCTCCTCCACCGGTTCCTCCTCGAAACGGATGAAGAACAGCATGTGATCCTTGATGATCTTCGCCGCGTACCCGAGGGCGTCCTCCGGCGTGACGCTCCCGTCCGTCGCGATCTCGAGCGTGAGCGAATCGTAGTCGGTCCGCTGGGCGACGCGCGTGTTCTTCACGATGTAATTCACGTGCAGCACCGGGCTGAAATTCGAATCCATCGGAATGAGCCCGATCTCGAAATCCTCGAGATTGTGCAGCTCGGACGGAACGTATCCGCGCCCGTGCCCGACGAGAATGTCCATCTTGAGGTGCGTCTTCTCCGTGCACGTCGCGATCACGAGGTCCTTGTTCAGGATCTCGACCTCGGGATCCTCGGTGATCTCCCCCGCCGTGACCTCGCCCTTTTTCGTCAGGTCGAGATGAATGAACTTCGGCTCGTCCCCGTGCATCCTCATGATCATCTGCTTGAGGTTGAGGACGATGTCGGTCACGTCTTCCTTCACGCCCTTGATGGTGCTGAACTCGTGCTGGACGCTCCCTATCTTCACGGCCGTCACCGCGGCTCCCTGAATCGAGGAAAGGAGCGTGCGACGAAGGGCATTGCCGATCGTGTTGCCGAATCCGCGCTCGAGCGGTTCGACCTTGAATCGCCCGAACGTCAGTGTCTGAGCGGCTGCATCCGCGACGATCTCTTTCGGCATCAAAAGGTTACGCCATTTCATCTGCCAAATCCTCCTTGAACGGCCTGCTCACCGTGCCGGGTCGCCTTACTTGGAGTAGAGCTCCACGATGATGTTTTCCTCGATCGGAACCGGTATCATCTCGCGCGTCGGGACTTCGAGATAGACTCCCTCGCGCTTATTCACGTCCACCGTAATGTAGGGAACGGTTCCCCGGCTTCCGTATTTCTTCAGGCTCTCCTCGACGACGAGGAGATCCTTGCTCTTCTCGCGCACCGTCACCCGGTCTCCCGGCTTCAGCTGGAAGGACGGGCGGTCCACGATGCGGCCGTTGACCTCGAAATGCTTGTGCAGAACGAGCTGCCGCGCCGTCTCGCGCGACGGGGTGAATCCCATGCGGAACACCATGTTATCGAGCCTCTGCTCGAGGAGCTTGAGCAGGTTCGCCCCCGTGACGCCCTTCATCTTCACCGCGCGGAAGTAGTAGTTGCGGAACTGCTTTTCGAGCAGCAGGTACATGCGGCGCAGCTTCTGCTTCTCCCTGAGCTGGTTGCGGTAGCTGCTTTTTCTGCTGAACCTCGCGCGCCCGTGCTCACCCGGCGGATAGTTGCGCTTCTCGATCTCGCATTTGTCCGAATAGCAACGGTCCCCCTTGAGAAACAGCTTCACGCCGTCCCTCCTGCACAGTTTGCACTTGGCACCCAGGTATCTCGCCATGTAGTAACGACCTCCTTAGAACCGGCTTCGCTATATTCTTCTGCGCTTCTTCGCGCGGCATCCGTTGTGCGGCATCGGCGTGCAGTCCTTGATCGCCGAAACTTCGAGCCCGCTCGCGCGGAGCGATCTGATCGCCGCTTCGCGCCCCGGACCGGGACCCCGCACCCACGCTTCGACCTTCTTCACCCCGAGCCCCAACGCCTCGCGCGCGGCGGTCGCGGCGGCCTGCTGGGCGGCGAACGGCGTGCTCTTGCGCGAGCCTTTGTATCCGAGCCTTCCCGGGCTCGACCAGGTGATGATGTTGCCTTCCTTATCCGTTATGCTCACGATCGTGTTGTTGAACGTGGACTGGATATGGGCGACACCGTAGATATCGACTTTCTTGATCTTCTTCTTGGAACCCCGTGGCTGAGCCAACGTAGTACCTCCCTTTGATCGTGCGCCGGACGGGCCGCTTCGCGCGCCCGGCCGGCCGCCCCATTGCTATGCGGTGGTCTTTTTCCTCTTCGCACCGGGGCGGTTGCGCGGGCCCTTGCGGGTCCGTGCGTTCGTATGCGTGCGCTGGCCGCGCACCGGCAACCCCATCTTGTGACGCATCCCTCGGTAGGATCCGATCTCCATGAGCCGCTTGATATTCATCGTCACTTCGCTCCGGAGAGCGCCCTCGACCTTGTGCTCGTTCTCGATGATATCCCTTATGTGAACCGTCTGCTCCTCGGTGAGATCCCTCGTCCTCGTGCCGAGCGGCACACTGGCCTTCTTGCAGATCACCTTCGCGGTCGAGCGGCCGATTCCGAAGATATACGTCAGGGATATCTCGATATGTTTGTTATCGGGTATATCGATACCGACTATACGCGCCACGAAAACACTCCTTTCACGAGCGCAGCACGGCTACCCGCTAGCCCTGCCGCTGCTTGTGCTTCGGGTTCTTGCAGATCACGCGGAGGACGCCCTTCCGGCGAATGATCTTGCAGTATGGGCAAATCTTCTTGATTGAGCTGCGGACCTTCATGATTTCTCTTCCTTCATCTCTACTTGTACCGGTACGTGATCCTGCCTCTCGACAGATCGTAAGGGCTGAGCTCGACGGCCACCCGGTCGCCGGGAAGAATGCGAATGAAATGCATGCGCATCTTGCCCGAAACATGGGCGAGGATCACATGCTTGTTCTCGAGCTCCACCCGGAACATCGCATTGGGCAATGCCTCAACGACGGTCCCTTCCACCGCTATGCCCTTCTGCTTCGCCATTACTTCCTGTACCGCGCCTTCTTTCCGCCGCGGCGCCGGGCGCCCGCGGCATCGGAGAATCCCCCCCGCACCCTCACCTGGTCATTATCACGGGGCCTTCGGTCGTTACGGCCACCGTATCCTCGAAGTGGGCGGACAGCTTTCCGTCCACCGTCACGAACGTCCAGTTATCCTTCAGCGTCAGGACTCCACCAACGCCCTCGTTCACCATCGGCTCGATCGCGAGCACCATCCCGTGAGCGAGTGTCGGCCCCCTCCCGGGAAGACCGAAGTTGGGGACCTGCGGATCCTCGTGCATCTGCCTTCCGATCCCGTGTCCCACGAGCGTCCGCACGACGCTGAACCCGTTGGCTTCGACGTGCTTCTGGATCGCGTGGGAGACGTCGGAGAGACGTTTCCCGTCCCTCGCCTCGTCGATGCCGAGGTCCAGGGCCTCCTTCGTGATCCGCATGAGCCGCCGGGCCTTCTCGCTCACCTCGCCGATCGGGTAGGTGCGCGCCGCGTCGGAGTAGTAGCCGTTTCGCGCGACCCCGACGTCGATCCCGACGATATCGCCTTCCGCGAGCGCCCGCGCGCCGGGGATGCCGTGCACGACCTGCTCGTTCACCGAAGTGCAGATCGACGCGGGATACCCCTGGTATCCCTTGAACGCGGGCACGGCGCCCCGCGATCGAATGAACTCCTCGGCGATACGGTCGAGCTCGCGGGTCTCGACGCCCGGCCCGAGCGCTTCCTCGATCTTCGCGAAGCACTCGATCAGGATTTCCCCGCTCCGCCGGATGAGATCCAGCTCCGGCAGGCTGCGAATCGCTATCATTTCAAAACGCGGCGTATCTCCGCGAATATCTCTTCTATGTTCCCGGCGCCGCTCACCGTGACGAGGCCGCCCCGCGCGCGGAAATAATCGATGACGGGAGCGGTCTGTTCCTTGTAGACCGCGAGGCGCCTGCGGACCGTGTCTTCCTCGTCGTCGGGACGCTTGACGACGGCCCCGCCGCACGCGTCGCATACGCCGGCCGCCTTCGTCTTGATCGTATCGAGGTTGTAGACCGCCTTGCACGCCGGGCACACGCGGCGCTTCGCGAGCCTCCGCACGATGAGCTCGGGATCGACGTCGACGTCGAGAACGTAATCGATCTTCTCCCCGCGCTCCTCGAGCAGCGACACGAGCATCTCCGCCTGCAGGAGGTTCCGCGGAAAGCCGTCCATGATCCAGCCCGTGTCCTTGGCCGCGTCGAGCGCCTCGCCGATGAGGCCGAAAACGATCTCGTCCGAAACGAGGAGCCCGCGCTTCATATAGGTCTCCGCCTCGACGCCGAGATCGGACTTGCGCGCCACGGCGTCGCGGAGCATGTCCCCCGTCGACAGGTGCGCGAGGCCGAGCTCGCGCGCGATGCGCGACGCCTGCGTTCCCTTGCCGGAGCCCGGGGGCCCCAATATGACGATGTGCGTGCGAGCCACGCCGAAAACCTCCTAGAACCGTCTGCCCTGCAGGCGGCCCTTCTTCATGAATCCGTCGTAATGCCTCATCAGAAGGTGCGTCTCGATCTGCTGGAGCGTGTCGAGCATCACGCCGACCACGATGAGGAGCCCCGTGCCGCCGAAGTAGAACGGCAGCTTGCCCTGCGTGATCAGGACGTCGGGCAGAACCGCGATGAACGCGAGGAAGAAGGCTCCCGGAAGCGTCACGCGGGTGAGTATCCTGTCGATGTAGTCGCTCGTCCGCTTTCCGGGACGGATGCCCGGTATGAATCCGCCGTACTTCTGCATGTTCTCGGCGAGATCGACGGGGTTCAGAATGATCGCCGTGTAGAAATACGTGAAGAAGATGATGATGACGGCGTAGAGCACATTGTAGAGCGCTCCGGAGGGGCTCAGGATCGACATCACGCCCGCCATGAAAGAGTTTTCCCTGAAGAACGCCGCGATCGTGCTCGGGGTCATCATGATCGACTGCGCGAAGATGATCGGAATGACGCCGGCCGTGTTGACGCGCAGGGGAATGTACTGGGCCTTGCCCCCGTAGACGCGCCGGCCGACGATGCGCTTCGCGTACTGGACCGGGATGCGCCGCTGCCCCTGCGTGATGAGAATGACGCCCGCGATCACCACCACCATGATGAGAACGAGAAAGACGAGCCTGAGCGGCGAGAGCGTGCCGTCCGAAAGCGCGCGCCACGTATCGAGGACGTCGGCGGGATACCGCGCCACGATGCCGATCATGATGATCAGCGAAATGCCGTTTCCGATGCCGCGCTCCGTGATCTGCTCGCCGAGCCACATGACGAAGATCGTGCCCGCGGTCATCGTGATGATGGTGATGAGCCGGAAGAACATGCCCGGGTTCGGCACGGCGCCCGCGGCCATGTTCTCGAGGAAGAACGCGATGCCGATTCCCTGGACTATCGAGAGGGCGACCGTTCCGTACCGCGTATACTGCGTGATCTTCTTCCGCCCTTCCTCACCCTCTTTCGCGAGCTTCTCGAAGTACGGGATAACGGCCTGCAGCAGCTGGATGATGATCGACGCGCTGATGTACGGCATGATGCCGAGGGCGAAGATCGTCATGCGGCTGAAGTTTCCCCCCGCGAAGAGATCGTAGAGCCCGAGGATCCCTCCCTGCTGGCTCGCGAAAGCCGCCTTGAGCGCCGTCGCGTCCACCATCGGCGTCGTGATGTGACCGCCGATCCGGTACACGATGAGCAGCCCCATCGTGAAGAGAATCCGCCTCTTGAGCTCGGGTATGCTGAATATGTCCTGAATCTTCTTGAACATTACTCTTTCTCCCGAATGTCAGGCCCGGGCACGCGTTCGCCGGAGAGAAGACGAATCGTTCCGCCGGCCTTGGCGATCGCCTCCGCGGCCGTGCGGCTCACCGCGTCGACCTCGATGTCGAGCGCCACCGAGAGCGCTCCCCGTCCGAGTATCTTCACCGGATCCGCGGCCTTCCGCACGAGACCCGCCGCGACGAGGACGCCGCGGTTGATCTTCGTGCCCGCCGCGAACGAGCCCAGCGAATCGAGGTTCACGACCTGGTAGTGGGTCTTGAAGATATTGACGAATCCCCGCTTCGGGATGCGCCGCTGGAGCGGCATCTGCCCGCCCTCGAACCACGAGGGGATGCTTCCGCCCGAGCGCGCCTTCTGTCCCTTGCAGCCGCGCGTCGAATACCGTCCGTGTCCGGAACCGGGGCCGCACCCGATCCGTTTGCTTTTTTTCGTTGCGCCCTTGGCGGCTTTGAGTTCGCTCAGCTTCATTGTCTCTAGCTCCTTGTGGTTCCCTTATCGAGGACCGTGTATCCCGGCCCCTTTTTCCGCCGAACCTTGATGTCCTTTTCGTCCAGCGCTTCCCAGATCACGAGGTGCTGCACCCGGTGGATCATCCCCCGGATCGCCGGCGTGTCCTTCTGGTAGAGCGTATGGTAGTTCTTTGTGAAGCCAAGAGCCACCATGACGGGACGGTGCTTGTCGTAGAGAGAGTTGATGACGCTCTTGACCTGCGTTATTTTCAGCATCTTCGCCATATCATTTCCTCGCTGTCAGTCGTTCGCCCGGCGCGGATCGCTTCACTCGGCGGCGCCTTTTTCTTCCTTTTTCCCGAATAGTTTCGTGATCGAGATGCCGCGGCGGTTCGCCACGTCGCGCGCGCTCCGGAGGCTCTGGAGCCCCGCCATGGTAGCCTTCACCATGTTGTGCGGGTTGTTCGATCCGAGCGACTTCGTGAGAATGTCCTTCACGCCCGCCACCTCGAGCACCGCGCGCACGGCCCCGCCGGCGATAACGCCGGTACCGGGGGAGGCGGGCTTCATGAGCACCCGCGAGGCGCCGAATATCCCCATCACCTGGTAGGGAATGGAGCCGCCCTGCATCGGAATACGGTACATGTCCTTCTTGGCCGCTTCCGTCGCCTTGCGGATGGCGTCCGCGATCTCGTTCGCCTTGCCGAGCCCGACCCCGACCTTGCCCATGCCGTCGCCCACGGCGACGAGCGCGTTGAAGCCGAACCGGCGCCCTCCCTTGACGACTTTCGCGACCCTGTTGATATTAATCGTCTGTTCGAGAAACTCGGGAGCCATATCCGCGCCTCCGTCGCGCGGCGATCGGGCATCCCTCGGTCCCCGGCCCCTCGAATCTCTCGGTCCTCTCGAATCTCTGTTTTCTGATCCGTTCACCAGTACACCCCCACGGGTGAGTTGCGGCGCCCGATCGGGACACCCGCGTGTTAGAACTCGAGCCCGCCCTCTCTGGCGGCCTTCGCCAAGGCGGCTACTCTTCCATGATAGAGATATCCGCCGCGATCGAACGCGACGGCCTTGATTCCCTTCTCGATCGCCGCTGCCGCGATCGCCTTACCGACGGCGGCGGAGCGCCTCATCTTCAGGCTCTTCGGGGGCGGCGCCTTCTTTGCGCCCTTGCCGTCCTTCCCCTTTTCCCCCTTCTCGGGCTTGTCCGCCTTCTCGGGGGCCTTGTCGGGTACCTTCTCGGGGGCCGCCGGAACGGGCGGCAGCTCGAGCTTGAGGCTCGACGCCGCGGCGAGCGTGCGTCCCGAATCGTCGTCGATGACCTGCGCGTAAATATGGTTGAGGCTCCGGAACACGCACAACCTCGGCCGCGCCGCCGTGCCGTGCACCTGTTTCCGCACGCGTACGTGCCGTCTCAACCTGCCGTGTCTCTTTTCCTGATTGACGTCTCTTTTCACCTGTCCAGACTCCCTCTCGTCTTACGTGCCGGTTCCGACGGCTGCCTTGCCGGCCTTGTGCTTGATCACTTCGCCCGCGTACCTGACCCCTTTTCCCTTGTACGGCTCGGGCGGCCTGAATTTCCGGATCTCGGCCGCCGTCTGGCCGATCTTTTCCTTGTCGATCCCCGTAATCGTGATCTTCTTCGGATCGACAACCGTGATGGTGACGCCCTCGCGCGGCTCGTACCGGATCAGATGGGCGAACCCGAGGCTCAACACGAGCGTCTTTCCCTTGAGCTCGGCGCGGTATTCGACGCCCTCGATCTCGAGCTTCTTCTCGTATCCCTGGGATACGCCGTGCACCATGTTCGCGACGAGGGTCCGCGTGAGGCCGTGAAGCGATCGATGCAGTTTCGAATCGCTCGGGCGCTTCACGGTGACCGTTCCTTCCCCGACCTCGAGGATCATATCGGGATGGAGAGCGCGGGTGAGCTCCCCCTTGGGTCCCTTGACCTTTATCACGTTGCCCGACACCTCGGTCTTGACGTCAGCCGGGACCGGCACCGGATATTTTCCCACTCGTGACATATCGACTTTCTACCTCCGTCGCTTCCCGCTCAAACCCCGGGAAGCCTGTCGCCCCTGCCCGCCGGCGCGCGCCCGGTCACCAGATATGGCAAAGAACCTCTCCGCCGACGCCGAGAGCGTGGCATTCCTTGTCCGTCATGAGCCCCTTCGAGGTCGAGATAATGGCGATGCCGAAGCCGCCCATCACGCGCGGTATCCTGTCCTTGGGGACGTACACGCGGCGGCTCGTGAGGCTCACGCGCTTCAATCCCTCGATCGCGCACACGCGCTGCTCGTCGTACTTGTAATAGATCCTGAGCGTCCCCTGCGTGCTGTCGTCGATGTACTTCACGTTCTTCACGTACCCGTTATCGAGAAGGATCTTCGCGATCCCGGCCTTGATACGGGAAGCCGGAATATCGACGTGGGCCATTTTCGCCTTTTTCCCGTTGCGCAGGCGGACAATCATATCGGCTATCGGATCGGTCATCATTTCGCCATCACCTCAAATTCTCCCTCGTGAATCGCCATTCGTCGCGAATCTACCAGCTCGCCTTTGTGATGCCCGGGATCTTCCCCTCGAGCGCGAGCTCGCGGAAGCAGATGCGGCAGACACCGAACTTGCGCATATACGCCCGCGGACGTCCGCACCTGCTGCACCTGAAATATGCCCTCACCTTGAATTTCGGCGGCCTCTTCGCTTTCGCTATCAAGCACTTCTTCGCCACGGATTCTCCCTTTCCTCCGTATCAGATCTGGCGGAGCGGCATGCCGAGGAGCACGATGAGCTCTTTGGCTTCCTCGTCCGTCTTCGCCGTTGTTACGATCGTGACATCCATGCCCATGACCTTGAGTATCTTGTCATAATCGATCTCGGGAAATATGATGTGCTCCTTGACGCCGAAGGAGTAGTTGCCGCGCCCGTCGAAGCTCCGCGGGCTCAGGCCGCGGAAATCCCTGATTCGCGGGATCGCGACGTTGACGAGGCGGTCGAAGAATTCGAACATGCGCACGTGCCGCAGCGTGACGAAGCATCCGATCGGCATGCCCGCGCGCAGCTTGAACCCCGCGATGGCGTTCTTCGCCCGCGAGGTCGCCGGCCGCTGCCCCGCGATCGCGGTCAGATCCTTCACCGCGGCCTCGAGGATCTTCGCGTCGCTGATCGCGTCGCCCACGCCCATATTGATCACGATCTTCTCGAGGCGGGGCACCTGGTTGATGTTCTTGTAACCGAACTTCTTCATCATCTCCGGCACCGCTTTTTCGATGTACCGGCGCCTGATATTCGGCAGGTACTGTGTATTCGCCATCTCGCTCACCGTTTCCGTTTCTCCGTTCCCGTTTCTGACGCGCCGGGCTCCGTCCGCGCGTCGTCACGCCTCGTCAATTCTGATCGCTCAGCATCTCCTTGCACTTCTTGCATTGGCGCGCCTTGCTCCCGTCGCCGAGAATAAGCACCGACGTTCTCGTCGCCTTGCCGCACTTCGGGCACACGAGCATCACGTCGGAGATATGAATAGACGCTTCCTTCTCCACGATGCCCCCCTGCTGTCCCCCTTGCGTTTGCTGCCGCCGCGTGTGTCTCTTGATCATGTGGACCTTCTCCACGATGATGCGGCCGGCCTCGGGGAACACCTTGAGCACCTTGCCTTCCGAACCCTTCGAGTTGCCCGAGATCACCTTTACGAGATCGTTCTTCTTTATTTTCATCTTCGCTTCCCGTTTCCTTAAATGACTTCCGGGGCCAGGGAGACGATCTTCATGAATTTCTTCTCCCTGAGCTCGCGCGCGACCGGCCCGAAGATTCGCGTGCCGATCGGTTCCTTCTTATCGTCGATGAGCACCGCCGCGTTCTGGTCGAAGCGGATATAGGTGCCGTCTTTCCTCCTGAGCTCCTTGCGGGTCCTCACGACCACGCACTTGACGACCTGCCCTTTCTTGATCGCCGAGCCCGGGATCGCCATCTTGACGTTGGCGGCGATGATGTCGCCAATGCCCGCGTACCGCCGCTTCGATCCGCCCATCACACGGATGCAGCGGACACTCTTCGCGCCGGAATTGTCGGCGACCACCAACATGGTATACGTCTGTATCATCGTCGTGTACTCCTACTTCGCCTTCTCCAGAATCTCAACGACCCGCCAGCGTTTCATCTTGCTGATCGGCCGCGTGGACATGACCTTCACGAGGTCGCCGACATGGGCCTGGCGCTCCTCGTCGTGGGCGTAGATCTTCGCCGTGCGCTTGATCATCTTCTTGTACAGCGAATGCTCAAAGATGCGCTCGACCGAAACCGCGATCGTCTTGTTCATCGAGTCGCTCACCACGCGCCCAACAATGGATTTCCTGGGCTTTCTTGTCTCCATCTTCACTCCTCGTTCCCGGGATGCGCGCCGGGCGCTACGCCTTCTTCGCGTCTCCGGGGCTCGCCGGCGCCTTCTCGGTCTTCGCGCCGGTCAGGATCTTCTCGTTGATGACCGTTTTGATCCGCGCGAGGTCCCGCCGCGCAATGCGCGCCTTGAGCGGATTGTCGAGCCGCTTCAGGGCGAGCTGGATCTTCATGCGGGAAAGCTCCTCCGAGAGCTCTTCCTCGCGGACCTTGAGCTCGTCGTAGCTCATCTCTCTCAGTTCCGTTACCTTCATGCTTCAAACCGTCCGAATTAGTGAAATCCTCTCGTATCTCCGCGCCCCCGGGCACCGGTCTCAGCCGGTTACCTTCCCGGTCGCCACTCTGCGCACGAACTTGGTCTTCATCGGAAGCTTCGAGGAGGCGAGCTGCATCGCGCGGCGCGCCTCGTCGAGATCGACTCCCTCGAGCTCGAACAGGATGCGCCCCGGTTTCACGACCGCCACCCAGTACTCGGGCGCTCCCTTGCCCTTGCCCATACGCGTTTCCGCCGGCTTCACCGTCACCGGCTTATCGGGGAAAATACGGATCCAGAGCTTTCCCGAACGCCTGATGTGGCGCATGATCGCGACGCGCGCCGCCTCGATCTGGCGGTTCGTGACCCACGCGGGGTCCTCGGTCTGGAGCCCGTACGTACCGAAGTCGATGCTCGCGCCCCGGGTCGCCATGCCGCGCCTCCGGCCCCTTTGCTGCTTGCGGTACTTCGTTTTCTTCGGCATCAACATGACACATCAACCCCTTGTATGGCCTTCGTCAGCGCGGCCGGGAGCTTTCGTCCATTATCGCGGATTCGCTCATCTGGCGCCTGAAATCCTTCGGGAACAGCTCGCCGAGATAGATCCAGACCTTCACGCCGACCGCCCCGTACGTCGTGAACGCGGTCGCCTTGGCAAAATCGATTTCGGCGCGGAGCGTATGCAGCGGAACGCGCCCGTCCATGTACCCTTCGACGCGGGACATCTCGGCGCCTCCGAGGCGGCCCGAGGTCTTTATCTTGATCCCGCGCGCGCCCATCCGCATCGCGGAACCGATAGACTTCTTCATCGCGCGGCGATACGAAACGCGCTGCTCGATCTGGCCGGCGATGTGCTCGGCGACGAGCTGCGCGTTGAGCTCGGGACGCTTCACCTCGCGGATATCGATCTGGACGTCCTTCAGAGTCAGATGACAGAGCTCTTCGCTCAGGAAATCGACCTCGGCGCCCTTCCGCCCGATCACCATGCCCGGCCGCGCGGTGTGGATATGCACGCGCACCTTGTCGCCGCGCCGTTCGATCTCCGTCTTCGAAACGCCCGCTCGCGCGAGACGCTTCTTGATATACTTGCGAATCGTCACATCCTCTTCCAGCCAGTGCGCGAAGTTCTTGGTCGCGAACCACTTGGAATCCCACGCCCGGTTGATTCCGAGCCTCAACCCTATGGGATTAGTCTTCTGACCCAAAAGTGCCTCCTCGTGTTAGCTCGCCGTCTCTTCTTTATGCTCGACGACCACAATGATGTGGCTTGACCGTTTCCGTATACGATAGGCGCGTCCCTGCGCCCGGGCCCTGATGCGGTACATCGTCCTGCCCTCGTTGATGCGTATCTCCTTGACGCCCATGTGCGACGGCTCGATCGGGTGTTCGCTCATCCCGGCGAGGTTGTGCATCGCGGACATCACGGTCTTGAAGATGGGCTTCGCCGCGTACCCTTTTGAAAATTTCAGTATCTCGAGGGCCTTCTCGACGGACTTACCCCGAACGAGATCGGCGACGATCTTCGCTTTCTGGGGTGAGACCCGTACGTGCCGCGCGATGGCGCGTGCTTCCATGTTCTCTTACCTCCGACAGGTCACGACTTTTTGCCGCCCGGGTGTCCACGGTAGATCCTCGTCGGAACGAATTCCCCGAGCTTGTGGCCCACCATATTCTCGGTGATGAACACCGGAACGAACTTGTTGCCGTTGTGAATCGCCAGCGTTTGCCCCACGAACTCGGGCGAGATCGTCGATCGCCGCGCCCATGTCTTGGCGACTTTCTTGTCTCCCGCCTCGTTCATTCTCTCGAGCTTCCTGACGAGCTTTTCGTCGATAAAGGGGCCCTTTTTCAGTGATCTGGCCATCGAACCTCCATACGGTGTCTTCGCCGCTCTCCATTGAGAGCGCCCCGAGCCGAGCCGCGGGGCCGGCCCGAACCTGCGCCTACTTCTTTCTCCGGTGAACGATCAGCTTGTCGGACTGTTTGTTCCGGCGCGTCTTGTAACCCTTCGTGGGCTTGCCCCACGGAGTCGTCGGATGCCGGCCGCCGCTCGACTTGCCTTCGCCGCCGCCCATCGGATGGTCGACCGGGTTCATCGCGACGCCGCGAACCTTGGGTTTGCGGCCCAACCAGCGGGTGCGCCCCGCTTTGCCGATCGATATGTTCTCGTGATCGATATTGCTCACCTGGCCGATCGTCGCGTAGCACTCCTTGCGGACCTTGCGGAGCTCGCCGCTCGGGAGCCTCAGAAGCACGTGGTTCCCTTCCTTGGCCATGAGCTGCGCGTACGATCCGGCGCTCCGCGCCATCTGCCCGCCCCGCCCCGCGGTGAGCTCGATATTGTGGATGAAGAGCCCCGTCGGGATCTTCTCCATCGGGAGCGAGTTCCCCGGGTGGATGTCCGCGTCAGGCCCGGAAAGGATCGTATCGCCGACCTTGATGCCGTGCGGCGCGAGGATGTAGCGCTTCTCGCCGTCCGCGTAGTTGAGCAGCGAGATGAACGCCGAACGGTTCGGATCGTACTCGAGCGACGCGACTTTCGCCGGAATGCCGAACTTGTTGCGCTTGAAGTCGACGATGCGGTACTTCTGCTTGTGCCCGCCTCCGATGTGCC
>Ga0209254_10003745_pt1 | contig 13860 bp, 7 predicted proteins | sample FrelakmetDIP11DI_FD_187148 | JGI IMG/M metagenome (GOLD analysis project Ga0209254, IMG submission 187148) | Freshwater lake sediment microbial communities from the University of Notre Dame, USA, for methane emissions studies - DIP11 DI (SPAdes)... | ecosystem: Environmental > Aquatic >...
CCCACGAGGACGAGACCCAGGCAGGCTGCGAGGGCGAGCAGAGAGATCTGCTTGAGGATCGTCATGTGGTGTCTCCCACTGCGGTGTGCCATGCGACGGACCGGGAGCCGCGTCCAGTCCCACCGGCCCGCCCCCAGCCCGAAAGCGCTTTCAAAACCGAATCTACACAGGACCCGTCGACCCTGTCAATGCAACGCCGCCGGCGGATTTTGCTGCACAGCGGCAACGCGGCTACGCGCTGCCCGGCCGACCCATCAGCTCCGGATAGCGCGACTGCATGACCTTCTTCGGCTCCCGGTCCACCGTGAACAGGCCCCAGTGCTTCTCAGGTTCCATCGGGTCCGGCGAGCCCTTCCACGGCTCGTCGAACGCCTCGAACACGAAGGTCAGGATGCCTTCGCTGCCGGTCCATTCCATCAGGTCGTCGTAATAGATCGCCTGCAGCTCCTGCGAGGTGTTCTCCGGGCAGATGCCGCGCCCGTTGGAGTTCGTGGCCCAGCCGGCCTCCGAGATGACCACCGGCTTGTCCGGGTACAGGCTGGCGACACTGTGATAATTGTCCCTGGAGTAGTGCAACGCGTCGTGCACGTGCTTGTACTCCCACACGGGATAGGTGTGCAGCGAGATGAAGTCCAGCTCCCGCACCAGCGGGCGCAACTTGTCCGCCCACGGCACATAGTTCTCGCAGAACGTCACGGGCTGCGGTACCTCGCGCTTCACGCGCCGGACGTGTTCGATCATCCGCTCGACCGGCACGAAGTGGTCCGTCCAGTCGACCGTCGCCTCGTTGCCCACGGCGACTGCGAACACGAGGTCGTCGTGGTGCCGGGCGAGGGTGATCAGGCGCTCGACCTCGGCGTCGTTCTCCGCGACGTTGTCCGCGAGCTGCTGTTCGCTGCAGGTGGCGCCCCACGGGCAGCCGAAGTTGTTCATCTCGGCCGCGAGGTGCGCCCCGAGCATGACCTGGAAGTCGAGCCTGTCCTTGCGGATGACCTCCAGCACGCGCTCGGCGTGCAGGCTGCAGTCGTACAGGCGCAGCAGCCGCCAGTGCTTGTGCAGGATGCGCAGATCCTCGCGGACCTCCGCCACGGTCGGATAGATCTTCTCCGCCGGGCTCTGGCCGCGACGGTAGCCGGAGTAGCAGATGGCGTTGCCGGTTGGCAGCTTGAGCATGACGATGCGGTCCCGGAATCAGGCGTACTTGGGCTGGCCGTGCTTGTCCCACAGTCCCCAGTACGCGCCGACGTCTCCTTCGGCACCGACCTTCCATGCCTCGTCGAACGCCTCGAAGTAGAAGACCTCGACTCCGTCCCGAGCCGCCCAGCGCTGCGTGTCGATGAAGTAGCGCATGGCGCCCTCCACCGACGGCACCGCCCCGTGGAACGCCGTGCCCGTGTGCGGCCAGCCCGTCTCGCTGATGATCACCTTCTTGCCGGCGGCCACCGCGACGGTGCGCTGGTACATGCTCTGCATGTAGGCGATCGCCTGGTCGCGCGGGCAACCTTCCCAGAATGGGTAGCAGTTGGTGAGCACGACATCGCAGGCCGCGGTGATCCGCGGATGGCGCTCGAACAGGTAATACGCGTCCACGTATCCGACCTGCACGCCGGGCACAGCCTGCTTGACGCGGTCGATGTACCCGAGCAGTTCTTCTTCCGACATGTCCTCGCGCAGCAGGACCTCGTTGCCCACGGCCAGGATGTCCGCGTGTCCTGCCCTCGCGAGCTCGATCGCGCCCGCGATCTCGCGCTCGTTGATCTCACGGTCCGTGCCGAGCCACGCGCCCACCAGTGTCTTCATGCCGAGCTCGTGCGCGATGCGCGGCGTCCGTTCGTGCCCGTCCGTGCAGGAGAAGCTGCGTACCCAGCGCGTGTACGGCCGGATGATGCCGAGGCGGGCGCGTATCTGGGCCTCGTCCACCAGCGATCCTGGCGACTGGCCCTCGAGGTACGGGCTGAAACACAATCCGTGCACGCCGGCGTGCAGTGCTTCCGCGAACTCGCCGGCCAGGTCGGCGAGTTCCTGCGATGAGAGCGCCGCCGGAGCCGGGGCGACACCGGACGCACGCGCCGCAGCCAGCGCGGGAATCCTCGGTGCGGACGGGGCGGCCTTTAGGGCGGCCGCCGGCGATTCGGCCGCCATCAGGTCCGACGCGGAGCGGCCGACGGCCACCTCCGGGTGCGCGACGAGCGCGACTGCCGGGACGGCCGGCGGCACGACCGGGGCCGGTGCGACGCCATCCTCGGCCGGCGCGGGTCCGCGCCGCGCCTCGAGATCGGCCGACATCCGCTTCACGGTCTCTTCGTCAATCTCGTAGAACCACAGCGCCGCGACCGCGGCAACGGCAGCGATGGCCGGGATCACGCTCATCATCATGATGATGCCGTGGACGGTGCGCGGGCTCTGCGCGACGTTCGGCAGGTAACCGAAGTAGGCCAGCAGCCAGCCGGCCCCTGCGCCGCCGATGGCCCACCCGAGCTTCTGCGCGAAGGACGCCGCCGAGAACACGAGACCCGTGGCACGGCGCCCCCACTTCCACTCCGAGTAGTCGGCGGTGTCGGCGTACATCGCCCAGACGAGCGGCGCGGTCGGCGCGGCGCAGAAGTTGATGATCGTGTTGGCGGCCCAGACCAGCTTGATGTTCTCCGGCGGCACGAAGTAAAAGCCGAAGGTCAGCAGCGCGGTCACCGACATCGAGACGAGGTAGAAATTGCGCTTGCCGAACCGCTTGGCCAGCGGCGACGTCGCCATGACGCCGAGGATGAACGCGACGGCACCCGTGGTCATCACCGGACCGAAATAATCGCCGCCGCCCGGCACCACGTTCTCGAAGTAGTAGATGGTGACGGTGTTGCGGATGTTGCCGAAGGTCAGCGCCGCGATGCCGACGCCGCAGAGCACCACCCACGGCCGGTTGCGTAGCAGGTCCTTGACGTCGCTCGCGAGCGAGGTCTCCTGCTTCGGCGGCGGCTGCACCCGCTCGCGCGTCATCGCGAACGTCGCGAAGTAGAGCAGCACGGCGATCACCGAATAGACGAGCATCGTCATCTGCCAGCCGTGCGGCGAAGTGTCGCTGCCGCCGAAGTGGCGGACCATCGGCAGGGCCGTGTTGACGATGATGAACACCGGAATGAGCGCCATCACGAAGCGGTAGGACGTGACGCTCGTGCGTTCCCTGGAGTCCGGCGTCAGCACTCCGAGCAGCGCCGAGTACGGGATGTTGATGGCCGAGTAGGCGAACATCATCAGCATCAGGGTGACGTAGGCGTAGACCGTGCGGGACGTCCCGGTGAAGTCCGGCACCGTGAACGCGAGCACCGCGGTCGCACCCATGGGAATGGCCATCCAGATGAGATAGGGCCGGAAGTGCCCCCAGCGCGTCACGGTGCGGTCCGCGATCGTGCCGATCATCGGGTCGAAGAAGGCGTCCGCGATGCGGGTGACGAGCATCATCGTGCCCATCGTGGCGGCGCCCAGCAGGAACACGTCCGTGTAGAACTTCGCCATGAAGATCGCGAACATCTGCCAGAACATGTTCGACGCGAGATCGCCGAGCCCGTAGCCGACCTTCTCCGACACGGAAAGCTTGTGGTTTTCGGTTCTCACAGGGTCCCCCGACGCGCCGCCCGGGCGCGATCTGTTCAGCGCTTCTTCTGGTACGGCAGCCGGCCCTTGCCGCGCGGCGCCGGCTCGCCATAGCCACCCACGCGGTCGTAGACGCGCACGTAGTCGACGACCAGTTCAGCTGGGAACTGCGTCGCCGGATTCGGCACGCCGGGAAAGTTGCCGCCGACGGCGACGTTCATCACGATGTAGAAGGGCTGGTCGAACGGCGCAGGCCACGGATTCAGGTCCGCACTGCTGCGCGCCACGACACCCTTGCCGTTGCGCAGCTTGCTGCAGCTCCACCAGAAGGACTGTGTCGCCCAGGTCTCGCCGTCCACCGTCCAGCGGATCTCGCCCGGTTCCCACTCCACGGCATAGACATGGAACTCCGCCACCGACTGCCCGGCGGGGAACGCGTGCACGTGCGTGACCAGTTCGCGCTTCGGGAAGGTCGACCCGAAGTGGATCGTGCCGAGGTACTGATGAGGCTTCTCGCCCACGATTTCCATGACGTCGATTTCGCCGGAGGCCGCCCATCCGCCGTACCTGTCGTCCAGCGGCAACAGCCAGATCGCGGGCCACAGGCCCTTGCCGTGCGGCACCCTGGCGCGGAACTCGAACTTGCCGTAGCGCTTGGCGAACAGCGGCGTGCCGTCGCGCCGGCGCGTGCGGATGCGTGCCGAGGTATAGCCGCAACCGTGCAGCGGCTCCTTCAACGCGCGTATGTACAGCAGGCTGTCCCTGACCGACACGTTCTCCGGCTCGCGCGTGTAGTACTGCAGTTCCTCGTTGCCCCAGCCGGGCACCCACTGGTGGTTCTGGTAGTCGAAGAACCCGTTGCCGAGCTCGAAGTCCCACTTCGTGGCGTCGATCCCGTCGCCATCGAACTCGTCGCTCCAGACGAGTTGCCAGCGCCTGCCCTTACCGCTCATTGCTGCGCCTCGTCGTCGCTGCCGGCCCGCCGGCCCTGGCGGACCTGGCCCGCGCACAGAACGCCCGGTACCAAAGCGCGCTGTCCTTGAGTGTCCTGCGCTGCGTGGCGTAATCGACGAACACGAGCCCGAAGCGCTTGCTGTAGCCGTCGGCCCACTCGAAGTTGTCGAGCAGGCTCCAGACGAAATAGCCGCGCACGTCGACCCCGCCCTCGAGCGCGTCCGCCAGCGCGGCAATGTGCCGGTGCAGGTAGCGGATCCGCTCGACGTCGGCGACCCGCCCGTCCGCGAGGTGATCCCGGTAGGCCGCGCCGTTTTCCGTGACATAGAGCGGCGGCAGGCGGTAGTCGGCGTGCAACCGCGCGAGCAGCTCCGACAACCCGGCCGGGAACACTTCCCAGCCCATGTCCGTCACTTCCCTGCCGGACTCGACGCGGTCGAGCGGCGCTCCAGTGCCGGACAGGTGGCGCGTGTAGTAATTGATGCCGAGGAAGTCCAGCGGCTGCCGGATGGCCGCCATGTCCCCGGGCTCGATCTGCGGCGCGTCCTCGCCGAGGAATTCCAGGACATCGTCCGGATAGCGGCCAAGCAGAAGCGCATCCATGTACCAGCGGATCGTCAGCCCGTCGTCGAGGCGCGCCCTGGCGAGGTCTGCCGCCGAGTCCGTGGCAGCGTGAATCGGCGCTTGATTCAGCACGATGCCAAGCGGTGCGGCGCAGTGCTGCGCTCGCAGCGCCTGCAGCGCCAGGCCGTGACTCAGCAACAGGTGATGCGAGACCTGCATCGCCATCTTCTGGCTCTTCAGGCCGGGCGCGAAGATCCCCGCCTCGTGACCGAGGATCGCGATGACCCAGGGCTCGTTGTGCGTGGCGATCGAGGCCGCGCGGCCGCCGTAACGGCGCGCGACCTCGGCGGCGTAGTCCACGAACCGGCCGACGGTATCGCGACTCATCCAGCCGCCGCGTTCCTGCAGCGCCTGCGGCAGGTCCCAGTGGTACAGCGTCAGGAACGGCTCGATGCCCCGCTCGAGCAGTCCGTCGATGAGCCGGTCATAGAAGTCGAAGCCCTTCTCGTTCCACTCGCCCGCGCCGAGTGGCTGGACACGTGGCCACGCCACCGAGAAACGGTAGGCATTCGCACCGAGGCTCGCGATCAGCCCGATGTCCTCGCCGACGCGGTGGTAGTGGTCGCAGGCGCGCTCGCCGCTGCTGCCGTCCTTGATCGCGCCTGGCCGACGGCAGAACTCATCCCAGATCGAGTCCCCGCGTCCATCCTCGTGGGCGGCACCCTCGACCTGATAGGCGCTCGTCGCCACGCCCCAGACGAAATTCCGCGGAAAGCGCTCCGCGAGGGCGCCGGGGTCGGGGCCGTGCGGCGCGTCGCCCCGATGTCCGTCAGATTTCATCAGCATCGTGTCGTTCACGGCGATCGTACGGTCGGGTGCTGGCGAGGTAACCGCGGCTCGGCTTGGCGCCGCCTGTCACACGGCCCGGGCGTGGTCTCGCGAAAGCGCTTTCAAATCAAATCTAGCACAGGCCGTGTTGGTCGTGTCAAACACCCAGTCGCAGGCGCTGGCGACCGACGCCGGGCGCCGCCGGGGCCGATCAGCCGCGCCAGGGACGGGTCGATTCGCGGATCGCGAGCGTCGGCGCCGAAATCCTGGCGTTGGGAACACGTCGCTCGATCAGGTCGATCATCGCCTCGGCCGCGCGCTCGCCGATCTCGTCGGTATACCGGTGGACGGTGGTGAGCGACGGGATCATGAACGCCGAGGTCGGCAAGTCGTCGAAGCCGACCACGGAAACGTCCTGCGGCACCCTCAGGCCGCGGCGGTGCAAGGCGAGCATCGCGCCATAGGCGGCCTGGTCGTTCGCTGCGAAGACGGCCGTGAACTCGACCCGTGCGTCGAGCAGCCGGTTGATCGCCGCGTAGCCGCCGGTCTCCAGGTAGTCGCCGGCGGCCACCAGCTTCCTGGTAAACGAAATCCTGCCGGCCGCCAGGGCCGCCTTGTAGCCCTCCAGCCGCTGCACCGCATCCGGATGGTCCTGCGGCCCCGAGATGAACGCGATCCGGCGGTGCCCCAGCCCGATCAGGTAGTCGGTGGCCACGCGTGCGCCCATCGTGCTGTCCACGTCCAGGCAGTAAATGCGATCGCCGGCGACGAGCCGGCCGGTCACGACCAGCGGCACGCTGCGCGCGAGGTTCACGAGTTCCTCGTCCGGCAGGCGGCTGGTCAGCAGGATGATGCCCTCCACCCGCCTGCCCAGCAGGTGATGGACGCAACGCCGCTCGTCGCCCTCGCGCCAGTGCCCGCTGACGAACAGCGGTGAGTAGTTGGCCCGCAGCAGGCCCTTCTCGATTCCCGCCAGCGACACCCCGTAGAACGGGCTGTCGATGGCCTGGGTCACCACGCCGACGCTCATCGACTTGCCGCCCGCCAGCGAGCGCGCCACCGGGTTCGGCATGAACTGCAGCTTGGCGATGGCGGCTTCGACCGCGCGCACCTTCGCATCGCGGACGCGCGCGGTCCCGTTGAGGATGCGCGAGACGGTGCTCGGCGAAACGCCTGCCTCCTTCGCCACCATCTCGAGAGTCACGGCCGAACCGTTCGCGGCAGCGGCAGCACGACGCTCCAGTTCCGATCGGCGCATGCTTCGATTCCTGGGTTCCGAGGCGCGGGTCCCGCGGGCTTTTCAGCGAGGAATTATGCCGCGCCGCAACATGAAGCGCGCATCAATCAGTACCAAGTGGATCAACGATTGACAAGGATGCCGGGGGTCCGCTAGTTTCTGCAAGCGCTTTCAAGATCGCCACGGTCGCCGGGCAAAACGCAGCGCGGCGTCCTGACCCGCCGCAGATCTGGGTCGCGTGGCAACGTGGGGGGATGCAGATGAGCCGGACAGATTTACCAGCTGCACGACGCCCCGCCCGGCAATCCGGGCCGTCTGTGCGGCCAACATCATTACTCCAGGGCAGGCAAGCGGTGAACATCATGCGGACCGTCACGTCGACCTTTGCATCGTTCCGGTGGTTTGCCACGCTCGGCGTGTCCCTCGGGCTCGCCGCGTGCGGCTCGAGCCAGAACTGGCAGGACGGCAGCCCGATGGTCGCCGTCGGCGGCAACGTGTCGGGCTTCACCGGCGGCACCCTGGCGCTGTGGAACAACGGCACCGACCGGCTCGCCATTCCCGCCAACGGCGCGTTCACGTTTCCGTTGCAGATCGCCAACGGCAGCGACTACGCGGTGGTCGTCGCGACGCAACCCGCGGGCCAAACGTGCACCGTGACCAACGGCACCGGCACGGCGCGCAGCAACCTCAGGGACGTGACCGTGACCTGCACGCCCTACACCTTCACGCGGCGGCCACTGCCGGCGATCTACAGCACGGGCAAGGCGGTCAATTACAGCCCGTACCGGACCGCGGGTGGACCCATCACCGGAGAGGTGCCCAGCGACGCCCAGATCCTTGAGGACCTCACGCTGCTAAACCGGGCCGGCTTCAACCTGCTGCGGCTGTTCGGCGCCAGGGCCCCGGCGACGGACGTGGTGGCAGAGAAGATCCTGCGGATTGCGGCGCAGAGCTTCCCGGACATGAAGTTCCAGCTCGGGGTCGAACTCCAGGGCCTCATCTCGTGCAGCGATCCGGCAAACGACTACAACATCGCCTACCTGATCTCCAAGCTTTCCAAGTATCCGAACGTCGTCACGATCAGCGTCGGCAACGAGACGTCCTTCTTCTCGAAATTCATGCCCCTGCCCTGCCTCGAAGGCTACATCCGGACGATCCGCAGCCAGGTGAAGCAGCCCGTCACCGCCGATGACGACTGGACTTTCTACGCCGGCAAGTCGAGCGGCGGCGGCGACCGAGTTCCGGTCAAGCCAGACACGATCCTGCCGTTGATCGATTTCGCCTCGATCCACATGTACCCGATCAGCTACCCGGTCTGGAACTGGCAGCAGACCGGCGTTGCCGCGGGTCCTGCCCGGGCGCAGGCCATGATGGAGACTTCGCTCGTCGCCCTGAAAGAGTGGCACCGCGAAGTCGTCGCCTATCGCTACGTCGGCCCGGGCGGCGTCACGGTGAGCATCGGCGACTCGATGCCCGTCGTGGTCGGCGAGACCGGATGGAAGGCCCGGCAGACCAACCCTGACTCGGAGATCGAGTTCTACGCGGCCCTGCAGCCGAACGCGAAGTGGTACTACGACCTGCTGTACGGCAACCCGGGCCGATATCCGTCGTGGCAGGGATCGGTCGGCGGCCCGCCCATGATTTTCTACTTCGAGGCATTCGACGAGACCTGGAAGGGAATCGACGACGGTTGGGGCCTGTGGGACATCAACCGGAACGCGCGCTACGCCCTGTGCGGCACGCCAGCGGGCTCCGCCTGCAATGCCGACCTGTACAAGGGTGCCGGCTACTACAATCCGCCGCCCTTCAGCACCATCACCTTCGACTCGCCGACGGTCACGTACACGCTGACTGGCTTCGCCGGCGCCGAGGACTCGCAGGTGGTGACCGATCCGACCACCGCGACCAACAAGGTGGCGCGGGTCAACCGGTCGGCGACCGCCGAGACGTTTGCTGGGACCGTGGTAGCCACGGGAAGCGGTCTGACGGTCGGCAAGATACCGTTCGACGCCGCCAACACGCGGATGTCGGTACGGGTCTATTCGCCGACCGCGGGCACCAAGGTGCGGCTCAAGGTGGAGGACTCGTCGAACAGCGCCCATTCGGTCGAGACCGAGGCCGTCACCACCCGGGCCAATGCCTGGGAGACGCTGACCTTTGACTTCGCCAACTCGGTCGCCGGCACGCCGGCGCTGAACCCGGACTTCACCTACAACAGGGTGATCATCTTCTTCAACTTCGGCACGACCGGCGCCGCAGCGGGCGCCAGGACGTACTACTTCGACGACGTGACGTTCATCGGCGGCGGCGGCCTGCCGGTCGGGCCGTTCAGCGACGTCACCTTCGACTCGACCGGAGTGGTCTACACGCTGACCGGCTTCGGCGGCGCCGAGGACTCGTCGTTGCAGCCCGATCCGACCAGCCCTGCCAATACGACGGTCCGGGTCAACCGCTCGGCGACTGCCGAGACGTTCGCCGGCACCGTCGTGTCCACGGGGCCCAGCCTGACGGTCGGCACGATCCCGTTCAGCGCCACGAACACCAGGATGACGGTGCGCGTGTACTCGCCCGCCGCGGGCATCGTCGTGCGCCTCAAGGTCGAGGACGCGGCGGATCCCAGCCGTTCGGTGGAGACCGAGGCGGTGACCACCAGGGCCAACGCCTGGGAGACGCTGACCTTCGACTTCTCCAAGCCGGTCGCCGGCACGCCCGCCCTGAACCTGAGCTACAAGTACAACCGGCTGATCATCTTCTTCAACTTCGGCACGGCCGGCGCGGCGGCCGGCGCCCAGACGTATTACTTCGACGACGTGCTGTTCGCCACCGGCAGCGGCACGTCCTCCGGCAACACCGGGACCTGCGCGGCGCCCAACTGCACCGACTTCTCCGCGGCCGGCATCGGCTTCGGCGTGTTCGAGAACCCGGGCGGCGGCACGGTGGAGATCGCCAACGATCCGAACGATGCTGGCAACAAGGTGGTGAAGTTCGTCAAGAAGACCGGCGACAACGACTTCTTCGGCACCACGATCACCGGCCTCGCCGGTCCGGCTGCGCTCACCGCGACGAACAAGACCGTCACGCTGCGCGTCTACTCGCCAGCGGCCGGCACCAACTTCCTGCTCAAGCTGGAAAGCGGCCCGGGCGGTGCGGTGGTGGAGAAGGACGTGGCCACGACCGTGGCGGGCGCCTGGGAAACCCTGTCGTTCGACCTGTCGGGCGGCGTGGCCGGCACCTACGCCACGGTCGTGATCTTCCCGAACGGCCGCAGCAAGGTCACTGCCGACAAGACCATGTACATCGATGAACTGAAATTCCCGGCGGCCAGCGGCGGTGGCGGCCCGATCGTCTTCGCCTCGGGCTACGCGACGAACAATCGCACGGTCGAGGGTGGCGAGTGGGGCTTCTACAGCGGCAACTTCACCAACTACACCAACACCTACGCCGGCGGCGGGTTCGTCGACGGTGCGGGGGCGGTCCCCGCGGCGGATTCATACGTGTATCTCGTCGTCGCCACATCGGCACCCACGACCGACGGCTTCATGGGCATCTTCACGGCGGCGCCGGGATACACCGTCGCCGCCCCGAACGCGGGCGTGACGCTCAGTGGCCAGGCGAACCTGAAGATCGAGGTCGGCATGGCCACGGAGTGGTTCCAGCAACCCAGCAACAAGCAGCTGACCGTGCGCCTCGTCGGCAGCCAGGTCTACTCCAACGGCGCCGGCGGCTTCTGCCAGATCCTGGTGGAGAAGCCCGTTACGCCGACCACGGCCGACCTGACCGCCTACACGATTCAGCTCAGCTCGATGAACCTCGCCCAGGGCTGCAACGGCGGCGGCTTCAACTCGGGGGTGACCACGCTGGCGCAGGCCCTGGCCAAGCCGATCGGGGAGGTCCACGTGCAAGCGATTTTCCCGCAGGTCAACACCACGGTGAAGAACGGCGCGGGCACGGAGTATCCGACCGGCTTCACCCGCGGCTCCGTCTCGTTCGAGTGAGCCGGGCCATGCCGCACGTCAAGGACTCCAACCAGATGTCTCGGGAGACCGCCGTGAATACCAATGCTGTCAGTCGATCCCTGGCGGTCGCCGCGGTACTGCTCGCCGCCCCGGCGCTCGCCGAGCAGTACGGCCCGTTAGAAATCGTCGGGTTCCTGAAGAACGAGTACAGCCTCTGCGACAACTGCTCGGCCGGGCTGGTGAACCGGACCGCCTACGACCCGCGCGGCGTGCTCTCGCCGCCGGTGCCGATGGTGAACCAGGGCGGCGACTCGGAAGGCACCGGACGCAACCTGTTCCTCGCGCAGCTGACGCTCGGCCTGTCCCACGAGTTCGACAACGCGTTCAAGATCGAGGCGAAGACCAGCGGGCGCATGCGCAACACGGCGGCGGACATCTATGGCAACTGGATGACCGACCTCTACGCCGGCGTGTCGCATCCCACCTACGGCTCGCTGCAGGCGGGCAAGTTCGCCTCGCGATCGTGGACGCGTTCAGACTCGTTCGCCTATCCCATCGGCCTGTCGAGCCCCTGGGCGGAATCGGGCGCCGGCTACGGCATCTATCCCGAGGCGCTGCGCTACGCGACCCGCGAATTCGAGATCCCCGTCGGCAAGATCCGCTTCGAGGGAACCTACGCGGAGGCGGACACGCGCTACCCGCTCAACCGCGCCTCGCTCGTGGCCGAGCCGCCCGATCCGTGGCTGTACGAGATCTTCATCCAGTACTCGAACGAGAAGAACCTGGTCGAGCTGATCTACCAGAGCAGCGAGGGCGGACGGCAGAGTTCGTTCTCCAAGGGAGCGTTCTACGGGGCGCAGGGCAACACCAACGGCCCGGTCTCCTCGCCGCAGTACGACCACCCGTCCGAGAACGTGCTGATCCTGCAGGGCAACTACTGGATGAACGAGCGCTGGAAGTTCACCTACGGCATCAAGCGCAGCGAGTGGTCAGGCCAGGCCCAGCAGTGCGACTACGGCCCGGTGTCGACGGTCCAGAGCGTGTGCTTCTGGGACCAGGGCGGTTTCAACTACTCGGACGAGATCGACAGGATGTACGACGCGGTCTCGTGGGACGTCATGCTCGGCGCCGGCTACAGCCGCGGCAAGTGGACGTACACGGCGGGCGGCGTGTTCCTGAACAAGGCGAGCACCGACAATCCGGTCGAGTGGGGCCAGGACAACAATGCGGTATTCCTGAACCTGGGCATTTACCGCCAAATGACCGAGCTCTCCGTCGGCGGGCTGTTCAAGGTCGAAGCCTACGCCGGCATCGGCCGGATCATGTTCGGCCGTCAGGGGCCGGCGCCGATCAGCATGCCGAGCAACATCGCCTTCGGCGGCGTCGACCCGCGCACCAGCGAGTCGGGCAACACCTTCACCCTCGGGGCGAATCTCAACTTCTGAGGACGAACGCCATGCGCACGAGCGACGCGACGCCGCGGGACCTGCAGATCCGCACGTACGGCAGGACGGCGCGGGCCGCCGCGTTGTGCATGGCGCTGCTGGCGGGCGCCGGCGCCGCCACGGCCGCGACACCGGACGTCAAGCTGGGTCTGGGCGGTTACTACAGCCGGCTCAAGGGCGGCGACGGCCCCCTGCCCGTCGCCGAGTTCGTGACCGGCGAGGCCGCCGGCAAGGCCGCGCCCACCAACCAGTGGTACTCGTCGGTAATGTTCCAGCGCTGGTCGCAGCCGCTGCATGCGCACCCGATGACCTACCGCGCGACCGAGCAGGGCTTCGAGCTGGGACTGCCGAGCAAGCGTTTTGCGGACATCGGCGGCAGCCTGGAGCTGAGCTATCCGCACGTGCCCGCCATCGTCGTCTCGCCGTTGGGATTCACGCCGAAGGATGCGCGGCTGTCGAAGTTCTCCGACTGGCTGGCGCAGGTCAGCATGGCCGCGGGCCCGGATGAAGCGCTGACCGCCACGGTGCTGCACGGCAGCCCCTTCAGCTTTTTCGAGCTCAGCAAGGGCGACGTGCGCTTCCGCCTGGCGGCCCGCGATGGCGTGATCGCCGATCCGACTCAGGCAGGGCGCGATCCGCGCGTCGCGGCGGTCACGATCGCCGGCAAGTCGTACGCGATCTTCGCCCCCACCGGCTCGAGCTGGGAGTGGAAGCAGCCAACCGAGCTGGTGCTGCGGCTGCCGGAAAATGCGCGGTATTTTTCCGTGGCCGGACTGCCGGACGCGAGTGAATCGACGCTGAAGGATTTCCACGCCGTCGCCTACGCCTTTCCGACGGACACCCGCGTCGAATGGTCCTACGACGAGGCCGCGAGCAAGGTGCGCTCGGTCTACCGCGTGCAAACTGTGGCGAAGGAAGGCGACAACCAGGCGACGCTGATGGGCCTGTATCCGCACCACTGGTCGGCCGTCGTGTCCGACCATCCGTCCAAGTACGGCTACGACTCGGTGCGCGGCCGCATTCGCCTCGTGCCGGGCAACAGCTTCACGCTCGAGCGCACCTACAACGGCTTCGTCCCGATGTGGGCTGGCCTGCAGGATCCGGCCAACAAGGAGAGCGTCGGCAGCCTGCTCGTTGGCGACATGGCCAAGGCGCCGCAGATGTACAACAAGATGGGCCGGGGCACCTACTGGATAGGCAAGGGCCTGGGCGCAAACGCGCAGCTGATGAGCGTGGCCGAGGTCGAAGGCAAGACCAAGATGCGCGACCAGCTCCTCGAGCAACTCAAGGA
>Ga0209254_10003746_pt1 | contig 13860 bp, 15 predicted proteins | sample FrelakmetDIP11DI_FD_187148 | JGI IMG/M metagenome (GOLD analysis project Ga0209254, IMG submission 187148) | Freshwater lake sediment microbial communities from the University of Notre Dame, USA, for methane emissions studies - DIP11 DI (SPAdes)... | ecosystem: Environmental > Aquatic >...
CCGGCCGTGAATAGTCGATTTCAAGCCCTGATGAAAGGCAGCGGGCTTCAACGCTGCAATAGAGCTGGAGTGCAAACCCGACTCCCCCCCCTCCCGGCCGTGCAGGGGCAAACCGGTTCATATCAAGGACGGTCAGATGGATCCGCGCCGGAGCGCGGACCATCACTGTTCCCTGAAGAGGCGTGAGGGTATACTTTTTATCGAGTCCCAGGGTCCTGACTTTTTCTCCGGGTTTGAATGAGGAAAACTCATACTCAACAAGGTCAAGGTCTCCTCCCCTTATCTTCATGACAGCCATGACGATTTCTCCGTTCCTGACCAATCATACACGGTCAAAAAATATGTTCTTGCCGGTGGCACTGACCGGAATACCGTATGTGACTGAACCCCCGGGGGGAAATCCGAGAGCGCGTGTAGCAACCCCGGTGGGGTATATCACCCGGTTGTTACGTCATGCAGCGATGCAGTCTTTACCGCAGTACCGACAGCAACCCCGAGATCACCATTTTGAGAAGGCAATTGGGCCCGGCAACAGGTGATCCCCGGGGGTCCCGGTTTCCCGAGGCGGAAGCCTATTGGAACAGGTATCATATCCGCACATAATACAGTTGATTCCGAGGGTCTCCTGTCCGCGGATACCAATGATGATACAGGCTGCTGATCCTGCTACATTTCCTGCATCCCTGATAAAAAAGGAGGTTTTTCTTCTCACCATAGTCCTTCATCTCAGCAGATTAGGATGCGGGAACATCTCCTGTTAGAATACCCGTCACTAATGAATCCATTCCCTTTGCCTTGGGGGCGGTCCGGGCAGCAAGGCCCCATGAGTGATACAACGGTAAGGAGCCCGTCATGTTCATCCGGCATGATCGAAAGTGTGCGTTGAGCCGGAAAAGAAGATTTGGATCAGGACAAGGGTACCGATAGAAACCGTTATGTCTCCGGGTGAATACGGTTATGCGAGTAACTTTTCGTCCGGGCTGGAGGGACAAGTGGACGAACAAAAATAGGGTGTTTGCCGCCCTCTTTCCTTCATGCGCCGGAGAGAATAAGAACAAGAGAGGCTTATCCACCATGGCAGTTCGAGAAATCCTTCCTGATATCTTCTGGATCGGTGCTATCGATTGGGACCGCCGGCTTTTTGATTCCCTGATTCCTCTCCCTGAAGGGACCAGCTACAATGCCTACCTGGTCAGGGGGAGTGAGCAGACCGCCCTTATCGATACCGTTGACCCGTCCAAAGAATTTGAATATGTCTGCAACCTTGTCAAGGCAGGCGTCGAGCGGGTCGATTATATCATCGTCAACCATGCCGAACAGGACCATTCAGGTTCGCTCCCCATGGTTGCCGAGCTCTTTCCCCAGGCACAAATTGTCGTGAGCGAGAAATGCCGGGATCTCGTTGTTCACCTCCTTGATATCCCATCAGAACGGTGTCGGGTTGTGGGAGACGGGGAAACCCTTTCACTCGGAAATAAGACCCTTGAATTTATCATGGCGCCGTGGGTCCACTGGCCTGAGACCATGCTCACCTTTGCCCGGGAAGACCGGATCCTCTTTTCCTGTGATCTCTTTGGATCTCATATCGCTACCAGTGACCTATTTGCCAGGGATATCCCGGCTGTATACCGGTCTGCCAAGCGCTATTATGCAGAGATAATGATGCCATTCCGGCAGGTCATCGGGGAGCATCTGCAGAAGCTTGCAGCGTATGACATTGGGATCATCGCCCCCAGTCACGGTCCGCTCTACCATCCCCCTGATCCCATCATCACCGCCTATGCTGACTGGACCTCGGATAATGTCTCGAACAGGGTGGTCATTATCTACGTGAGTATGCACGGGAGTACCGAGAAGATGGTCAGTCACCTTGCCGACGCGCTTATAGAGCGGGATATCCCGGTGACGATCTTCAACCTCGCGGCATCTGATCTTGGCGAGATCGCCATGTCCCTTGTCGATGCAGCAACTCTTGTCATCGCAACCCCGACATTGCTCTTCGGCCCTCACCCATTGGCAGTCAATGCTGCGTATGTTACCAATCTGCTTCGACCAAAGGTAAAGTACGCAGCCGTCATCGGGTCTTACGGCTGGGGAGGCAATACGGTCGAAATCATCAGGGGGATGCTCAACCGGCTCAGTATCGAGATGCTGGATCCGGTCTACGTGAAGGGGATGCCGGATTCCCGCAGCCTGCGTGATCTTGAGGCGCTGGCAGACCGGATTGTGATCAGACACCGTGAGATAATCAGCCCCCCATCACCACAAACCTGAAGATATCCTGGGATGGCCCGGCAGAAAACCTGAACCAATCGTCAGAACGTATGAACGAAATCTCCCCCTTCCATAAAGTCCTGAAATCGGTGCCCGGCTTGTATATTATCGGAGTTGCAGGAGATAGCGGCTCAGGAAAGACAACATTTACCGGGATACTGCGGCATCTTTTTGGCGACCAACTGGTATCCACAATATCGCTGGACGATTATCACATTCTTGACCGCGAGGAACGAAGAAAGCGCCACGTGACGCCCCTGGCTCCTGAGGCAAACAACCTTGAAGGCCTCTCCCGTGACCTCCGCTCCCTGAAGGCCGGGAGATCCATTGATAAAATGGTTTATAATCATTCCACGGGGACCCTCGAGGGGCCGGTTGAGTTCAGCCCATCCCGGATTCTCATCCTTGAAGGTCTCCATACCCTCTATACCGCAGAACTCCGCGAATGCCTTGACTTCTCCCTCTATGTCGATCCGGCACAGGATGTAAAAAGGGAGTGGAAGATCAAACGGGATACCGGTAAGCGGGGTTACTCTGAGCATGAGGTTATGGATGAGATGAGGATAAGACAAGCGGATTATTCCCGGTATATTGCGCCCCAGCGCGAAGTTGCAGGAGCCATCGTTCATGTCGATTTCTCCCGTTTCGGGAGAGATGCCGGCTGGATAAGCAATATTTACCGGACTTCGCTGTTTCTGAATCCGTTGCCTGAAATATCCGGACCGGCCGGTTTCAGCATTGGACTGTGCCTCCTTCTTTCGATGGAGGCATGCCCGTTCTCCCTTGAATACACGCACCAGGTGCTCGGGACCCGGAGGATGGCGGTTCTCACCGCTGACGGTGAATTCAACCAGCAGTTCATCAGGTCGTTTGCCCTTTCCATGAAAGAGGAGACCGGGGTCAATCCCACCCTGGTGTTTGGTGAACGTCCCTGCCTCACGCCGGGCGATATTATTCAGCTTATCCTCTGCTGGCGGATACTACAGGATATTCTTTCCCGGGCTTGAATACCCCCCAGCCAGAATTGCACTCAGCCGGGAAAAAATAATCATAAAAAACATCCACCCTTTAGTGATGGGCAGGATCTCTTACTTTTCAACAGTCTTTGCTGAACTCGGGGGAATGCTGGCCTTTGTCAGTCCCCTTACCGCAGTCCCCCTCATTATAGCTCTTCTCTTCCGTGAATTTGCGCTCCTTGTTCCCATGGCCACCGTACCGGTCCTGCTTTTTGTTACAGGCTCGGTGCTGAACAGGCTTCCCCGGAAAAAAGAAGAGATCAGGCTTTCATCCGCAATGTGCTCGGTTGCCCTGGTCTGGCTCGGATTTGCACTGGTGAGCACGATCCCTTTTATCCTTGTTCTTGATCTTCCGTTCACCGATGCCCTGTTTGAGTGCATGGCCGGGTGGACCGGTACAGGGTTTACCCTGCTTGAATCATTCCGCCAGGTGCCTGAGACCCTGCTTTTCTGGAGAACCTACATGCAGTGGGTTGGGGGAATGGGGGTGATCGCCCTCTCCATTACCATGGCTGCAAGGGGGGGCCTGATCCAGTCCTCGCTCTTCCGAGCAGACAGCCGGTCAGAGCGCCTCCTCCCTTCAACCATCAATACCGGAAAGGATATCTGGGCGGTCTATATCTTCCTTACCCTTATCGGTATCGGGCTAATCCTGATCTCGGGAATACCTCTCTATGACGCTGTCACACTCTCGCTTTCCACCATTTCCACAGGAGGATTCATCCCTGTCCAGGGGGGAATTGCAGCTTATCAGAGCCCCTCCCTTGCATACCTCCTCATCCCTGTTATGCTGCTCGGGTCAACCCCGTTTACCCTTTATTATATCTCATACCGGAAACGAAGGCTCTCTCTCCTTGGCAATGTACAGGTCAGACTCCTCCTGATCTTTCTTTTTGCCGGTGCGGCACTGGTAGCTGCCGATCTGTTTGTCACGAATAGTCTTTCAGTCGCAGAAGCGGCAGGGCAGGGACTCTTCATTACCGCTGCTGCCATCAGCACTACCGGATATCAGGGATTGAACCTTCATTTTTTCCCCGATGTGACAATCGTATTGCTCACGGTACTGATGTTTATCGGAGGATCATCAGAAAGCAGTGCAGGGGGCGTGAAACTTTCGCGGATTGCCATCGGATACCGGGGAATGGCATGGTGGTTCAAGAGGGTGTTCGTAAGGACGAAAGTGCTGGTGCCCTTCAAGTATAGCGGAGAGAAGATACCGGATAGTGTTGCCGAACCCGAGATATCAAAGAACATGCTGGTTATCATTCTCTCTGTCCTGACCGTCTTTGTTGCCGTTATGGTAATCCTCCAGTTTCATCTCACCTCCTTTGCTGTTTCCGAACTGGTCTTCGATGTCGTTTCAGGCCTGAGCTGCTGCGGGTTGAGCACCGGATACGTATCGCCAGGGATGCCGCTGGCATCAAAATGGGTCTTCATCCTCGTTATGTGGATCGGGCGGCTCGAAGTCATCCCGGTCATTGTACTCTTTATCGGCATATTCAGAGGACACTCATGATTTGGAATCAAGTAAACTGGTGTAAACTTCAGAATAGCATATATTGATTCCCGCCTATTCTTTACTAATGAAACAGATAGCCCTGTACGGGAAGGGCGGTATCGGAAAATCCACGACCTCGGTAAATATTTCAGCAGCGCTTTCTGATATGGGACTTGATATTCTCCAGATTGGATGTGACCCGAAACGGGACAGTACCCGGATGCTGATGAGAGGAAGACTGATCCCCACGGTTATGGATCAGGTCAGGGAGCGGGGGGACCGGGCTGTAATGCTTGATGATGTGGTATATACCGGTTACGGGGGTATCCGGTGTGTCGAGGCAGGCGGCCCGGAACCTGGCGTAGGTTGTGCCGGAAGGGGAATCATTGCTACCTTCCAGATCCTCGAACGGCTCAGTGCGCTCCATGGTGACGTTGTGGTTTATGACGTGCTTGGGGATGTTGTCTGTGGTGGTTTTGCAATGCCGATGCGGGAGGGATATGCCCAGGAGATATACCTCGTTACTTCTGGCGAGCTCATGTCTCTGTATGCCGCGAACAATATCTGCAAGGCAATCAAGCGCCTGTCCGGTAGAACCCGCGGTATCTGCCGGCTCGGCGGGGTGATTGGAAACGGGAAAAACCTTGACCGTGAAGAGGAGCTTATCACCTGTTTTGCCGACCGGATAGGAAGTGCCCTGACCGGGTTTATCCCCCGGAGTCAGATCGTGCAAATGGCAGAGCTGAATAAAAAAACGGTGATAGAATATGCCCCGGAATCCTCCCAGGCTTCTGTTTACCGGCAGCTTGCCGGAACGATCCTCGAAAATGCCCGTCTTGATATTCCTGAGCCAATGGAGATGGAGGAACTCGAGTCCCTTGCATATGAATTCTTATCGGACTGAAGGGTGCACTCTGAGCGGGGCACTCTCGGTTACGACAGCTATTAAAGATGGTATAACCCTCATTCACGGCCCGGAAGGGTGCGCACACCATAATTCCTCCCTCCTGCACGCCCTCATGGTTGATTCTGGACGGCTCTTCGCCCCGGCTATCCTGTCCACCTCACTCACCGAGACAGAAGTTATTTTTGGGGGTGAGGAGGCACTTGAAGATACCATCCGCCGTGCGGCAGCCTCTGAACCCGGTGTGATCTGTGTACTCACTTCATGTGTCTCGGCTGCGATCGGTGATGATGTCCGGGCAGTCTGCAGGGATTTTTCCCATCTCCCGGTTGTTGTCGTACCAACAGGGGGTTTTCTCGGGGGTGGTTTTTCACAAGGCGTTGAGGAAGCCCTCATGGCGTTATCAGATTTCGGCGAGATGGGAGAAAAGACCGGAAGTGTCACATTAATCGGTGAAAAGAATCTGGAATATGAGGTTGAGGCGAATTACCAGGAGGTCTCCCGTCTCCTCTCCCTTCTCGGGATTTCCATAGAGCTCAGGTTCGTGCGAAATATTACTGCCACGGCAATGAAAAAGCTGGGATCATCATCGGTCAACATCCTCCGTGATCCCTCTTTAATCCGTGTTGGCAATTTCCTTGAATCCCGGTTCGGTATCCCGTTCATTCCGGGTTTTCCTGTGGGTCTGGAAGAAACCCTGGTATTTCTTGAAACTGTCGGGAAAACTCTCGGTATAGACAGCAGCCGGGCGGCTGCTGCTGAAAAAGAGAACCAGCACCGCCTTATCGGGTCGTTTCACAATTTCCATGGGAGGGTACTCTCTCCCGGAGGTAATGGACCGCCGGATCAGCCGGTATTCAAAGAATTGGAGCAGATATTTGATATCTCTTTTGAGGACCATGGGAAGCCTGTACCGATTCCGGATCCCCTCCCGGTGGGAACGTCCGGGCTTTCCCGCATGCTGCACCGCTGGAGGCGGATATGTCGTGAATGACTGCATGAATCCCCTCTGGCCCTGTGCCATGACCGGTGCAGTCTCCTGTCTGGCAGGAATCAGGGGGATGGGGGTAATTATTCATGGTTCGAGCGGTTGTTACTATTACCCGGCAACCATTCTCCGAAGAGAACTTCACTGCTCATTCCTCATTGAAGAGGATATTATATTTGGCGCTGCTCAACGGCTGAGAGACCTCATTTCGGAAATTCGCAGCCAGTACAAAACTATTGCGGTCGTGCAAACCTGCACACCTGCAATCATCGGCGATAATATCGAAGATTTTCCTGGCATGCAGGACATCATCATGGTTGACAGTCCTGGTTTCCTTGGAACGTTTGAGGATGGCTACCTGCATGCTCAAGAATTACTTCCGGTCTCTGTTGATCCGGGCAAAAAAGGAGTGAACCTTGATGGCATCAACCTCATCGATCCTTTCTCATCAGGCAATACCATGGAAACTGTCCGCATTGTCACGAATGCAGGGATACCCATAGCGGCAGTTTTTTCATCGTGCCCTCTTGAACATCTCTCCGGCATACCACCGCGAACGGTATCGGCAAATCCTGATCTTTCCGGTACGTGGGGTGAAAATAGCGGATCGCTTCTTGGAATAGACCAGACCACGAAAACCATTGTGGATCTCACAGAACGGGGAGGTTACGGAAATCCGGATGAAATCCTGAAAGAAGCTGCGATTGCGGAACAGCAGATTATCCGTTCATGTGATAAATACCTCCAGCGCTTTGATCCTCCATCAGTAGCACTTTTTGGAGGTTTCTCCTATGTGGTCTTTGCTGCCCGCCTGCTTGAGAAGTACCTTGATGCCTCTCTTGTCTGTATCGGTTCCCGTAACCAGCCACGGCCCTCACGCTTCAGAGTTGCCGCTACAGGCTCACTTACTATGGTTAGAGACCTGATCGAACAGGATCCTCCCGACCTGATCCTTGGATCATCATTCGAGCGGACGATCTGTCCATCTGCAGCATTTGTTCCCTTCACTTATCCATTACGGGGTATGGTAAGAATCAGGGCACGCCCCCTGGCGGGTATCCAGGGGGAACTTGCTCTCATGGAAGAGGTACTCAATGCCTGCATTGACCGGACAGGGCACGGTCCGGACGAATATGCCGACCCTTCTGCTGATTTCCAGGCTCTCTGTAAATAAACACAGACGGGGAATTTTCACTTTCACTCCGCGCACATTGAACTCTTTTATACCCTGTTCACCGGACATAGGTATAGGAAGGGATACTTATATGATGACGCGGGCAGGATACATCCAGCTGAACCGGCGACCGATAATCGATGAGGAGGGTATACCGCGGGATGTCATCGAGATACATGTCTGCAGTACACGGTTCTGCATCCGTATTTCTGAGCTTCGCTGTTCCCTCCAATCCGGGTCTCCTGCCCGGGTTGAAAAACTCAAATGGAACTGGATGGCATATATTGGGGGTGTTGCCGGCTTTGCCCGGATTTCAAAATCGGGTAAAGCCCTCAATGTTGATCTCACCAATGGTGAACGGTTCACGGTTGCACGTGATGCACTCCAGGCTGTTCTCGGTAAACGGGAGCGTTTTGCTTCCGTAGCCGTCCTTCCGCCACTGCTAATAACGACCCCGGTCAGAAACAGACTTCTAACCGATTACTACCCTCATTCCTCATTTGAGGGTTACAATCTGGATGAAGGGAGAAGGGTTCCGGCTTAGCCCTGATAATCGCCGGCTTGATTATTCCCTGATAATACACCGGGATATATAATCGCCGACTGCAGACGTTGTCGCTGATCCTCCCATATCTCTGGTAACAATACCGTCAGCAATCGCTTTCTCAATAGCCCGCAGGACAGCCCCAGCTGCCTTGTGCTCTCCGAGATGATCCAGCAGCATCGATCCAGCCCAGATGGTAGCAATAGGGTTTGCAATCCCCAGGCCTCTGTATTTCGGGGCAGAGCCATGGATAGGTTCAAACATTGATGTACCATCAGGATTTATATTTCCTCCCGGTGCAAGGCCCAGCCCGCCCTGGATCATGGCCCCGAGATCAGTGATAATATCACCGAACATGTTCGGTGTGACAACCACATCAAACCATTCGGGGTTCTTGACAAACCACATGGTTATCGCGTCTACAAAAGTGAATTCAGTAGTCACATCGGGGAATTTTTCTGCCTGCTCGGAAAAGACCTCCCTCCAGAGCCCGTACATATCGGAAAGGACATTTGCCTTGTCAACAGAAGTAAGCTTCTTTTTCCTCCTACTAGCAAGGTCGAAAGCATAGGAGATGACCCTTCGTGAACCTTCCCGGGTGATGATACCGATCTGGTATGCAAGCTCCTCGGCATCGGAACTGATGTCAAGACCAAATTCTGCATGGTAGAGCTCCCTCTCCACAGAGAAGGTTTTCTTCTGGGAACCCCTGAACCTGGACCCTATCCCAACGTAAAAATCCTCGGTGTTCTCCCTTACAACAACAAAGTCAATGTCCCGTGGTCCTTTTCCCGCCAGGGGAGTCCAGACACCGGAAAGCATTTTAATCGGTCGAAGATTCACGTACTGGTCAAAATGGAACCGGATCCGAAGCAGGATTCCTTTCTCAAGAATTCCCGGAGTGACACGTTCATCACCGATGGCCCCAAAGTATATAGCCGGAAATTTTCCCAGTTCGCATAATTCCTCATCGGTGATCAGTTCACCGGTCTGGAGATACCGGTCAGCGCCAATCGTAAATTCATGCCAGTCGATATCAAACCGGTATCTCTCCCCCGCAGAATCGAGAACTTTTTTCCCTTCCTGTACGATTTCTGGGCCAATCCCGTCTCCACCTATCACTGCGACCCTGTACATGTCTGCACCTCTTCAAGGTCCCGGGCATAGGCAACGAGGCCTCCGGCGTTGATGATATCCTGAAGGAACCCGGGTACCGGTTCAGTCAGGAACTCCTTACCCCTGTATTCAATGGTATGCTGGTTCAGGTTCACCGTTATATCGGCACCGTCCGGTATTTCATCTGCCCGTTGACATACCAGGGGAAGAATCCCGACGTTCACAGCATTTCGGTAAAAAATCCGGGCAAATGACCGGGCAATGATGATCCCTATTCCCGATCCGATAAGAGCGAGAGGGGCATGCTCACGAGATGAGCCGCATCCGAAGTTCCGCCCGGCTACCACGATATCCCCCTTTCTCACGCCCCCGGCAAATTCATTCCGGATCCCCTCAAAGGCGTATAATGCAAGCACTGCCGGATCATTATGTATCAGGTATCGTCCGGGAATGATAGCATCGGTATCAATATTGTCACCGAATTTCCATACCCGCATGTTTACACCTCTCTCGGGTCCGTGATCTGCCCATACAGAGCACTTGCTGCTGCTGTTGCAGGGGAGCAGAGGTAGACACTGGCCTCAGTACTCCCCTGTCTCCCCCTGAAGTTCCTGTTGGAGGTGGATAGGGAGACCTCCCCGGGAGCGAGCAGTCCGAATGCCCCCCCCATGCAGGGACCGCAGCAGGGTGCCTCGACCAGGGCCCCGGCAGAGACAAACCGCTCTATCAGACCTGCCCGGAGTGCCTTGAGGTATTCATCCCTTGAGGCCGGGATAATGATGACCCGTACCGAATCCGAAAATATCCTGTCAGAAAGCACCTCTGCTGCTTCAGCCAGGTCTTCAAATCTTCCATTGGTGCACGAACCGATGAAGACCTGATCCACCCGGGTTCCCGTAACATCTTCCACCGGGACCACCTGGTCGACATTGTGGGGAATAGCTACCTGGGGTGAGAGTTCGCTGACATCATATGTTCGCCGGCCGTCATATTCAGCATCCGGGTCACTCGTGAGATCGACCGGCGTTACTGCCCGTCTGCCCTCAAAGTAGCGGTAGGTCGTCATATCCGGGGGAACAATACCAGCTTTTGCACCCATCTCAATGGCCATATTGCAGAGGGTCATCCTGCCATCCATTCCCATACCTGATATTGTCTCCCCGGCAAACTCTATTGCCTGGTATGTCGCGCCATCGGCGCCGATATCACGGGTTATGGCGAGAATGAGATCTTTTGCCCCCACCCTCCAGGGGAACTTCCCACTGACTTCTGTTCTGATACTTTCGGGTATCCTGAAATAGAGAGAGCCGAATTTCAGTACAAATCCCATGTCAGTTGATCCGATTCCCGTGGCAAATGCCCCGGAGGCACCATACATGCAGGTATGGGAATCGGCACCTACGATGATCTCTCCGGGTGCGGCAAGCCCTTTTTCCATAACCACCTGGTGACATATCCCTTCATGGACATCATAATTGAAGATTCCCTGATCCTTCGCAAACATGCGCATGAATGCCTGGTTCTCTGCCGCAGCAATTGAATCCGCCGGGACCTGGTGGTCGAAAAGCATGATAACTCCCCGGGGATCAAAGACTTTCTCCCCTCCCATCTCGGAAAAATTTCTGATGGCAAGCGGACCGGTAATGTCATGAATCATCGCCCTGTCAACGGGAGCCATGACTACTTCACCGGCTCTGACCTTCCGGCCACATCGCAATGAGAAAATTTTCTCTACTATGGTTGCTCCCATGCCATTCTCATTAGAAATGGGAGATATGAGAATAAGCAAGTTGTGGAGGTAAGAAATATCGATCTGTCTGAAAAATTCCAGAATGCTTCGAAATTTTTCGCATTAAAAGATAATTATTTGAATTTCTCAAAGAAACAGATGACGGGTGATAAACATGAAGAAGAAATTTGTCTTCCTGTCAATTGTTCTCATGCTGGTGGTGGCCCTGTTCCCGGCTCCGGTCTTTGCCACGGATCCTTCCCTTTGCCCCGAAAGAACTCTTTCCGCATCAGGTAACGGGGAGATCAAGGTAACTCCTGATATTGCCAAAATAAGTGCCGGGGTCATGACCGAGAACCGGGATGTCAGGGTAGTACAGACTGAGAATGCGAAGATCATGGACAGCCTGATTAAGTCACTGACAGATTCTGGAATCGCACGTGAGGATATCCAGACTTCAGGATATTCCATCTATCCAGTCTATGATGATACAAGCCCGTTTGGGCAGAAGATCAGGTATTACCAGGTCGTCAACAGTGTCCAGATCACCATTCGGGATCTCAGCCGTGCGGGGGAAATTATCGACCTTGCTGTGGCAAACGGCGCCAACCAGGTACAATCCATCAGTTTCATGCTCTCTGAAGAAAAAGAGCGGGCACTGCGGGCAGAAGCCCTCACCCTGGCAGTGAAGAATGCCAGAGCTGACGCCGATACGGTTGCTCTTGCCACGGGTACGACCATTAGCGGTGTCCAGTCCATCACCGTTGGATCTGTCTATACTCCGATAGTATATGATAACAGGTACGTGAGTAGCGGAGAAATGAAAGCTGCCACGGTTCCTACGCCGATAGAACCAGGCCGGATTTCAATCACAGCTCAGGTTTCAATTACCTATCTTATCCGGTGAACCTGTCCTGCACCATCTTTTTTTATCCTTACTCCTGACCGAATCTTTGCATCCTGCGACAGGCCAACACCTTTAAAGACACCCTCAGGATAACATATACACGATTTTGTCCATGGAACGGAGTATTGGCTTTAAGGAGCGGAGATATATTGAGGAACTTCGTATCCTTACCAAAGCCACCGCGCTGGATTGCCTCATCGATGAAAAATTCGAGCGGGTTATTTACATAATCAGACAGGGGGACATGGGACTGGCAATCGGGAAAAAAGGCGAAAATATCAGGAGAATGCAGAACGTTCTCGGGAAACGGATAGAGATGGTGGAATATTCAGGAGAACGCGATGAATTTATTGCCAATATCTTCAGACCCGTCCAACTCGCAAGGATTGAAAAGGAGCAGGAAAGCGGGAACCTGTTGGTATACCTTATGAAACAGAGTGACCTGGGGACAGCAATCGGAAAGAAAGGCGCTAATATTGAGAAAGCACGCCTCCTGATACGGAAATTCTGGAATGAGGAGCTGAGTGAACTGCGGGTCGATGAGGGAACAGCATGATTTCAACGTCTGTTCTCGATGAACTCTGGCAGGTAATCACTGACCGGTTAGTCAATCCAAAGGCATCGTCGTATATCTCAGGGCTGATAAGTGGTGATAAAGGAACGGACCGGGTCCTTGAGAAGGTAGGAGAAGAAGCAACTGAGTTCATCATCGCCATCAAGAATGGCGATCACCAGAATATTATTTCCGAGGCAGCCGATCTCCAGTTTCATCTCCTGATTGCCCTGAAGGCCAACGGTGTTGAATTTACTGAAGTTCTCGAAGAACTCGGAAGACGCCGGAAGTGAGCTATCCTGCCAGATAGGAACCGATATCCATGAGGGACGGGAGTTCATCGGACCTGATAGCAGAACTGCTCATGACTTCCTCGTTTATAAGTATATCGGCGTGACACCTGAGCCCGATTGCAATACCGTCACTTGGCCGGCAGTCCATGCTCAGTTCATGATGATCCTGTTCAAGAATCATATTTGCGTAGTATACCCCATCCTCGATTGCATCAATAACCAGAAATTTCAGCGAGATCTTAAAGCGTTCAAGAAATTCGACAAAGAGATCATGGGTAAGTGGACGGGGGGGGATCTCGTTATTCAGGGCGGAATGAATAGATAATGCCTCCCAGAGGCCGATATAGATGGGAAGGCAGGTATCATCTTCAAAGGAGAGAATGACCGCTGGTGAGGCGCCCAGATCTCCGACAGCCATATAGACGCCTTTTACCCTGCACTTCACCGGTTCCATAGGTGAAGGATGATTGGTGCATCTGCACTTATAGGTTTGTTCAGCTGCTTCCCCGTGCCTCACGCTGGACAATAATGAGACTTGATATAAGACCGAGGATGATGTTGAGATAGAAGAGGATCGACCGCCAGAGGACGACCAGAATTCCAAGAATCGAAGAGTTCACAAATAAACCATAAAGTGATGTGAACATAATCTCGGCAATTCCCGACGCCCCGGGGGTGAGGGGGATCATCATCACGACGGCAATGACCAGCTGGACAATGAGTGATTCAATATAGATGGGAGCCTGGCCCAGACCGATAAGGAGGAATGAGACGATGATGAATTCGCAGAACCAGAAGAGGGTGGTGAAGAGGAGTCCCCATACCAGCCCGCCCTTTCCATGACTCATAAAGTCAGAGAGGGTC
>Ga0209254_10003747_pt1 | contig 13860 bp, 17 predicted proteins | sample FrelakmetDIP11DI_FD_187148 | JGI IMG/M metagenome (GOLD analysis project Ga0209254, IMG submission 187148) | Freshwater lake sediment microbial communities from the University of Notre Dame, USA, for methane emissions studies - DIP11 DI (SPAdes)... | ecosystem: Environmental > Aquatic >...
CGGAAACCCTTCTGTATTAAAAAAAGCCCCATCCTTGCGGATGGGGCTTTTTCGGCCACGCAGATTAAGCGGGAAGCTTACATCATGCCTTCCATGCCACCCATTCCACCCATGCCGCCAGGCATCGGTGTTTCTTCCTTGGGTTCCTCCGCCACCATCGCTTCGGTCGTGATCATCAGACCAGCAACCGAAGCGGCGTTCTGCAGGGCGGTGCGGGTCACTTTGGCAGGGTCGAGAATGCCCATCGTCACCATGTCGCCGTACTCACCGGTTGCAGCGTTATAGCCAAAGTTGCCGGTACCTTCGGCCACCTTGTTGCAAACCACGGAGGCCTCGTCGCCGGCATTCATGACGATCTGACGCAACGGCTCTTCCATCGCGCGGCGGGCAATGGTGATGCCGACATCCTGGTCGTGGTTGATGCCTTTCAGATCCTTGATCTTCTGCAGGGCGCGAATCAGGGCTACACCGCCGCCCGGCACGATGCCTTCCTCGACGGCCGCGCGGGTTGCATGCAGTGCGTCTTCGACACGGGCCTTCTTTTCCTTCATCTCGACTTCGGTCGCAGCCCCCACCTTGATGACGGCCACGCCGCCGGCCAACTTGGCCAGACGTTCCTGCAGCTTTTCCTTGTCGTAGTCGGAGGTGGTGTCTTCCATCTGCTTGCGGATCTGCGTCACGCGACCAGCGATCTTGTCGTGGCTCCCGGCACCATCGATGATCGTCGTGTTTTCCTTGCTGACCTGAACTTTCTTGGCGGTGCCCAGTTCATTCAGGGTCGCTTTTTCCAGGCTCAGACCGACGTCCTCGGAAATTACGGTGCCGCCGGTCAATACGGCGATGTCTTCCAGCATGGCCTTGCGGCGGTCACCGAAGCCCGGAGCCTTGACTGCCGCAACTTTGACAATGCCGCGCATGGTGTTGACAACGAGGGTTGCCAGCGCTTCGCCTTCAACGTCTTCGGCGATGATCAATAAAGAGCGGCCGGCTTTGGCGACGCCTTCCAGAATGGGCAGCATCTCGCGGATATTGGAGATCTTCTTCTCATACAGCAGGATGAACGGGTTTTCCAGTTCCGCGCTCATGCTCTGCTGAGTGTTGATGAAGTAGGGGGACAGATAGCCGCGATCGAACTGCATGCCTTCCACGATGTCCAGTGTATTGTCCAGACCGGAACCGTCCTCCACGGTGATGACGCCTTCCTTGCCGACCTTGTCCATCGCGTCAGCGATAATCTTACCGATGTCTTCGTCTGCATTGGCAGAGATGCTTCCGACCTGGGCGATGGCCTTACTGTCGGAACAGGGCACTGACATCTGATGGATGGATTCAACCGCAGCGGTGACGGCCTTGTCGATGCCCCGCTTCAGGTCCATCGGATTCATGCCGGCGGCGACCGCCTTCAAACCTTCGTTCAAAATGGACTGAGCCAGCACGGTAGCGGTGGTGGTACCGTCGCCGGCGACATCGGAAGTGTGGGAAGCGACTTCCTTGACCATCTGTGCGCCCATGTTCTCGAACTTGTCTTTCAGTTCGATTTCCTTGGCGACGGAAACGCCGTCCTTGGTGACGGTCGGTGCGCCGAAGCTCTTTTCCAGAACCACGTTGCGGCCTTTCGGACCCAACGTCACTTTCACTGCATGAGCCAGAATGTTGACACCGCGAACCATGCGTGCGCGAGCGTCGTCGGCAAATTTCACTTCTTTAGCTGCCATAGTTTCTACCTTGTGTTGGTGAATCTTGAATGATGAGGGATTTAGGCTTCAATCACGCCCATGATGTCTTCTTCGCGCATGACCACGATTTCGTCGCCATCTATCTTGACCTCGGTACCGGCGTATTTGCCAAACAGCACCTTGTCGCCCACCTTCACCTGTAGCGCGCGGACCTCACCGTTATCCAGCACTTTGCCGGAGCCGATGGCGAGGACTTCGCCGCGCATCGGCTTCTCGGCGGCCGAATCGGGGATGACGATACCCGCGGCGGTGGTACGCTCCTCTTCCAGGCGCTTGACGATCACACGGTCATGTAACGGACGGATTTTCATTGAGCTCTCCTACTTTATTAATGAAAAACTTGAGTCGATCGAGTACCGAAGCAATGCCCCGAGACTCTGTTAGCACTCAATCAATGCGAGTGCCAATAATAGCCATCTTCTTTCTCTTGTCAAGCTCGCGATGGCAACTCAGATTGCAGGCTAACGGCCGTCATTGATCCGCCCCGCCCGGGAAGAGCTGCAGTGAGAACGCCCAATACCTGACCAATTCTCAAGGCCGCTGCCGGGTGGCTCCGCCCTTGTGCGACAAGAAACCTGCGTGCAGCGCAGCAAAATGGTTAGAATAGCCTTTTGGATCCATCCAGATCAGGAGAGGAATTATGTCTGCCGGCCAGTTTTGCAATCGCGATACCGTTATTATCAGAAAAGAAAACTCCATCGTTGAGGCCGCCAAGCTCATGCGCCAACATCACGTCGGCTGCTTGGTAGTAGTCGAAGAGAACGCGAGCGGAAACCTCACGCCCATCGGCATCGTCACCGACCGCGATCTGGTCATTGAGATTCTGGCCGAGGAAGTCAACCCGGAAGAAGTCACGATCGGCGACATCATGAGCTTTCAGCTGGTCACCGCCCATGAAAACGATCGCCTTTGGGACACCCTGCAACGCATGCGCGTCAAGGGCGTACGGCGGGTCCCTGTCATCGATCAACATGGGGCGCTCAAGGGTATCCTGTCGAGCGACGACCTGCTGGAAATCCTCGCGGGCGAACTGGGTGAAATGGCCAAGCTCGTCAATCGTGAAATGCAGCACGAACAAAAGGTCCGCCCGCCAGCCTGATTCCCGCCTGGACAAGCCGAGGCGGTAGGGTTTCACTGAACGGCTGAAACATTGCGATCAGGTGTCCCCGCAACCAAGAATGGATTCTTCTTGCCAGATGGGTATCACGCCAGGCGTGTTGGCAACCGCTCCGGAAGCGCCATGATCTGCACTGATCCAGCATAACGGAGAGAAGCAATGAGCGTGATCATCTACCACAACCCGCGCTGCAGCAAGTCACGCGCGACCCTGCAGTTGCTGCTGGACAAGGGCATCCAGCCAACCGTGTTCGAATATCTGAAAACACCGCCCAGCGCAGCCGACTTGGAAGATGTCCTGAACCAGCTGGGCATGGAGCCGCGCGAATTGATGCGGAAGGGAGAGGATGCCTACAAGCAAGCCGGTCTGGATAATCCAGCGTTGGATCGGCAGGCTTTGATCGCGGCGATGGTTGAACATCCCATTCTGATCGAGAGGCCGATTGTGATGGCGAATGGTAAGGCAGCGATCGGGAGACCACCGGAGAAGGTGTTGGAAATTCTCTAGAAGAAGAAGTCATGACAGTGGGTAAAGAGAAGCGCTGCCGGGCGTTCGGTTCGCATCCGGCGCGATTGGCCTTGGCGCTGCGGCGCATTCGTCCCCAATGAATTCGGCAACCTTGGCTTACCGGTGTGCGCTGGCGGGCTATTTCGGTTTATTGGTACTCTGGATCGCTTGGAGCATAATGCTTTCGCCGGCGAAACAGACCCCCACGGCGATCATGCTGATGACGTCCACCCTACCCTTGCTGTCGCTGCTGCGGGGGCTGCTGTATGACCGCCGCGGCGCATTCATCTGGCTGGGACTGCTCAGCCTGATTTATTTCATACACGGGGTCGGCGCGGCAGTTGATGCAAGCGAACGGTTACCGGCAGCCCTTGAAATCCTGTTCAGCCTGATCCTCTTCGGCGGTTCACTCGCTCGCCTGAAACGCAACCCAAGCGGCTAGCCCATGCCGCAGCAACTCCCCTTGCCGTTCGCCTTCAATACTGTGGACGGTTTCGAGCAGTTCCACCCCGGCAGCAATGCGGAAGCTGTCACCCATTTACGCCGCTGCGCGGAGGGGCTCGGTGAACCGCTGATTTTTCTTTGGGGCGGCCCGGGACAAGGCAAGACCCACCTGCTTCATGCCTGCTGCCGGGAGGCGCACGAGCACGGACAAACGGTCTCCTATCTACCCCTCCTTGCATTGAAAGATTTCGGTGGCGGCGCGCTGGAGGGATTGGAAATCCAGCAGCTGGTTTGCCTGGATGATCTGGAGTCCATCGCCGGGAACGACGGTTGGGAGCACGCGTTGTTCGCGTTGTTCAACCGGCTGCGTGATGCGGACCATCGCCTGGTCGTCGCGGCAAGGGTTCCACCGGCGGAATTGCCGATCATGCTCCCGGATCTGAAAACCCGCTTGGGATGGGGGCTGACCTTGGCGTTGCGGCCCTTGAGCGACGAGGACACCTTGGCGGCGCTGTCCTTGCACGCAGGGACACTCGGCCTCGAACTGCCGTCACGGGTAGGCCGCTTCTTGCTACGCCGTCATCACCGGGATCTGCCAGGCCTGTGCCGCCTTCTGGAGCAGCTCGATCAGGCTACCCTGGCAGCCAAACGCAAGCTGACCGTCCCCTTCGTGAAAAACTATCTGGAAGGAAAACGATGAGGGTACTCGTCATCGGCACCGGCGCCGTAGGCAGCTTCTACGGATCCCTACTCGCGAAACAGGGCGTGGCGGTATCCGTCTTAGCCCGCTCAGATTATGAGCATGTCAGGCAGCACGGCATCCGGATCGAAAGCAAACTGGGAGACTACCATTTCCAGCCCAGGCGAGTAGTGCGTGACGCCGCCGAGCTGGCCGAGCAACCCGATTACGTGCTCTTGTGCGTCAAGCTGGTGAAAAATGCCGACCGGGTTGCCCCTGCTCAGAAACGCCATCGGCGGCGCCTAAACCTTTCGATCCCGCACCTGGAATCAGTTTATGCGCTAATGAAGCTCAGGGAGTTGCGCCTGGCCAGGGGCTGATGCGAAAAAAGACTGTGGCCGCCTCATCCCGATCCGGTCGGGGCGGGAAAGCTTGCGCCCGCGCGGCCGGACTGGCCAAGCCATTGATCGCTCAGCGAATCGAACGGTCAGATAACGGGCTTCCTCGGCGCAGTAAACAGCGCTCAACGTCCAAAGAACTTGTCGTGAAGAGAGAGTACGACCTCCACCACGATCAGGATGACGATGTACCATTCCACTCGAAGAGTCTGGCGGTTGTTGACTAAATCCAGGTAGGTCTCGGCAGTACGGGAGACCAGATCAAGTTTTCTGGACAAGGCCAGATCCCGGTCGCGCAGCTCATATTCGGTCGCGAGGCGCTCATAGAGACGGTCCAGTTCGGGCTCTTCCCAGACGATCTCCGGCTTTTCGGTAACCTCGACACGACCGACCGTCCTGGTCAGGATCAATAGTGCATTGCCGATTTCGTTAAGAATTTCCTTCTTCCCCCGTGCCGGCCCTTTGCCGCGGCACAGGCGCTCGGCCAATTGCTCGACGCGGTCGAAGACCTCCGCCGCACTGTGCTCGTAGTGGGAGAGCACGCAACTCTTCGCAAGGACGTGCGCCACCACCTGCAGACGGCCTACGGTCGCCTCGCGGAGCGCCAACCGACCATCCGTTTCCAAGCGTTCGGCTCGTTCCGGGTCGATCACAATCTCGACCGCCTCGCATTCGGGTTCCACAAACCGATTATGCACACAGGCAGCAAGCCCCAGGATGATTTCCTCCTCCTCGGCAGGCGATAAACCGAACAGTACCACGATCCCAAAGCGAAAAATCATGCTGTAGCCATGCTGCCCCACCAACATGGTAAGCGGACCCAGCGCGATCGTGCTGCCGCGCTCCATCTCCCGCATGTCGATCCGCGTCCCCAGAAACCAGGCGCGAGCGCTGAGGGATTTGGCTTCATGCATGTCGTTAGCCCTTGTTTTCGTTCGAGTCGGAACAAACCGATGCTGGGAATGGATTCCCTGCTGAGAGAGAGGTTAACACGGCTCCGATCAAAACGGCACTCTCGCTCGCCCCAAAGTGAAAGCCTGGTCAGCCCGGATGTGCCCCAGAAGCAAGGTCAGCCGGCAGCTTCCGAAAAAAAGACCCCGCCAACGTGGCGGGGTCTTGCCATGGTTTCCAGAGAATGCCGATTTCCCGGTTCAGTAGTCCTCCATTCCCCCGGCCGGGAGAGGTGCCTTCTCTTTCTTTGGCAACTCGGCGACCATGGCTTCCGTTGTCAACATCAGGCCGGCGATGGACGCCGCGTTTTGCAATGCGCAGCGGGCCACCTTGGTCGGGTCGAGGATACCCATCTCGATCATGTCGCCGTACTCCCCCGTAGCCGCATTGTAACCGCAGGTTCCCGAACCGCGCTGACTTTCAAGATGCCGCGCATGTTGTTGACGACCAGTGTGGCAAGAGCCTCGCCTTCGACGTCTTCAGCCACAATCAACAGCGACTTGCCCGCTTTTGCGACTTTTTCCAGCACCGGCAGAAGATCGCGGATATTGGAAATTTTCTTGTCATGCAGCAAGATGTAAGGATCTTCGAGTTCGACACTCATGGTGTCTTGATTATTGATGAAGTAGGGCGACAAATAGCCACGATCGAACTGCATGCCTTCGACGACTTCCAGCTCGTTTTGGAGTCCCGAGCCATTTTCTACGGTAATCACGCCTTCCTTGCCTACCTTTTCCATTGCGTCAGAAATGATCTTGCCGACTGACTCGTCAGCATTAGCCGAAATCGTGCCGACCTGGGCAATTGCCTTGGTATCTGCGCAAGGCTTGGAGAGCTTTTTCAGTTCTTCCACGATGACCGCAACGGCTTGGTCGATGCCGCGCTTGATGTCCATCGGATTGGCGCCCGCGGAGACCGATTTCAGCCCCTCCCGGACAATCGCCTGCGCCAGCACGGTAGCGGTGTTGGTACCGTCGCCGGCGACGTCGGAAGTCTTGGAAGCGACCTCCTTCACCATCTGCGCACCCATGTTTTCGAATTTGTCTTTTAGTTCGATTTCCTTAGCGACGGACACGCCATCCTTGGTAATGGTCGGTGCCCCGAAGCTTTTCTCAAGAACGACGTTGCGACCTTTAGGACCCAAAGTCTGTTTCACCGCGTCGGCCAGGATATTGACGCCAGCCAGCATGCGGTGACGAGCTTCTTCAGAAAACCGGACTTCTTTTGCTGCCATGGATTGACTCCTCCAAAACTGAATTAAGGGCGGAAAAAGACACTAACCTTTGGACAAAAAGAGATGCGCAAACGAACAAGCCAAGGCGTAGGCAGAGATTGAAAATTGAACTGGCGACCCCCAATTCTGTAAGCAAACCGAACTTGCGATCAGCAACACTGGCGGATTCCCAATCGCGCGGAGTTGCGGCGCTAGGAAAACGGGGAGTTCGATAGCGCGAATAAAGCGCTGTCGGGTCACAATGTGAAAAAGCGATGTATGGAGGTAAAGATGAACCGAAGGTTTACGGGCATAATGCTGGCCGCCATTGCTGGTTTGGCGCAACCCAGCGGCAAAGCAGACGATCATCCCGCTTTAACCGCTGCCGACGAAGCTTACTCGGCAGAAAGATTCGAGGAGGCCGCTGCCCTGTATCGTCGTGACGCGGAACTGGGCATCGTGGCAGCCCAGGTCAATCTAGCCTTCATGTATCTGGATGGACAAGGCGTTGCTCAGAACTACCAACAGGCCGCGACTTGGTTTCTCAGAGCCGCCGAACAAGGTAACAGGGAAGCGCAGCAGAACGTGGGCCTGCTGTATCAGGAGGGAAAAGGGTTTGCGTCAGACTATGTGGAAGCCGACAAGTGGTTCAACATTGCCGGCGCAACCGAGAATGCACAGATGATCGAAAAGGAAATGACCAAGGAGCAGGTCGCGGAAGCAAGAAGACGGGCAAGCGAGTGGCGTTCAGATGCTAACAGGACACCGGCACGTTGATGGTAATTGGCCCCTGCCCCTGCGCCGGAGTGGAAGCAGTTGTTCGAACAGAAGCTCACGGTGAGTCCGCATCCTATCATCAAGGGCAACGCGGACTTCGAAACGTTCTAGGCAACTCGCCTCGCTTTCAACCCACTCAATTCGACGATCTCCACCAATTCAGGATACATCCATTTGTTGTCATGCCCGTTGAAATAATGCTCTTCCTCAATCACGACTTTGACATTTTTCTCCTCTGGCTTTCCTAAAACCCTATAAAGAATGATATCCATGCCCTTTTCATCAATCTCATAGTCAATGTATCCATGCCTATCCTCGGAATCAGGATATTCCATATGGCCGCAGACCATAATATTCGAAATCTTGTGTTGCTTGACAAAATCTCTGACGGACGCAGAGTTTACTCCTCTTAGGTTTTCAGGAAGCTCGAAGAGTTCGCTGCCATGTGCAGCCCCCTTCCAATAGGTCAGTTGCAGCGAAGCGGGCTCTAGGGCTCCATGCATGTTCGTGTTCACCTTCTTCCAGTCAGCCTTGGACCTTAGCAGGTCTTTAGATATTTTCCTTCGCATTTCAATGACTCACATAAAGGCCAATTGCCATTCAGTTAATCCCGTATTTCTGCATCCGATACAGCAAGGTATCCCTGGAAATACCAAGGAGTCTGGCTGACCGACTACGGTTACCATTGGTACGAGTCAGCGCTTGCCGTATCAGGTCGACCTCGAGCTTTTCCAGTTCGATGCCGGACTCGGGTAAAGCGATAAGCGGCTTCTGCGCCGGGGCGCGATTGATAATCTCCGGCGGTAGGTTGTTTTCCTCAATGACGCGGCCGGCCAGCAGAATGGAAAGCCGCTCGCAAACGTTGCGCAGTTCCCTCACGTTGCCAGGCCAGGGATAGGTGTGCAGACGCGAAAGCGCCGTCCTGCCGAAGCCCGAAGGCGGCAAATTGTGGTCGCCGGCAAAGCGCTGCATGAAGTGATTCAGCAATAACTGGATGTCGCCCATGCGCTCGCGCAACGGCGGGATCTCCAGCGGAACGACGTTGAGGCGGTAGTACAGATCCTTGCGGAACTCGCCTCGCGCAATCTTTTCGTTCAGATTGGCATTGGTGGCCGCGAGGACGCGAACATCCACGTTCTGGGTATGCGTATCGCCCACCGGCTGGATTTCACCGGTTTCCAGAAAGCGCAGCAGCTTCGCCTGCAACGGCAACGGCAAGGAATCGACTTCGTCCAGGAACAGCGTGCCGCCATCCGCCGCTTGCAGCCGACCCAGCTGGTTGGCTACGGCGCCGGTGAAAGCGCCCTTCCGATGACCAAACAACTCCGACTCCGCGATGGCTTCGGGCAGCGCGGCGCAGTTCAGCGTAATGAAAGGCTTTTCCGCGCGCGGACTGTGTTTTTGCAGCGCATTGGCCAGAACTTCCTTGCCGGTGCCCGTTTCGCCCGCGATCAGGACCGTCACGTCCGTCGCCGCGACCATTCTTGCGCTTCGGAGGAGCGCTTCGAAATTGGGTGATTGCCCGAGCAGTGCTTCAAACATACGCCCACCCTCTAGGAGCTAGAATGTATCTCATGAATAACCATGGGGTTCAGCCAAGGGAACGCCGCCAGCAAGGCGAGCGCAATCAACGAGATTCCGGCGATCTGCCGGAATTTACGCATATTGGACAACCGCACCAAAAGGCTGGTCATTATACCGACCCCCACCACCGCTGGTAAAGTCCCAACGCCGAATGCCAACATGGTCAGGGTACTCCGCACCTCATTTCCAGCGGTCGCCGCAAGGGTGAGCGCTGCATAGACGAGGCCGCATGGCAGCCAGCCCCAGATCATTCCGAAAACATAGGCCTGAGGCAGCGTCTCGACGGGAATCAGCCTTCGGCCATAGGGTTCGATCCGATGCCAGATCAGCCCGCCCGCCTTCTCGATGTAGGCAAAGCGCGGAAACCAGCCAGCGATGTGCAAACCGGCTCCAGCCATGATCACTGCCGAGATGATCTGCAGCATGCGGTGGCCTTGCCCTTCCCCAAGCGGCAGCATCAGCACGTTATGGAGAAGCCCGGCAATATAGCCCCCCATCGCGTAACTCGTGATGCGCCCGAAGTTGTAGCTGAACACGAAAGGCAGGAGCTGGGCCTTGTTCTCGCGAATCTCCCGACGCAAGCTCAGCGTCAGCGAACCAATGATCGACCCACACATGCTCAGGCAATGCAACGCGCTAAACAGCCCCATAACAAGAGCCACAAAATAGGAGGTGCTGAAGCCGCTATCGAGATGATGCATAAGTGAATAAACGATAACATAGATTCAGGCGTGAGAAACAGACCATTTACGTGAAATGACACAAACAGCTGGGTCTTTTGACCCAGCACTTCGGCAGACGGAGGCACCGAAGACGAGGCGTGCCCTGCTTTTCCCGCAAAATTCGCGGAGCGCTTCTAGCCTTGGAAGATCGCCGCAATCTGCTCTTGAACCCTCTCCGCTGCTTCCCGAGGACTCTGCGCGTCGCGGATCGGCCGGCCGACGACGATGTAGTCCGCGCCGTTGCGGAAAGCCTGATCGACTGTCACGACCCGTTTCTGATCATCGACCGGGCGGTTCTCCACCGGGCGAATTCCGGGGGAAATGATGAGGAGCTTCTGATCGACCTCACCTCTGAGTAGAGGCGCTTCCAGCCCGGACGAAATCACGCCGTCGCAACCCAGTGCCAGTGCCCGCTTCGCGCGCGAGAGCACCAGGTCCTCGATATTACAAAGAAAACCGAGGTCGTCGAGATCGCCACGGTCCAGGCTGGTCAGCACGGTCACCGCAAGAATCTTGAGACTGCCTTTCTCCCGTGCGGCGGCTGCCATGATCGCATCATTGCCGTGCACGGTGGCGAATTCCACGCCTTTAGTGCTCAGGGCCCGCACGGCGCGCGCCACGGTTTCCGGCACGTCAAAAAACTTCAGGTCCACAAAGACTTTCTTGTTCCGTGCCTTGAGCCACTCGATGAAACCGAAATAGTCGCCGGACATGAAAAGTTCCAGCCCCACCTTATAGAAGCTGACGGCGTCGCCCAACTCCTCGACCAGGGTTTTGGCCTCGGGAATGCCGGGCACATCCAGCGCCATGATCAGGCGTTCGCGGGCGGGAATTGGCTTGGTGGATAAAAGGCTCGTCATGATGGCTCCTTAACTCGATTGAATTCGGTTGTGCGCCAACCGGTGCCCCCAGCTTGCTACAATTAAGCCTCCAAGCAAGAACGGACGTGAAGAATGGTCCTGGTACTGGCGCAAATGGGATTATTGATCTTGTGCGGCGTTGCCTGGCGTATTATAAGACCCGGCGGACTGGATGCCGACCAAACCCGTTTGGTGCTGACCACTGTAGTCTTCAACCTGCTACTACCCGGGCTGATCATTTCGGTATTGTGGCAATCCAAGATCGGCCTTGAGTCAGTCAAGATTTCCCTATTCGGGATCGCCATCATCACCTTCGGCGCTACCATCACCTGGCTACTCTCGCGCCTATGGCCGATCGAAAGGCGGCAGCTTGGCGCGGCCATGCTGGGCATTGCCTTTCCCAACGTCACCTATCTCGGACTCCCTTTGCTGGAGCAAACCTTCGGCCCCTGGGCGCGCTCCATCGTCATCCAGATCGACTTGTTCGCCGCCACGCCCATGGTGCTGACATTGGGGGTCCTCATCGCCCGTCACTATGGCGAGCGGGATCGCGCCATCCAAGATTCCATTTTGCGGGCGCTCTTGAACAACCCGCCTTTGTGGTCCGCTTTGGGCGCCTTGCTGTTAAACCTGAACGGTACGCCGCCGCCTGTCTGGCTGGAGCAACTGCTCGGCCAACTCTCCGCCGCCGTCATTCCCCTGATGCTGATTTCCATCGGACTGGGCCTGCGCTGGAATTCCTGGCGCTGGCGCAACGCGCCGCTGGCCTTAATCGTGCTCACCTTGAAACTCGCCGCCATGCCGCTCTTCGGGTTGGCCTTCGCCTTGCAACTGGGATTTCGCGACGACACGCTCATCGCGCTGATTCTCGAAGCAGGGATGCCCAGCATGCTGCTCGGCGTCGTCTACTGCGACCGCTACCGGCTCGATACATCTTTCTACGCAATGATCGTGGCGCTGACCACTTTATTTGGCATGATCACCCTGCCATTCTGGCATCATCAACTATCCGCCGGTCAATCGCCCGATCAGCAACATGCCGCCCCGCAATCCGGTACACTAGGCGCTTACGGCCCAATCCAAATGATCACCGATGCCCTTCATCCGTCTTGCTGACGTCTCCATCGCCTTTGGCGCTCACCCCGTACTCGACCATGCCGAATTCCAACTTGATCCCGGTGAGCGGGTAGGCCTGATCGGCCGCAACGGCGAGGGCAAATCGACCCTCTTGAAGGCCATCGCCGGCCTGATTCCTGCCGACAGCGGCGAAATCTGGCGGCAACCGGGCATCAATGTGGCCATGCTCGAACAGGCGCCCCGCCTGCCGGAATATGCTACTGTTTTTGAGGCCACGGCCGACGCGCTGGGCGATATCGGTCACTGGATCGCCGAATATCAAAGGCTTTCCGAGGCAGCCACTATCGGAAACTCCAACCTGCAGCAACTCGGGCGCTTGCAGCATCTCCTGGAGAGCCGGGACGGCTGGCGCTTGCAGCACCGCGTCGAGACGATCCTGAACCGTCTCGACCTGCCGGGCGAAAAGCCGGTCGCCGGCCTTTCCGGCGGCTGGCGGCGGCGGGTCTCGCTGGCGCGGGCATTGGTCATCGAGCCGGATGTCTTGCTGCTGGACGAACCCACCAATCACCTCGACCTGGAGGCCATCCTCTGGCTGGAAGAGCACTTGCTCCAATTTTCCGGGGCGATCTTGCTCATCACCCACGACCGCGCCTTTCTGCAAAAATTCGCCACCCGCATCGTCGACCTGGATCGGGGCAAACTGACCTCGTGGCCGGGTAACTATGCCGATTTCCTAGAAAAGAAAGCCGCAGCGCTGGAAGAAGAAGCCAAACACAATGCGCTATTCGACAAGAAGCTCGCGCAGGAGGAGACCTGGATCCGGCAGGGCATCAAGGCCCGCCGAACACGCAACGAAGGCCGGGTGCGGGCACTGAAAAAGTTGCGCGCCGAACGAGCGGAGCGCCGGTGCAAGCCAGGCCAGGCAATAATCGAGCTGGAACAGTCCGAACGCTCGGGGAAGTTGGTGATCGAAGCGGAGCACGTCGGCTTCGCCTATGACGACAAGAAAGTCCTGGAGGATTTCTCCACCGTCATCCTGCGTGGCGACCGAATCGGCCTGATCGGGCCAAACGGCGCGGGTAAGTCGACCCTGTTGAAAATCCTGCTGAAACAACTGCCTCCCCAAGCCGGATCGGTCCGGCACGGCAGCCGGCTGAACATCGCCTATTTCGATCAGCTGCGCGCCGAGCTCGACCCCGACCAGACCCTGGCCGATGCGGTCGGCGATGGCAAGGATTATGTGGATATCAACGGGCAGCGACTTCACATCATCTCCTACCTGGGCAATTTTTTGTTCCCGCCCGCCCGCGCCCGTTCCCCCTTTCGCAGTCTCTCCGGTGGCGAGCGCAACCGCGCATTCCTGGCGCGATTGTTCAGCCGGCCCTGTAACCTATTAGTGCTGGACGAACCCACCAATGACCTGGATATGGAAACCCTGGAGCTACTGGAAGATCTGCTGTCGAACTTTGAGGGCACGCTGATCCTGGTCAGCCACGATCGCGACTTCATCGACAATGTTGTCACGAATACGCTGGTATTCGAGGGAGACGGCAAGATCGGCGAATATGTCGGTGGTTACTCCGACTGGCACGCACAGGCAAGAAGGCCCGAGCCTCAGACGAGCGCCGAACCGACTCAGCCCAAGCACGACTCGGCGAAAGCGCCAGCCACCAGAAAAAAACTGAGCTTCAAGGAACAGCGTGAACTGGAGGCCCTGCCTGCGCAAATCGAAACCATCGAAAACCGGCAGGCGGAGCTGAACGAAGTCATCAACTCGGCGGGTTTTTACAAACAG
>Ga0209254_10003748_pt1 | contig 13860 bp, 10 predicted proteins | sample FrelakmetDIP11DI_FD_187148 | JGI IMG/M metagenome (GOLD analysis project Ga0209254, IMG submission 187148) | Freshwater lake sediment microbial communities from the University of Notre Dame, USA, for methane emissions studies - DIP11 DI (SPAdes)... | ecosystem: Environmental > Aquatic >...
CGCTTCAACAGGCAGATCGTCAAGTACCTGCAGTTCGCGCGCGACTTCAACGAGCGCTTCCCCGGATTCGACACCGACATCCACGGCCTCGTCGAGGAGGAGATCGGCGGGCGGCGGCGCTACTTCGTCGACTGCGTCGCCGGCGCGAAGGTGATCAGCGCGCTGCCGACCATCGCACGGGAGCGCGCCGCGCGCGGCAAGTGATGGTCCGGGCCTGCCAAGCGCGGCCCGGCAGGATGCCGCACGCGATCACTCCGGCGAAGTCAGGCTGAAGTCCGGGCGGGTGCGCTCGCGGGGCGACCCGTCCGGCAGCGCCGCCGCGCACTCGCCGAACGCGCGCACGCCGCAGCCTGCGCAAGTCGCGACGTTGAGCCGCGCGTAGATCGCGCGCAGCGCCTCCCTCTTGGAGTCGAAGACGCGATCGCTGCCGATCGTGTCGATCGCGCCGCTGCGCCGCAGAGCCTCGCGCACGGGCTCCTTGAGGTTGCACAGGTACAGCGCGCCACCCGCGTCGCGCGCCTCGCGCGCCAGCTGCGCCAGCAGCTCGGCGCCGGCGACGTCGATGAAGTTGACGCCGGTGCCGACGAGCAGCATGTGCCGCACGTCGGGGCGCTCGCGGCGCGCCTGCTCGACCTCGTCGAGGATGTGCTCGACGGCGCCGAAGAAAAGCGACCCGTCGACGCGCAGCACGTCGAGCTGCGGGCAGGGCGGCACGGCCGCGCTCACCGCGACGAAGCGGCGCGTCGAGGGGTCGGGCGCGACGCGCGTCAACCGGGGGTGGGTCGTGTGGTTGAGGTAGACGAGCAGCGAAGCCAGAACGCCGACGAAGATCGCGAACTCGAGCTGCAGCGTCAGCGTGGCCAGGAACATGACGACGAGGACGACCGCATCGCCGCGGCTCGCGCGGAACACGCGGCGCATCTCGGCGAAGTCGATGAGACCCCACGCGACCACGAACAGCAGCGCGGCCATCACCGCCAGGGGCAGCCACGCCGCGAGCGGCGCGACGACGAGCACCACGATGGCCAGCGCGACCGCGGAGAAGACGGCGGCGAGTGGTGTCTTCGCGCCGGCCTCGAAGTTGAGCCCGCTGCGGTTGAAAGATCCCGACGACGGGTAGGCCGAGAAAAACGCGCCGGCGAGGTTGGACAGGCCCTGGCCGATGAATTCCTGGTTGCCGTCGATGCGCTGGCCGGCCTTGGCGCCGATCGCGCGTGCGATCGACACCGCCTCGGTGAGGCCAAGCACGGTCAGCGCCAGCGCCGCGGGGGCGAGCGTCCTCCAGACTTCCGGGTCGAACGAAGGCAGCGACAACGGCGGCAGGCTCGAGGACAGCGAACCGACGACCGGAATGGCGTGCCCGGTCAGGCGCACGGCGATCACGCCGAACACGCTGCCGATGATCATCGCGACGATCATGTACGGCACGCGCGGCAGGAAGCGGCGCGAGGCGATCGCCGCAGCGAGCGTCACCGCGCCGGTGGCGGCGACGACCGGGTCGATGCGCGCGAGTGCTGCGGCGAACTGCTTCAGCGTGCCGAAGAAGCTGGTGCTCGCGTCGAGCGGCACGCCGAAGAAGTGCTTGAGCTGCGCGGCGATGATGAGCAGCGCGGCGCCGGCGGTGAAGCCGACAATCACGGTGTGCGAGATGAAGTTGACCAGCGCGCCCAGGCGTGCGAGCCCCATCGCAAGCTGCAGCGCGCCCATCAGCAGGCACAGGGTCAGCACCAGCGTGATGTAGGGACCGCTGCCCGGCACGGCCAGCGGTGAGACCGTGGCGAACACGACCAGCGACAGCGCGTTGGTCGGCCCGCTGATCTGGTGCCACGACGAGCCCCACAGCGCGGCGACGATCACGGGGATCATCGCGCAGTACAGGCCGAATTGCGGCGGCAGGCCCGCGAGCGTGGCGTAGGCCACGCCTTGTGGAAGGACGACGAGCCCGCCCACGATGCCGGCGAGCACATCGGCCTTCAGCGAATCGCGCCCGACGCGGGAGCGCCAGGAGAGAAACGGCAGGAGCTTGTGGGCGAGCGGGGACAAGGCGCGGCGCGGTTGAACTGCAATGATGCGGCGTACGCGGCCATTCGCGCAAATCGACTTCGCCTGCCCGATGGGGTCAGGCACCGCTACAGCAGTCGATCAGGCGGCGACGGGGGCGGCGACCGGGCGGGCCGCCTGCGCCGCTGGCGCTTCGCGCAGCGCTGCGCTGAAGAGCGACGCGAGCAAGCAGGACGCGACGCGCGTCTCGATCGGATCCTGCGGGCCGGGCACGACGATCGGCACGGCGGCGCCGAGGACGAGCCCGGCGGCCAGCCCGCCGGTGAGCCCGGTGAGCGCGCGCACCAGCATCACCGCGGCTTCCATCGTCGGCGCGATGAGCACGTCGGCGCGCCCGGCAACTGCGGAACGGGTGCCCGCATGACGAGCGAATTCGGGTGACAGCGCGACGTCGGCGGTCATCGGCCCTTCCACCACCGCGCCCGGGAACGCTCCCTGCGCTGCCATCGACATCAGCGCCGCCGCTTCGCTCGTCGACGGGAATGCTGGCGTGATCGTGCCCTTCGCTGCCAGCAGCGCGACGTTCGGCATGGCGAGCCCGAGCGCATGCGCGAAGGCGATCGTGTTGCGCACGATGTCCTTCTTCGCAGCGAGGTTCGGCGCGACGTTGAGCATCGCGTCGGCGGCGATCAGCGGCCGCGGCTGGCCGGGGAGGTCGAGGAACTGCACGTACGAGAGCCGGCGCACCGTGCGCAGTCCGGAGTCCTGTGCGGCCACCGGCACCAGCATGGTGTCGAGCGAAAGCGCGCCTCGGACCAGCGCGTGCACGTCGCCGCGTTTGGCAAGCTGTACCGCGCGCTCCGCGGAGCTGCGCGGATCGTCGGCGGCGTCGACCAGCGGCAGGCGGGTGATGTCCAGCCCCGCACGGTTCGCCTCGTCCCGGATGCGCTGTTCGGGACCGACCAGCGTGGGAGCGAGATAGCCGGCGAAAGCACCGGACAGCGCGAGTTGGAGCGAGTCCCGGTCGACCGCGTGCACGATGGCCGCCGGCAGGGGCGGCAGCAACCGGACCCTTTCGACCAGCCTCTGCAGGTGCGGTCTGGAGTTCATCATGGGGAGCCTCGCAAGGCGGGCGGGATGTTGTCAACGATAACCGATGGAAGGGCTCTCTGGGGGGAGGGGCGGATCGGAAATGAGGGTCAGACTCCCATTTCCCCGCCAGCAGGGGACAAGCTCCAGGTCGGTCTCCGGTCGCCGGGAAATGGGAGTCTGACCCTCATTTCCCGCCCTTTCCAGCTACGCCATGCCCTTCCAGGGGACGACCAGCCGCTCGACCCGGCGCATCAGGAGGTCGAACAGGTAGGCGACGGCGCCGATGACCACGATGCCCATGATCACGACGTCGGTGCGCAGGAAATTCGAGGCATTGAGCACCATCTGCCCCAGCCCCGCGGTCGCTGCGACCATCTCGGCGGCAACGAGCGTGGTCCAGCCGAAGCCGATCGCGATGCGCATGCCCGTGAAGATCTCCGGCATCGCCGCGGGGACGATCACGTGCCGGATCACCTGCCACTTCGACGCGCCCATCGAGTACGCGGCGTTGATCTGCTCGATCATCACGCTCTTCACCCCGGCGCGCGCGGCCATCGCGAGCGGCGCGAAGCAGGCGAGGTAGATCAGCACGATCTTCGCGGTCTCCTCGATGCCGAACCAGATGACGATCAGCGGCAGGTAGGCGAGCGGCGGCAGCGGCCGGTAGAACTCGACGGGCGGATCGAAGATGCCGCGCGCGATGCGCGAGACGCCCATCGCGATGCCCGCCGGGATCGCGGTGACGCAGGCGAGCGCGAATGCGGCGAAGACGCGGATCAGGCTCCACATGAAGTGCTCCCAGAGCGGCTTGCCGCCCTGGATCTCGCCGTTCCAGGCCTCGATGAAGCTGGTGAAAATTCGCTCGGGCTGCGGCAGGAAGATGTCGCGGATCCAGCCGAAGTGCGTGGCGACCCACCACAGCGCGAAGAGCGCGATCACCGTGACGATGCTGATCGCCACACTCGAGCCTTCGCCGGGGACGCTGTAGCCGGAGACGTGCCGCGTCGCCTGCGGCACCGGCGTGCCGTCGCCGGGGGGGGGCTGCCCGTCCTGCGCCGTCGCGCTCATCGCCGGCTCAGGCCGCAGCCTCGACGCCTGGCGCCGAGTGGATCGTGTGCAGCACTTCCTCGCGCAGACGGATGAATTCCGGGTCCGACTTGACGGCCCGAGCGTCGCGGCACTCGATGAAGCGCCGGCCGAAGTCGAGCCGATGGCGATGCGCGATCCGCCCGGGCGAGGGCGTCATCACGATCAGCTCGGTGGCGAGGAACAGCGCTTCCTCGACGCTGTGCGTGATGAAAAAGAACATCTTGCGCGTGTCCCACCACAGCTTGAGGATCAGCTCCTGGATCTGTTCGCGGGTCAGCGCGTCGAGCGCGCCCAGCGGCTCGTCCATCAGCATCACCTCGGGATCGCTCGCCAGCGCGCGCGCGAGCCCGACGCGCTGCTGCATGCCGCCGGAGATCTGGTAGATCGGCTGGGCGGCGAACTTCGCCAGGCCGACCTGCGCCAGCTTGTCGAGCGCCGTGCGCCGCCGGGTTGCGCGGTCGACGCCGCGCATGCGCAAGCCGAACTCGACGTTCTCCACCACCGACAGCCAAGGCATCAGCGCGTGCTTCTGAAACACGACACCGCGTTCCGCGCCGGGGCCGGCAACGCGCTTGCCGTCGAGCACGATCTCGCCGGAGGAGTACGGCATGAAACCCGCGATACAGGAGAGCAAAGTCGTCTTGCCGCAGCCGGAGGCGCCCAGCGCGACGACGAAGTCGCCGGGGTCGAGTGCGAGGTCGATGTGCGCCAGCGCGTGCGTGCCGGCCCCGCCGCGTCCATCCGTGTAATGCACGGAGACGTCACGGATTTCGAGCTTGCTCACGGGTGCGGGAACGATGCCGGATCCCCGCGTTCGCGGGGATGACGCATCCGCACGTCGCCTGCGCGCGCCCTACGGCGCCCGCAGGCGAGCGGATGCGTCACTTCGCGACGGCCTGCGCGTAGCTCGGATTCACCGCCACCGAGTAGTCGGGCAGCGCCTTCTCGATCTGCTTTTGCGACAGCTGGAACGCCGCGGTGGCGGCAAGCGCCTTCGCAGCGAGCGAGTCCTTGCCGCCGCCCAGCCACTTCGTCGCCTGCTCCTTGGCGCTGGGGAACGCGTAGAGCGAGATGCTCGCCGGCACGTCCTCGGGCTTGGCGCCCGACCACTTCGCGATCGCCTTCACTTCGGCCGAGTCCTTCGTGAACTTGGCCTTGTTCTTGCGGTAGTTGTCGTCCGCGTTGGCGAGGACTTGCACGAACTTGACCATGAAGTCCTTGTTCGCCTTCGCCCAGTCGCGGTTGACGACGTAGCCGTCGAACGTCGCCTTGCCGGTGTCCGCGGAGATCTTGCCGGAGGTCGTGATGACCACACCGTCCTTCTTCGTCTCGGCGAGCACCGGGTCCCAGATGAACGTCGCGTCGATGTCGCCGCGCTGCCACGCCGCGCGCACCTCGGGCGGACGCATGTTGAGAATCTGCACGTCGGCGGGGTTCACCTTTGCCTGCTCGAGCGCGACCATCGTGTGGAAGTGCGTCGTCGAGTTGAACGGCATCGCGATCTTCTTGCCCTTGAGGTCGGCGATCGTCTTGATGCCGGAGGTCTTCTTCGCCACCAGCGCCTCGGCGGCGCCGATGTCGTCGAGGATCCAGAACAGTTCCATCGGCTCGCCGCGCGACACCGCCGCGGAGATGCCCGCGGAGCCGACCTCGCCGATCTGGACCGCGCCCGAGGCCATCGCCTTGATGACCTCGCCGCCGCCGCCGAACTGCTTCCAGTTGATCTTGTAGCCGGTCGCCTTCTCCAGCTCCTTCGCTTCCTGGGCCACCCGGTAGGGCACGACCATGTCCTGGTAGGCGATCGTCACTTCCTTCGTCTGCGCGAGCGCCGCCGACAGCGGGACGGCGGACACGAGCACAGCGAGCGACACGATGGCGGTGCGGCGTTTCATCGGAACCCTCCTTGGCAAAATGTGGAAAACGGCGACGAAGGATGCTAGAGCGCCTTCAGCGTCCGGCGCAGGATGTCCGCGATCATGTCGACATGCTCGCGATCAGCGATCAGCGGCGGCGCGACGATCGCCGCGTCGCCGGTCGCCTTGAGGTGCAGGCCGTTGTCGAACAGCTTCTTCTGGAACGCGTGGCCGCGCTTGCCCGGCACGCCGTCCGGATGAACCTCGATCGCGGCGAGCATCCCGTAGCCGCGGATGTCCGCGACCACGCCGACGTCGCGCAGCGCGAAGATCGCGTCGAGGAAGTACGGCGACAGCGCCTGCCCGCGCTCGAACAGGCCCTCGTCGCGGTACAGGTCGAGCGTGGCGAGCCCCGCGGCGCACGCGGCCGGGTGCCCCGAGTACGTGTAGCCGTGAAACAGCTCGATCGCGCCGTCCGCCGCGGCGGCGAAGATCGCGTCGTGGATGCGCTCGGAGACGGCGACGGCGCCCATCGGCTGCGCGCCGTTGGTGAGGCCCTTCGCCATCGTCATGATGTCCGGCGTCACGCCGAAGCTCTGCGCGGCGAAAGCCGGTCCGGTGCGCCCGAAGCCGCAGATCACCTCGTCGAACACGAGCAGGATGCCGTGCGCATCGCAGATCTCGCGCAGGCGCTTCAGGTACCCCTTCGGCGGCACCAGGCAGCCGGTGGACCCGGCGATCGGCTCGACGAAGCACGCGGCGATGTTCTCGGCGCCGTGGAGGTCGACGAAGCGCGCCAGGTCCTGGGCGAGTTCCGCGCCGTGCTCGCCTTCGCCGCGCTGGAAGCGGTTGTCCTTCAGGTGCGTGTGGCGCATGTGCACGATGCCCGGCAGCGTCGTGCCGAAACGGCGCCGGTTGTTGACCATGCCCGCGAGCGAGACGCCGCCGAAGTTGACGCCGTGGTAGGCGCGCTCGCGCGACACGAACATCGTGCGGCCGCCCTGCCCCTTCGCCTGCCAGTAGGCGAGCGCGATCTTCATCGCCGAGTCGACCGCCTCGGAGCCGGAGTTGACGAAGAAGATGCGGTTGAGGTCGCCCGGCGTCAGCGCGGCAACGCGCGTGGCAAGCTGGAACTGCTTGGGATGCCCGCGCGTGAACGGCGCAATGAAGTCGAGCTCGGCAAGCTGCCTGCCCACGGCCTCGGCGATCTCGCGGCGCCCGTGGCCGGCGTTGACGCAGAACAGTCCCGAAGAGGCGTCGATGATTCGCTCGCCCCGGTCGTTCCACAGCCACACGCCCTCGGCGCGCACGACCATCTTCGGCTCGCGGTGGAAGTCGCGGTTCGGCGTGAACGGCATCCAGTACTCGTCGAGCGACAGTGGCGCCGCGGCGGGGTTGCTGGCGAGCTTGAATTCGGCGTGACCCATGGGGCGCTCCAGGAAGGCGCAGGCGGCCGCCGCGCGCGGTGTCGGATGCAGGGTCGCCCATGCTACACCCGCGGCGGCGCCGGGCGTACCGGGGCCGGCCCCGTCTCCCGGCCCCGGCGCGGCTTGACGCCGGACCCTGCCAGGGTGCGAAATGGCGGGCCGTCCGCGGTTTCGCGAAGGAGGAGGCCATGCCGATCCGGTCGCTGCGCAGCATTGCCGAGAGCCAGAAGCCGACGCTGTTCTCGGCGTCCACGCCGGTCAACGAGGTGGCGCGCACGATGCGCGAGCGCCAGGTGAGCGCGGCGATGATCGTGGCCGGCTCGCGGCTCGTCGGGATCTTCACCGAGCGCGACGCACTGTTCCGCGTGCTCGCCGACGACCGCGACCCGCGCACGACGCCGGTCGGCGACGTGATGACGCGCGATCCGCAGACGATCACGCCCGAACGGCCGTTCTTGGATGCCCTGCGGATGATGCACGACGGGCGCTTCCGCCACGTGCCGATCGTCGAGGACGGCCGGCCCATCGGCCTCGTGTCGGTTCGCGAGGCGCTGCACGCCGACTTCACCGATCTCGTGGACATTCTCGCCACGCGGGAGATGGTGCGCGACTAGCCCCCTGCCCCCCACCCCTCTCTCCGCTGCGCGGGGAGGGGCGGGGGGTGAGGGCGAAGAAATGAGGGTCAGAGTCGAGTTTCCTACTTGACCGCGAAGAAATGAGGGTCAGAGTCGAGTTTCCTACTTGACCGAGATGCACAACGTTCCAAGGGTCGGAAACTCGACTCTGACCCTCATTTCTCACTGACCCTCATTTCTCACAACGTTCCAAGGGTCGGAAACTCGACTCTGACCCTCATTTCTTTTCTCCCCTCGCCCCGCGTTAGCGGGGAGAGGGGTCGGGGGTGAGGGGCGCACACGCCGTGCTAACGTAACCGCCGTCATCCGAGACGACAGGAGCGGCAGCATGCGCATCGGCATTCCGAAGGAAATCAAGGTACTCGAGAACCGGGTCGGGCTCGTCCCCGGCTCGGTGCGCGAGCTCGTCGCGAACGGCCACGAGGTCGTCGTCGAGCGCGACGCCGGCCAGGGCATCGGCATGGACGACGCGGCCTACGAGCGGGCCGGTGCGCGCGTGGCGGCGAACGCGGCCGAGGTGTTCGCCGCGGCGGAGATGATCGTCAAGGTGAAAGAGCCGCAAGCCGCGGAGCGCAGGATGCTGCGGCCCGGCCAGGTGCTGTTCACCTACCTGCACTTGGCGCCCGATCCCGAGCAGGCCGCCGACCTCGTCGCCGGCGGCGCCGTGTGCATCGCCTACGAGACCGTGACCTCGCCGCAGGGCGGCCTGCCGCTGCTCGCGCCGATGTCCGAGGTCGCCGGACGCATGGCCGTGCAGGCCGGCGCCTACTACCTCGAGAAGCCCCACGGCGGCCTGGGCGTATTGCTCGGCGGCGTGCCCGGTGTCGACCCGGCGAAAGTCGTCGTGCTGGGCGGCGGCGTGGTCGGCACGCACGCGATCGACATCGCGCTCGGCATGGGCGCCGACGTCTGGGTGCTGGACCGCAGCGTCGACGTGCTGCGCCGGCTGTGGGCGCAGTTCGGACGGCCGCTCAACACGGTGTTCTCCACGCGCGACGCGATCGAGCGCCACGTGACCGCGGCCGACCTCGTGATCGGCGGCGTGCTGATCCCCGGCGCCGCCGCGCCCAGGCTCGTCTCGCGCGAGCTGGTGTCGCGCATGAAGCCGGGCTCGGTGATCGTCGACGTCGCCATCGACCAGGGCGGCTGCTTCGAGACCTCGCGGCCGACGACGCACGCCGACCCGGTGTACGTCGTCGACGGCGTCACGCACTATTGCGTGGCTAACATGCCGGGCGGCGTGCCGCGCACGTCGACGTTCGCGCTCAACAACGCGACGCTGCCGTTCGTGCTGGCGCTCGCCGGCAAGGGCTGGAAGCGCGCGCTCGCCGAGGACGCGCACCTGCGCGAGGGCCTCAACATCGCGCATGGCAAGGTGACCTGCGCGCCGGTCGCCGAGGCGCTCGGCTACGTGCACGTGCCCGCGGAAGCGCTGCTCTCCTAGGCGCGGGACGACGGGCGCGCGGATCATGCAGGCCTACGACTACGTGATCGTCGGGGCCGGCACGGCCGGCTGCGTGCTCGCGGCACGGCTGTCGGAGGACGGCAAGCACAGCGTCCTGCTGCTCGAGGCGGGGCCGGAGGACGACTACGTCTGGATCCACGTGCCGATCGGCTACGGCAAGACGATGTTCCACCCGGTCTACAACTGGGGCTTCTACACCGAGCCCGAGCCGACGATGAACGGCCGCAAGGTGTACTGGCCTCGCGGGAAGGGGCTGGGCGGCTGCTCGTCGATCAACGGCCTCATCTACATCCGCGGGCAGCCGCAGGACTACGACCTCTGGGCCGCACAGGGCAACGCGGGATGGTCGTGGCGCGACGTGCTGCCGTACTTCAAGCGGCTGGAGAGCAACGAGCGTGGAGAGAGCGAACTGCGCGGGGCGAGCGGACCGCTGGCGGTGTCCGACATCCCCACGAAGCACGAGCTGATCGAGGCGATCGCCGCCGGCGCAGGCGAGCTGGGCATCTCGCGCAACCCCGACTTCAACGGCGAGCGGCAGGAAGGGTTCGGCTACTACCAGCTGAACACGCGCAAGGGCTGGCGCTCGTCGACGGCAACCGGGTACCTCAAGCCCGCGCGCAGGCGCACCAACCTCGCGGTGGAAGTGAACGCGCAGGCCACGCGCGTGTTGCTCGAGGGCACGCGCGCGACGGGTGTCGAGTACCGCCAGGGCGGGCAGCTGAAGACCGCGCACGCGCGTCGCGAAGTGCTGCTCGCGGCGGGCGCACTGCAAAGCCCGCAGTTGCTGCAGCTGTCGGGCATCGGCCCGGGCCCGTTGCTGCAGAAGTTCGGCATCCCGGTGGCGGCCGACCTGCCCGGCGTGGGCGCGAACCTGCAGGACCACCTGCAGTTGCGGCTGATCTACCAGTGCCGCAAGCCCATCACGACCAACGACGACCTCAACTCGTGGTGGCGGTCGGCAAAGATCGGGCTGCAGTGGCTGCTGTTGCGCAGCGGCCCCCTCGCGATCGGGATCAACCAGGGCGGCCTGTTCACGACCGTGCTGCCCGAGTCGGCAACACCCGACGTCCAGTTCCACTTCGCCACGCTCTCCGCCGAAATGGCGGGCGCCAAGGTGCATCCGTTCTCGGGCTTCACGTTCAGCGTCTGCCAGCTGCGGCCGAGTTCGCGCGGGCGCGTCGAGATAGCCTCGCCGGATCCGCTCGCGGCCCCTGCCATGCACGCCAATTACCTTGCGACCGAGCTCGACCGGCGCTGCGCGGTCGCCGGCGTGAAGCTCGCGCGGCGCATCGCGGGCACCCGCGCGATGCAGGGTTACGTCGAGTCGGAGTACCGGCCGGGACCGGCGGCACGAAGCGACGACGATCTGCTCGAGTTCTGTCGCAACTACGGTGCCACGATCTTCCACCCGGTCGGCACCTGCGCGATGGGCGCCGACGCGCTCGCCGTCGTCGACGCGCGCCTGCGCGTCCACGGCGTGGCGGGCCTGCGCGTCGTCGACTGCTCGGTGATGCCGACGATTCCTTCCGGCAACACCGCCGCCCCGGTCGTGATGGTCGCGGAGAAGGCGAGCGATCTCATCGCCGAGGATGCCCGCGCCGCCGCGTAGCGGGATCCGGGCTTGCGCCGGCCCGCGGGCCGGCGGAACATGCGACGTTTGGGAGAGGAGCCAGCGATGAACAGGACCGTCGAAGCCGCACGGGCCGTGACCGGCCGCCAGAGGATGACGCCCTCCGAGGCGTTCGTCGAGACGCTGGTCGCCCAGGGGGTGCGCGACGTGTTCGGCATCGTCGGGTCGGCGTACATGGACGCGCTCGACCTCTTCCCGCTGGCCGGCATCCGCTTCATCTCGGTCGCGCACGAGCAGGGCGGTGGGCACATGGCGGACGGCTACGCGCGCGTGTCCGGCCGCCACGGCGTGTGCATCGCGCAGAACGGCCCCGGCATCACGAATTTCGTCACGTCGACTGCCGCCGCGTTCTGGGCGCATTCGCCCGTGGTCGTGATCACGCCCGAGACGGGCAGCGCGACGATCGGGCTGGGCGGCTTCCAGGAGACCGAGCAGCTGCCGATCTTCTCCAGGATCACGAAGTTCCAGGCGCACGTGAACAACCGCGCGCGCATGGCCGAGCTGACCGGCCGCGCGTTCGACCGCGCGCTGCTCGAGATGGGCCCCACACAGCTCAACATCCCGCGCGACTTTTTCTACGGCGACATCGATTGCGAGATTCCCGCGCCGATCGCCATCGAGCGCGGCGCCGGAGGCGAGCGCAGTCTCGACGAGGCGGCCGCGCTGCTCGCGCAGGCGAAGTTTCCCGTCATCCTCGCCGGTGGCGGCGTGGTGATGGCCGACGCGCAAGCCGGGACGGTCGCGCTGGCGGAGCTGCTGCAGGCGCCCGTGGCGCAGAGCTATCTGCACAACGACGCGTTCCCCGCGTCGCACCCGCTGTGGGTCGGGCCGCTCGGCTACCAGGGCAGCAAGGCGGCGATGAAGCTCATCGGCCAGGCGGACGTCGTGCTGGCGCTGGGCACGCGGCTGGGGCCGTTCGGCACGCTGCCGCAGCACGGCCTCGACTACTGGCCGAAGCAGGCGAAGGTCGTGCAGGTCGATGCCGATCCGCGCATGCTGGGGCTCGTCAAGCCGATCTCGGTGGGGATCTGCGGCGACGCGAACGCCGCCGCGGCCGCGCTGCGCGCGAGGCTCGAAGGCCGCGCGCTCGCCTGCGCGGCAAACCGGGACGAACGGCTGGCCCGCGTGCGCGCCGAGAAGGCGGCGTGGGAGGCCGAGCTCGACGGCTGGACGCACGAGAAGGACGCGTGGTCTGTCGAGGTGTCGAAGGGCAGCGGCGCCATGCACCCGCGGCAGATGCTGCGCGAGCTCGAGCGCGCGATGCCGCGCGACGCGATGGTGTCGACCGACATCGGCAACATCTGCTCGGTGTCGAACAGCTACCTGCGCTTCGAGCGGCCGCGCTCGATGTTCGCGGCGATGAGCTTCGGCAACTGCGGCTACGCGTTCCCCACCATGGTCGGCGCGAAGGTCGCAGCCCCCGACCGCGCGGCGATCGCCTACGTCGGCGACGGTGCGTGGGGCATGAGCTTCGGCGAGCTGCAGACCTGCGTGCGCGAGAACATAGCGGTGACCGCGGTGGTGTTCAACAACGGCCAGTGGGGCGCGGAGAAGAAGAACCACGTCGACTTCTACGCGAACCGCTTCCTCGGCGTGAACCTCGATCGCCAGCCGTCGTGGGCGGCCGTGGCGAAGGCGATGGGCGCGGAAGGCTTGCGCGTCGAGAAGCTCTCCGACGCAGGCCCCGCGCTGCGCGCCGCAGCGGCGGCGCAGCGCGAGGGGAAGACGACCGTGCTGGAGATGATGGTGACCCGCGAGCTGGGCGACCCGTTCCGGCGCGACGCGCTGGCGCCTCCAACGCGCCATCTCGCCAAGTACCAGCCCACAGCGGCGCCGCGGTAGCGGATAGCCCACCGCGCGCGACGCTCGCGCGGTCGGAATCAGCCTCGACGCCGTCGCATGCGGACGCGGCTCTCCGGAGGCGGCCGGCGCCTGGCGCCGTCGGGTCACGGCGCTGTAACAATCGCCCCGTAAGCTGCGCCGGGTCTGTCACAGCACCCCACGGGAAACCTCCATGCGCTTGTCCCAATCCATTCTCGCCGCCGCGCTCGCGGCGGCACTGTCGTCGTCGGCCCTTGCCCAGGGCGTCCTGGTCAAGGTCGACGGCTCGTCCACCGTCTACCCGGTCACCGAGGCGGTGGCCGAGGAGTTCCAGAAGGCCGAGAAGAACGCGATCAAGGTCACGGTCGGCATTTCCGGCACCGGCGGCGGCTTCAAGAAGTTCTGCCGCGGCGAAACCGACATCAGCGGCGCCTCGCGCCCGATTCTCAAGTCCGAGATGGACGAGTGCGCGAAGCTCGGCATCACCTACTTCGAGTTGCCGGTCGCCTTCGACGCGCTGACGGTCGTCGTCAACCCGAAGAACACGTTCCTCGACAAGGGCATCACCGTCGAGCAGCTGAAGAAGATGTGGGAGCCTGGCGCGCAGGGCAAGATCACCCGGTGGAACCAGGTCGACCCGTCGTGGCCCAATGCCCCGATCACGCTGTTCGGTGCCGGTGCCGATTCCGGAACCTTCGATTACTTCACCGAGGCCATCGTCGGCAAGGCCAAGTCCTCGCGAGGGGATTACACGGCGTCGGAAGACGACAACGTGCTCGTCCAGGGCGTGCAGCGCGACGTCAACGCGATCGGCTACTTCGGCTACGCGTACTACGCCGAGAACCAG
>Ga0209254_10003749_pt1 | contig 13860 bp, 13 predicted proteins | sample FrelakmetDIP11DI_FD_187148 | JGI IMG/M metagenome (GOLD analysis project Ga0209254, IMG submission 187148) | Freshwater lake sediment microbial communities from the University of Notre Dame, USA, for methane emissions studies - DIP11 DI (SPAdes)... | ecosystem: Environmental > Aquatic >...
GCGGGCGCGGCGGGCGCGGCGGGCGCGGCGGGTGCCGGGGCAACTGGCGCTGTAGCAGCCGGAGTCATCATCTGACCCCAGACATTGGGGTCGAAAGGGTTGATGAACGCTGCCGGGGCAGCCCCCTGCGGCATCATCTGGGGAACCATCGCACCATAGGTAGCCGGGTTGATGAACGCACCCATGCTGCCGTAGGACTGCGGATTCATGGTGGCGCCCAGCCAGCCGGTGTACAGGTTGGGATTCATCGGCTGCATCATCAGATTGAGGTTGCGGGGATCCACGGGCGCTGTCAGCCACTTCATGTACATGTTGGGGTTCAGGGGTGTCATGGCCGCGCTCAACACGCGGGGATCCATCGGCGACATCAGCCACTTCATGTACAGATTGGGGTTCATGAAGGGCGTCATCATGGCGGTATAGAAGTTGGGATCCATTCCCGCCGCCATCCATTTCATGTACACATTGGGGTCGGCCATCATGCTCATCCAGTTCGTGTACATCGCCGGGTTCATCATGCCCGCCACCATGCGGGTGTAGGTTGCGGGATCCATGGAGGCATTGGCCATGGCGGCGTAGAAGGCCGGATCCATGGTGGCGAGCATAGCCGGCACGGCGGCCTTGGGATCCCTCATCAACTCGGGGGTCTTGCTCGGGTCGGTCATTTTCTCGACCACAGATTCGGGGGTGGTCTGTTGGGCCATGGCAGGCATGGCGATTATGGCCATCGCGGCCAGCAGCAGTTTGTTCGGCTTCATGATGTCACTCCAATTTGAATGAATGTTGGACGAATGAAATGCAATGCGGCCTTCTTTCGTCGACCACACTGTAGATATAGCCTTTTTTGACTGAAATTGTTCGCGCTTCGCCCTGACGAGGTCCGGATGGCTGCCGCCGGCTCGCTTATGGCCTCATTGATGCCGCTGGCCAGGGACAGCGCCAGCACACCATGGGGTGTAAAGCCTGAATGCCTTCATGGCACGCACGCCGTGTTGTGTGGAACCGGTCTTCACGCCAGTCCGGTCACCCATACCCCCACATCGAGGCTCGCGCCCGGAGGACCGACGAATGAGCCGGAAACAGGCGGCACGGATTCCGGCAGCCTGGCCACCGCGACAGCGATGTGATCGGTGCCCACGATTTTGCCGATGGTGGGGTCGAAACCTTTCCAGCCCGCGCCTGGCAGGAACACTTCGGCCCAGGCATGGGTCGCTCCGTAATTGACAGCCGAGGGTTCCGCGTAGAGGTAGCCGCTGACAAATCGCGCGGCGAGCCCCAGGTGACGCGCGGCTTCCATGAACAGATTGGCAAAGTCGCGGCAGGAGCCGGTGCCCTGAGACAGGGTCTCAGCCGGAGCTTGAACCCCGGGCGCCTCGCGCGCCTGATACGAAAGCGACTGATTGATGTGGACGCACAGGCGCTGCAACAGTGCGTAGGTCTGAATCGGTTCACCGGACCGCCATACATTTGCAAGCCAATTCACCAGAGTCGCGCTGGCCGCGCGGTCGGAACCCTGCAGGCAGGGCGCGAGGACAACCCTGTCATCGGGGATATAGGCAAACGGATAGTTGATCGCGTATTCGGCCACCAGAAAATCGAGGGGCGCCTGGTTGAATTGCTGGATGACGACTTCGCTCTCGATCACCAGCTGGCGGGCGATCGAATCGAAGGATGCGATTGCTACCGAGTTGTCCTCCACGTCACGATGCCAGCGCAGCGTGGCCGGCGGCGTGATCTCCAGCGTGGCGGATTCGATGTGCAGTTCATGGCCTTCGCGTGGACGCAGGCGCAGGGTGTGGGGTTCGAGCCGCACCGCGGCAGAGAAATTGTAGTAGGTGCGATGAAGGATCTTGAAGCGCTGCATGATTCATTCTAGCGGCTGATCCGCTCCCGCCGCGTCTTCGGGTTGCGTGACGGAGCGGACGCTATCGCGGCGACGTTGCCAACCCCTGCGGGACTCGATCTCATGCCGGATCTTTGACCCGTGGCACCGGAATCCTGCCGAGCACGACGACGAAGGTCTCCGGCAGCAAGCCCCGTTCATGCAGTTCGTACGCGACATTGCGGATGTGGACTGCTTCCCAGCGCGCCGGGAACCCCCCCATGACCTGGGCGATGCCGATGACCTCGAGCAGTTCTTCCGGCGTGACATCGCTCCGGGTCAGCAACTCGCGGGTATGCAGGCGCACCAGACGCTGCTTGCGCACCACCAGGCTCATCAGCAGAGCAATGAGGTTATAGAACTTCAGGTTCGAGACCTTGCCGTGGGGCAGATGGGGCCAGTCCGCGAAGCGCTGCCAATGCTTGGTGTAGGCATCGAACAGCAGATAGGTATCGTCGTCTGCCTGCGCACGTACATACAGCGCGATGGCCTGCACGGTGTTGATGATGGCCTCCGGCGCCTTGGCGCGGATCGCACCGTCGATGTGGGTCAGCGCACACACTTCGCAGCCATCGGCGATGGCTGCGCTGTAGATGAGGATTTCGCTGAGGTGGCGTTCCCTGGAAAAGACGCCACGCGACACCAGCAGGCGCGCCATGTCGAGCAGCGCATCGCCGAGATCGACACCTTTCTTGGTGAGTCGGGCGGCTGCCGGGTCAGCCTCCATCCCGGCTTCGGCATGCTCCTGCAGGGCCATCAACAGCGAATTCGCAGCGCCGGCGATGTGGTGCGCATCGTCCAGGTCCAGTTTCCCGTAAGGGTATTCTTCAGACATGCAGGGTATCGATTTCGCTGTAGGCATTTTTCAGCCACATCTTCACGCGTTGCCGTTCCAGCAGTCCAAGCGCATGTTCGTCCGTGCTCTGGGTGGCGGACCAGAAGCTGCTGCTGTGGCTGTCGATCTTGATCATCGAGGCTTCGTGCAGACGCTTGATGTCGATGATGCGGGCGTGCAGTTCCAGCGCTCGTTTCTTTTCGCCGGATGCTTCAAGCATGCCGAAGTTGTCGCCGCGGATGTGGTTTTGCACCAGCACGTAGTTGAGGCGCGAGCCAAACCGGTCCAGCAGTTTCTTTAGCAGGTCGACCGAGTCGCGTCCCGAATCCATCACATGCCAGTAAGTCAGCCCCAGCCCCAATTCGCTCGACAGTTCGATCAGTGCGGAATCATCCATCCATTGGGTCAGCGCATCCTGCGTTTGCGCAGCCATGTCGACCAGGATGCTGCGGTCGGGGGCTGCAACGGCAGCTTCGACAATCGCATCGAGGCTTTCATAGCGATCCACCACGACGGGGGAGGCGTAGCCGGCGTAGAAGCGCATGAGCGCACCGTGTGACTTGTCGGTGTCGAAGCCCAGAAACGGACGTTCGTGGTCAATCAGATATTGCGCAAGAACGCGGGCGACCAGCGATTTACCGACGCCGCCTTTTTCGCCGCCGATGAAGTGGATTTGAGCCATGTTTTTTCCGTGTAGGGAGACAGGTTAGTGCCGACGTAAATCGAGCGTGTGTGGAAATTCCTCCAGCTGTTCCTCGGCTGGCGGGGCCATCGGGCCGGGCGGGGTGCCGCCGGGATAGAAGAGGACAAGCGATGCCAGGCTGGGCGGTGGGGTGATGGGGCCGGCGGTGTGCCCCCACTCCTGAAAGCGGATATGGCGGCGCGCCTCGGCTTCCATCGCGTTGACCGGGAAGGTGTCGTCGTGGCGTCCGCCGGGATGTACGACGCGATAGGTGCAGCCGCCGATGGCGCGACCGTTCCAGGTGTCGATGAGGTCGAAGGTCAACGGCGAATGGATGCCGATTGTGGGATGCAGCGCGGAGGGCGGCTGCCACGCCCGATAGCGCACGCCGGCCACGGCTTCGCCATGGGTGCCGGTGGGCAGTAGCGGGACGCGTCGTCCATTGCAGGACAGCACATAGCGATCGCCGGTCAGCCCGGTGACCTTGACTTGTACCCGCTCGATGGAGGAATCCACATACCGCGCCGTGCCCTGGCTGGAGCTTTCTTCGCCCAATACATGCCAGGGTTCGATCGCGGTGCGCAGTTCGATGGCGATGTCGCCGATCTGCAGCGTGCCAAAACGCGGGAATCGGAATTCCATGAACGGCTTGTACCAGTCGAGCTGGAAGGGGAATCCGGCGGCGTTGAGATCGTCGATCACATCCTTCAGGTCCGCCCACATGTAATGCGGCAGCATGTGGCGGTCGTGCAGCAAGGTGCCCCAGCGCACCAGTGGCTTGCGATACGGCTTGTCCCAGAAGCGGGCGACCAGCGCGCGCAGCAGCAGCATCTGCGCCAGGCTCATGCGCGCGTGCGGCGGCATTTCGAAGGCGCGGAATTCGACCAGCCCCAGCCGCCCCGTTGCGGAGTCGGGCGAATACAGCTTGTCGATGCAAAACTCCGAGCGGTGGGTGTTGCCGGTGAGATCGGTCAGCAGATTGCGCAACAGCCGGTCGACCAGCCAGGGCTGCGGCGTCTCGCCGACGGGCATCTGCTGGAAGGCGATTTCGAGTTCATACAGCCGTTCGGGCCGCCCTTCGTCGACGCGCGGCGCCTGGCTGGTAGGGCCGATGAACAGGCCCGAGAACAGGTACGACAAGGCGGGGTGATGCTGCCAGTAGGTGATCAGGCTGGCGAGCAGATCGGGTCGTCGCAGGAAAGGACTGTCAGCAGGCGTCGCGCCACCGAGCGTGACGTGGTTGCCGCCGCCGGTGCCGGCATGGCGGCCGTCAAGCATGAATTTTTCGGCGGCCAGGCGCGACAGGCGCGCTTCCTGATACACCAGCGTGGTCGTCTCGACCAGTTGCTCCCAGGAATGGGCCGGGTGGATGTTGACTTCGATGACGCCGGGGTCGGGCGTGACCAGCAGCTTCTCGATGCGCGCATCGCCAGGCGGGGCATAGCCTTCGATCACGACCGGCAGCTTCAGTTTGGCGGCGCAGGCTTCGACCACCGCGAGGATTTCAAGGTACTGCTCCAGCGTGCGGGTGGGCGGCATGAACACATGCAGGCAGCCGCCGCGCGCTTCGACGCACAGCGCCGTGTGAGGGACCTCTACCGTGACGCTGTCGTCGGCCGATTGAGGATGCACCCCGGGATGCTCGGGTGCGGGTTGCTCCATATGGCTGTAGCGCGCAGCGATCTCGCCGTGAAAGTTGGCGAGCGGGGCCGAAGGTGCAAAGGGATCGACTTCTATCCAGGGCTCGCGTTTTTCTTCAGCCACCCACGGCAACGACCCCAGCGGCAGACGCAAGCCCATCGCCGAGTCGCCGGGTACCAGATAGAGCCGGTCGCGACGGGTCTGCCACATTGCACTGTGCCAGTACTTGGTGTCATAGCGCCATGCCAGCGGCAGGACATACCCTGTAGGCGTGTTCAGGCCGCGCGACAGTTTGTTGGCAAGCTGGCCGCGCGAGGACGGATCGTTCAGGTCGACCTGTTCGGCGTCAAGGTTCAGCGGGATTTCGGCTTCCTGCAGCAGCGCTGCGAGCGCATCCTCATAAGCGGCTTGGACATAACGGGTCGGCAAGCCCAGATAGGGTGTCATGGCCTCGGCAAAGCGATGGGCATCCTCGACCGTGTGACCGTAGTCCTGACCGGCTTTGGCCAGCCATTCGTCGTTCTTCCAGATGACTTTGCCATCGCGCCGCCAATAGAGGCCCAGCGCCCAACGTGGCAAGGGCTCGCCCGGATACCATTTGCCCTGCCCGGTATGCAGCAGCGCACCCGCAGGAAGTTTGTCCTTCAGCCGTCTGACCAGCACCTCGGCGCGCTCGCGCTTGTGTTCGCCCAGCGCATCGGTGTTCCACTCGGCGCCTTCCATGTCGTCGATGGACACAAAGGTAGGCTCGCCGCCATGGGTCAGGCGCACGTCCTGCCGGATGAGTTTTTCGTCGACCATGTGACCGAGCGCCAGAATCGACGCCCACTCGTCGTCCGCATACGGCAGGGTGACGCGCGGGTCTTCCATGATGCGGGTGACGGTGTTGGAGAACTCGAACTCGACTTCGCAGGGATCGGTCATGCCTTCGATCGGCGCGGCGGACGAAGGCTGCGGCGTGGCCGCAAGCGGAATGTGGCCTTCACCGGTGAACAGGCCCGAAGTCGGATCGAGTCCGACCCAGCCCGCGCCCGGCAGATACACCTCGGCCCAGGCGTGCAGGTCGGTGAAATCGTGCTCGGGGCCGGAGGGGCCGTCGAGCGATTTTTCATCGGCAGTCAGCTGCACCAGATATCCCGACACGAAACGAGCCGCCAGGCCCAGATGGCGCAGGATCTGCACCAGCAGCCAGGCCGTGTCGCGGCACGAACCGAGCGCCTTTTCCAGCGTTTCCTCGCAGCTCTGGATGCCGACTTCCATGCGCACGGTATAGGCAATGTCTTTTTGCAGACGCTGGTTCAGCGCGACCAGGAAATTATTGGATTGAACGCGCTCGCGCGGCACCTTGGCCAGCCACGCGGCAAGGTGCTCGCCCGCCGGTTCGGTTTCCAGATAGGGGGTGAGCTCGCGTTTCAGCGAAGCGGCGTAATCGAACGGCCAATGCTCGGCGCTTTCCTCGATGAAGTAATCGAAGGGATTGATCACGGTCATGTCGGCAATCACTTCGACGTCGACCGAGAATTCGCGCGTCGTCTCGGGGAAGACCAGCCGTGCGAGGTAATTACCGAATGGGTCCTGCTGCCAGTTGATGAAGTGTTTCTCCGGCGTGATCTTCAACGTATAGGCGAGGATGGGCGTACGCGAATGCGGTGCCGGTCGCAGCCGCACGATATGCGGACTCAAGGCCACAAGGCGATCGAATTTGTAATGGGTGGTGTGGCGAATTGCGACGTGGGTACTCATAACAGCTGACGGTACTGGGACTCACTGTATTAAGCAAGGGTTGAGCCAGTGAGCAGTCCGGCCGATTCTGTGCCCCAGGGCGCTGCACAGTCAGATCACGCGCCTGAAATGCGGCTTTCATGCACACCATTGGTGCGTGTGCGCACTGTCAGCAGGCCTGACTATCCGGGTTCGGATGGATGTTCGTTTCCGAGTGCGGCGTTTTGGCGCGAATGCGAGGGCTGGCATGGACCATGCGTAAGCCTGATTACCCGACGCCCCGAACTCCCCGGCGTCGTGTTCACGGCGGCGGATGATTTCATCACCACAGCCCTGCATGTCACCCACCCTTCATGCCACGAGGAAACCATCATGACACCCCAGCAAATCACGCTCATTCAGAACTCCTGGACCGAGGTGCTTCCCATTTCGGAAACCGCTGCCGGACTATTCTATCAACGCCTGTTTGCGCTCGATCCGTCAGTCCGGCCCATGTTCAAGGGCGACATGCGGGAACAGGGGCTGAAACTGATGAAAATGCTGGGGCTGATCGTCAACAGCCTGACCCGGCTCGACGAGCTAGTGCCGGCAGCACAGGACATGGCGCGCCGTCATGTGGGGTATGGCGTCCAGCCAGCGCATTACGACACCGTCGGCGCGGCGCTGCTGTGGACGCTGGAACAGGGGCTGGGGTCGAAATTTACCGATGAGGTGAAAGCCGCGTGGACGGCCGCTTACGGCGTCCTGTCGCAGGTAATGAAAGACGCTGCCTACGCGCCTGCCTGAAGCCTCAGCCCTGCATCTGGCTGCTGTTGTTGCCGACAGCGACCACCTGCAGGGGCTGCAACTGGCTTTCCCACTCGAAGGGCGGCAGGTTGTTGAGCGCCTGGCGCAGGCCCTCGTTCCAGGCATCACCCAGCGCACGGTAGTAGGGGTGGCCTTCCGTGAATTCGAGGCGGCGTCCGCCATCCAGCGCATTAGCCGTATAGATCAGCAACTCGACGGGCGGGCCGACCGTGAGGTTGGAGCGAATGGTCGAGTTGATCGAAACCAGCGCGCAACGGGCAGCCTGTTCCAGCGAGGTGTCATGGTGGATGACCCGGTCGAGGATGGGTTTGCCGTATTTGGTTTCACCAATCTGCAGGAACGGGTGCGTGCTCGATTCGTGGATGTGGTTGCCCTGCGGGTAAACCATGTAAATCTCGGGCTCTTGTCCGGCAATCTGTCCGCCGAGGATGAAAGTGGCCTCGAAATTGGTGTTGGCCGTGTCGCGCGTCAGTTGGGTGCGCTGCACCTCGGCGGAGATGTTGCCGACGTAATCGACCGCCTCACTCATCGTCTGGACGCTTGACAGACAGGGCTGTTTGCCCAGTTGGCAATCGTCACGCATGTGTTTGACGACACTTTGCGTGGTGGCGAGATTGCCCGCTGCCAGCAGCACGAACATGCGCTTACCCGTCTGCACGAAGGCGTGCATTTTGGAATAGGTGCTGACGTGGTCGATACCCGCGTTGGTGAGCGAATCGGAAGCGAAAATCAATCCGCTGTCGGTCTTGATGGCGACACAGTAAGTCATGGCATGCAAACTCTAATTTCTGGCCTCCATCCTGCCTGCAATTTGCTCCGGACTCAAGTCCCGCAGTCCCTGCAGCGGTCATGAAACCGCTGACGTTGACCGATGTGTCAGCGGGATCAAGCCATTCCGGTCGGCAGCGTGTGCTGAAGAGTTGCCGGGTCCGGGGCGAATGATTCTAGCGATCCGCCAGATTGACGCACCGGCGTCAACGCCCCTCGGGCAGCACGATGTTGACTTCAAGCACTTCGTAGTTGCCCTGCTTCTCGAGCCCCACCTTGATGTCGTCCGGGTTGACCGGGAAATATTTGGATATCACCGCGACCAGATCCTTTTGCAGCTCGGGCAGGAAATCTGGGCCGGACAGGCCTGCGCGTTCATGCGCGATGATGAGTTGCAGTCGCTCTTTGGCAACCGAGGCAGTGGATTTCTTTTCGCCGAATATGAGGGAGAGCCAGGACATCTTACTTGCCTCCGAACAGACGCTTGATCAGGCCCGGTTTTTCGTAATCGACGAAACGCAGCGGGTGCTCTTCGCCGAGGAAGCGGCCGATCGCATCCGTATAGGCGTCGGCCACCGGCGTGCCTTTTTGATGAATCGCGGGAATGCCCTGGTTGGACGCATGCAGCACGGCCTCCGACTCGGGGATGACACCCAGAAGCGGAATCCGCAGCAATTCCTGAATGTCGGTGTAGGTCAGCATTTCGCCTTCGGCAGCGCGTTTCGGCGAATAGCGGGTGACCAGCAGGTGCTCCTTCACCGGCTCGCGGCCTTCGATGGCGCGGCGGCTTTTCGACTGGAGAATGCCGAGGATGCGGTCGGAGTCGCGTACCGACGAGACTTCCGGGTTGGTGACCACGATGGCCTGATCGGCGAAGGTGAGCGCCATGATCGCGCCGTGCTCGATGCCGGCGGGCGAGTCGCACACGATGTAGTCGAAGCCCTGGTGCGCCAGTTCCTTCAGCACGTTTTCCACGCCTTCCTCGGTGAGCGCGTCCTTGTCGCGCGTCTGCGAGGCGGGCAGCACGAACAGGTTGTCGGCGTGCTTGTCCTTGATCAGGGCCTGATGCAGGTTGGCATCGCCCTGGATGACGTTGACGAAGTCGTACACCACGCGGCGCTCGCAACCCATGATGAGGTCGAGGTTGCGCAGGCCGACGTCGAAATCGATCACCGCGGTCTTGTAGCCGCGCATGGCAAGGCCGCTGGCGATCGAGGCGCTGGTGGTCGTTTTGCCGACGCCGCCCTTGCCGGAGGTGACAGTGATGATGGTGGCCACAGAGCTTCCTTTTTGCTGGAGGTTAGAGAGGTTCAATAATGATCTGGCTGGCATCGGCCAGCCGGATTTGCGCCGGTTTGCGCGCCAAAGCGACATCCAGTGCGGTATCAAAGGTGCGATACACCCCCGCGATCGAGACCAGTTCGGCCTCAAGGTGCGTTGTGAAAATCCGCGCCGAGGTGTCGCCGCGTGCGCCTGCGAGCGCACGGCCCTTGAGCGGCGCATACACGTGGATGCTGCCGTCGGCGATCACTTCGGCACCGGGGTTGACTGCGGCCAGCACCACGATGTCGCCGCCTGCGGCGTAGACCCGCTGGCCCGAGCGCAGCGGCTTGTCGATGACGCGGGTAGGGGTTCTGGCGGGGATTTCGGGTGAGGGCTCGGCAGGCGCTTCTACTTCTGCTTCCGCTTCGGGTTCAGGTCTTGCCTCGACCGTTGCCCCTGCAGGCGCGGCATCGTTCAGCACCAGCAGGCCCGCCTGCACGGCGCTTGCTGCCAGTGCGGGAGACGCATTCTGCACGGCGAAGGGATTGAGGCCACGGCTTCTAAGTTCCTGCGCCAGCCAGGCCCAGTCGGGTGACGCCGCGTCGGCCGGCAGACGTCCGCATTCGAACACTGCCGCCTCACCGCCGAAAAAATCCGGCGTCGCGGCAAACAGCGTGGTGATATGGGTGTTCAGCACGGCGTACTCGGCACTGTTGAGGATGACCTGAATCCCGGCGAACCGCGTGGTTTTCAGTTCCAGCGCAGGCGCTGGGCGGGGCTCACGTCGGCGTGGCATGGCGGGCAGGCTGGGGTGAATTCACAAAGCAGGCAGTTCGAAAGCAACGGCGAGAGTCTAGCCGCACCTGCCACGCGGGGCAACCGCGCCTTTCATTCCGGCGATCCGAACCAGCGTGCTTCCGAGGCATTCAGAAAGTCCCGGGCTGGGGCCTGTTCACACTATTTTCGAGCCTGCGGCGAGGCCGATTCGGGGATGAGCCCGCGAAGCGAGGTGCGCTGCTGTGTCGTTCACAGCAAGCGACTTGCGACAAAGGGGGCGCCCCGAATCGGCCCGCCCCTGCGGGTTGCTGCGATAAAGCGCGTCTGCTGCGTTGCGCCGCTTGGCAAGGGATGGCCCTTGCCTGCGCGACGCGCCTTGCATCCATCGCTTTCTCGCAGCAACGCAGGCTCGAAAATAGTGTGAACAGGCCCTTGATAGTGGCTGCCGTCGCAGGAGAAATTGAGCCCCACCATGCCGTTGATGAGGTTGAGCGAGCCGGCACGCAGATAGATCTGGTCATCGGCGTAGCGCAGGGTGCGAAAACCCTCCAGCACCGCCGGGATGAGACGCGACTCGACAACGGCTTCCGCCGGGTAGCGGGTCAGGGGGCAATCCAGGCACGGCGTGGCGGTCAACAGTTCCTCCACCGACAGCACGCGATAGCGGCACGGGTCGGTATATAGCCACAGCGTGGCCCGGCTGCTCGAAAAATGCAGTTTGGCGTGGAATACGCCGTGATGCCGCATCAGTTTGTCTACCTGGGCGAACACGTCTCCCAGGTGCTCATCCATCACCGAGTGGGTTCGGCACTGCTCGAACAGCCCGCCACGAATGGCCGGGTCGCCGCGATACTGCTTCCAGTGCGAGTCAGGGTCGGGGGGCATGATTGTGGTTGTGGATCAGGCGGCCTCCTTCGGCCGCATCTGCCGACTGTAGAGGAACTCCAGCACCTGGCTGCGCAACTCGTGGTACTTCGGGTCGTGCGCGAGTTGCAGGCGCTCGCGCGGACGCGGCAGATCGACGCTGAGGATTTCGCCGATGGTCGCAGCCGGGCCGTTGGTCATCATCACGATGCGGTCGGACAACAGCACCGCCTCGTCGACGTCGTGCGTGACCATGATGACCGTACTCCTGGTTGCCGCGACGATCTTCATCAGCTCGTCCTGCAGGTGGGCACGGGTCAGCGCGTCGAGTGCGCCGAAGGGCTCGTCGAGCAACAGCACTTTCGGCTCCATCGCCAGTGCACGGGCGATGCCGACGCGCTGCTTCATGCCGCCCGATATTTCCCCGGGCAGCTTGTTTGCGGCGTGGGTCAGCCCCACCAGTTCGAGTACGGCGCTGGTGCGCGCTTTGAGTTGTGCCCGGGTTTCGCTGCCGCCGAACACCTTTTCCACGGCGAGATAAACGTTCTCGAACGAGGTGAGCCAGGGCAGCAGGGAGTGGTTCTGGAATACCACCCCGCGCTCCGGCCCCGGTCCCTTGATCTCCTTGTTGGCAAGCAGCAGCACGCCGTCGGTGGCGTCGAGCAGGCCGGCGACGAGATTGAGCAGCGTCGACTTGCCACAGCCGGAGTGGCCGATCAGCGCGATGAACTCGCCCTGGTCGACGTGGAGGTCGATATCGGTGAGGGCGGTGAACTTGCCTTTTTTGGTGTTGAATACCATCGAGGCGTTTTCGATCTGTACGTAGCTTTGCATTCTGAATTCTCCTTGGGGTCTGGGGGCTAGGAACTGGGATCTAGGATCTAGGGGGCGGTGCGGCTTCGCCGCGCCACATTCCCTAACCCCTAGTTCCTGGCTCCTAGTTCCTCAGTCGTAGCTAAAGCGCTTCGCAATCAGCATCAGCGCCTGTTCGAGCAGCAGCCCGACGATGCCGACGACGAAGATGGCGATGATGATGTGGGCGACGTTGAGGTTGTTCCATTCGTCCCACACCCAGAAGCCGATGCCGACGCCGCCGGTGAGCATTTCGGCGGCGACGATCACCAGCCAGGCGACGCCGATGGAGAGGCGCACGCCGGTGAGCACGTAGGGCAGCACGGCCGGGAACAGAATTTTTGTGAATACCTTGAGCTCGGACAGGTTCAGCACGCGCGCGACGTTCATGTAGTCCTGCGGGATGCGCTGCACGCCGGCAGCGGTGTTCAACACCATCGGCCAGATGCTGGAGATGAAGATCACCCAGATCGACGCCGGCTCGGCCTTCTGCAGCACCAGCAGACCGATCGGCAGCCAGGCCAGCGGCGACACCGGGCGCAGGATGCTGATGATCGGCGACAGCATCTGGTTGAGGAACTGGAAGCGGCCGATCATGAAGCCGAGCGGAATGCCGATCGCTGCCGCCGCACCGAAACCGATGCCGACGCGGTACAGCGAGTTGAGGATGTTCCAGCCGATGCCCTTGTCGTTGGGGCCGTTGTCGTAGAACGGGTCGGAGAACAGCTCCACCGCCGAGGCCCAGGTTTCAGCCGGTCCGGGAATGGAGGTGTTGGTGTTGGCGATCAACGCCCACAAGGCGACGAACAGCAGCATGCCGAGCAGCGGCGGGATGGCGGCTTTGACGGCATTGCCAGCGGTTTCGATCAGGCGCTTGCCGGTTTCGGTTTCGAGCAGCGGCGTGCGTCGAGCCGGGGGCGTCGGATCATTGCTCGCCTCAAGCGCCAGGGTTTCGGGTGCATTCATGATTTCTTTCAAACTTCGATCATTCAACGTGACTGCATTCATGCGGATTCTCCTTGCGTCCCGGACGTGCCGGGACGCGCGTATCGATTAAGCCTTGATCCTGGTCAGGCTTTAATTTTGAAACCGTCAGCGTAGGCCTTGGGGTTCTTGCCGTCCCACACCACGCCGTCGATCAGCTTGCTGCTGCGCATGTCCGACTTCGGCAACGGGGTGCCGGTCATTGCCGCCGCAGCTTTGTACACGTCGATGCGGTTGACCTTCTTCGCCACCGCCAGATAGTCGGGATGCTCTTTCAACAGACCCCAGCGCTTGTGCTGGGTGAGGAACCACATGCCGTCGGACAGGTAGGGGAAGCCCACGATGCCGTTGTTGTAGAACTTCATGTAGTTGGGATCGGACCACTTCTTGCCGTTGCCGTTGTCGTACTGGCCGAGCATGCGGTCCTCGATCGAATCGAAGTCGGTGTTGACGTAGGACTTGGCCGAGATGATCTTCGCGACTTCGGAGCGGTTGCTCATGGTGTCGATGTACTTCGACGCATCGAGAATCGCCGCCACCATGGCGCGCGCGGTATTGGGGTATTTCTCGACGAATTCGGCGGTGGTGCCGAGCACCTTCTCCGGGTGGTCCTTCCAGATTTCCTGCGTGGTGGCGGCGGTGAAGCCGATGTTGTCGCGGATCGCGCGCGCGTTCCACGGCTCGCCCACGCAGTAGCCGTCCATGTTGTCGACGCGCATGTTGGCGACCATCTGCGGCGGCGGCACGGTGATCACCTTGGCCTGGGTGAAGGGGTTGATGCCG
>Ga0209254_10003750_pt1 | contig 13853 bp, 8 predicted proteins | sample FrelakmetDIP11DI_FD_187148 | JGI IMG/M metagenome (GOLD analysis project Ga0209254, IMG submission 187148) | Freshwater lake sediment microbial communities from the University of Notre Dame, USA, for methane emissions studies - DIP11 DI (SPAdes)... | ecosystem: Environmental > Aquatic >...
GGCTCGCGTGCCTCGCCGACCATCGAGCAGCCGCTGGCCGACGTGCTGGCGCGTGCCGGCCAGTTGCCGGCCAGCGACCAGGGCGAACTGGTGGCGACCCTGGTGCTGCTCGACCAGCTCGGCGTCGACGGCGAAACCATGGCGGCGGCGATTGCCTACGCGGCCGGCGTGACCGGCCTGCCGCCTGCGCTGGCAGTGCTGATGGACGGCCAGCGCGAGGCCGACAAGGTCTGGGCCCTGCACCGTGCGCGCGGCCAGGGCACCAGCGCCGAGGGCCTGCGGCGCCTGCTGCTGGCGATCATCAAGGACCTGCGCGTGGTCTTCATCCTGCTTGCGCGGCACCTGGTGCGCCTGCGCGCGGCGGCGCGGCTGCCGCCCGAGGAGCTGCGCGCGCTGGCCGAGCGCACCGCCGACATCCACGCGCCGCTGGCCAACCGGCTCGGCATCTGGCAGGTCAAGTGGGAGATGGAGGACCTCGCGTTCCGGTATCTCCAACCCGAGGTCTACAAGCGCATCGCGCGCCTGCTCGACGAGCGCCGCGGCGATCGCGAGCGCTACATCACCGAGGCCAAGGCGGCGCTGGGCGGCGCGCTGGCGCGCGCCGGGCTCGCGGCGGAGATCGCCGGACGGCCCAAGCACATCTACAGCATCTGGAAGAAGATGCAGCGCAAGGACCTCGACTTCGAGCATCTCTACGACATCCGCGCGCTGCGCGTGCTGGTGCCCAACGTGGCCGATTGCTACGCCGCGCTCGGCGTGGTGCACACGCTGTGGCCGCATGTTCCGGGCGAGTTCGACGACTACATCGCGCGGCCCAAGGGCAACCACTACCAGTCGCTGCACACCGCGGTGATCGGGCCCGAGGGACGCACCCTGGAAGTGCAGATCCGCACCCACGACATGCACGACCACGCCGAGCTCGGCGTGGCCGCGCACTGGCGCTACAAGGAAGGCGGCTCGGCCGACGCCGCTTTCGAGCGCAAGGTGGCCTCGATCCGCGCGTTGCTCGAGACCCGCGGCGATACCGACGACGAGGCCGCCTTCATGGCCGGCCTGCGCACCGACCTGCTCGACGACCGCGTGTACCTGCTCACCCCGCAGGGCAAGGTCGTGGACCTGCCGCGCGGCGCCACCGTGCTCGACTTCGCCTACCACGTGCATACCGACGTCGGCCATCGCTGCCGCGGCGCCAAGGTCAACGGGCGCATCGTCAACCTGCACTTCGGTCCGCACAGCGGCGACACGGTCGAGATCCTGACCGGCAAGGTGGCCGAGCCCAAGCGCGACTGGATCGTCGCCGGCGCCGGTTTCCTCAACACCGCGCGCGCGCGCGAGAAGGTCCGCGCCTGGCTCAAGAAGGCCGACCACGAGCGCAACGTGTCGGCCGGCCGCGAATTGCTCGAGAAGGAACTCAAGCGCATGGCGATGGGCGCCGCGGTGCTCGACGAGGTGCCGGCGCGCTTCAACCTCAAGACCCTCGAGGAGCTGCACGTCGCGGTTGGCGTTGGCGAGGTGACGCCGAGCCAGGTGGCGCGCGCGCTGCACGAGCTGGCCGAGCCGCGTCCGGCGCGCCCGCTGGCCAGCGCCGACCTGCCGCGCCCGCGCGCGCCGCCGTCCAGCAGCGTGGTGATCGAGGGCGTGGGCAACCTGCTGTTCCAGCTCGCGCGCTGCTGCCAGCCGCTGCCGGGCGACGCGATCGTGGGCTGGGTCACGCGCGGGCGCGGCGTGTCGATCCACCGCGCCGGTTGCAACAGCCTGGCGGCGCTGATCGCGCGCGATCCCAACCGCGTGATCCAGGTCGAGTGGGGCCGCCACGAGGCCCAGGCCTACGAGGTCGAGATCGAGGTCCGCGCCTTCGACCGCAAGGGCCTGCTCAAGGACGTGTCGGGCGCGATCACCGCCGCCAACATCACCGTGCTCGCGGCCAGCACCCGCACCGACGAGGCGGCCGGCTTCGCGCACATGCACTTCGCGCTGCGGGTGAGCGACTACGAGCAGCTTTCGGGCCTGCTGGCGCGGATCCAGTCCTTGCCGAACGTGGTGGATGCGCGGCGCAAGGCGGCCATGCCGCGGACCGGTCGCGCGCACTGAGCGAGGCGCTGAATCGCGGGGAAACGCCGGCACATGGGCGCTGCGCGACCACGGGTGCCGCGCGTTGCCGGTGCTAAGCTGGCCGTGCCATTCCCGCGCCGCGCGATTGCCGATGCCTTCCGATCCCAAAGCGCCCGTGCCGCCGACTGCCGGCGGACGCACCGAGCCCACGCTGGGACGCATGGACGACCTGCCGACCGGGCCGCGCAACCCGCGCCCGCCGGCCGCGCGTCCGGCGCCGCCGCGCGCGCCGGCCGGGCCAGCGCCCAGGACGGGAGGCGCATGGAAGACGATCGCGGCGGTCAGCGCATTCTGGCTGTTCTTCTTCGTGCTGCTGGTGGCCAACCGCGAGCATCTCGAGGGCCTGTTGCCCGATACGGTGCTCAACACCAAGCTCACCAGCGCCGATTCGGCCCTGGCTGCCGGTCGACTCGCCGAGGGTGCCGATGCCGCGCTGCCGATCTATCGCTCGGTGCTCGAGGCCGACCCCGACAATGCGCGCGCGCTGGCCGGTATCAACGCGGTCGGGCATGCGGTGCTGGCCAGGGCCCAGGCGGCGCTGGCCAAGGGCGATCTCCCCGGCGCGCAGACGCTGGCCACCCAGGCTCGCAGCGTGCTCCAGGGCGGCCCGGAAATCGACGCGCTAGACGCCGCGCTGCGCGCCACCCAGGACCGCACGGTCGAAATCAACGCGGTGCTGGAGCAGGCCCTCGCCGCACAGCGCGCCGGTCGCCTTGCGGGCGGCGCCGACAGCGCGGCGGCGCTGTTCCAGCGCGCGTTGGAGACCGATCCAGCCAGCGGCATCGCGCGCAAGGGGCTCGACGAGATCGCCGCCGCACTGGCGCAGCGCGCGCAGGAAGCGATCCGCGCGCGCCGTTGGGGCGCAGCCGAAGGCGCGCTCAACGACATCGAACGACTGCGCCCCGGCTATGCGGGCGTGCCCGAACTGCGGGCGCAGCTGGCCAAGGGCCGCGATGCCGAACGCCTGGAAGCCGAGGCGCTGGTGCTCCAGGGCGAGCAGCAACTCGCCGCCGGGCAGCTCACCACGCCGCCGGAGGCCAATGCGCGCGCCAGCTTCGAGGCCGTGCTGCGGCGCGACCGGGCCAATCCGCGCGCGTTGGCCGGGCTGCGCCAGGTCGGCGCGGCGCTGCTGGTGCAGGCCGAGGCCGCGCTCGAAGGTGATGACGTGGGCCGCGCGACCGCGCTGGTCGCCGAGGGTGAACGCCTCGGCGCGCCCTCGGCCGAGGTCAAGGTCATGCGTGGACGCTTGCGCGAAGCCGGGGAACGCCTCGAGATCGCGGGCGAGCGCGACGCGATCTCGCCCGAGGATGCCGATGCCATCGCGCGCGACCTCGCGCTGGCCGACGCCGCGCTGCGCGCGGGCGATCTGGTCGCGCCGCCGGGCCAGAGCGCCTTCGACCTCTATCGCAGCGTGCTGCGCGTCGATCGCGACAATGCGATCGCGCGCGCCGGCCTCGATGCGATCCCGCCCCGGGCCAAGGCCCAGTTCGATGAAGCCCTCCAGGCGCAGCGCCTGGGCGAGGCGCGCGACGCGGTCGCGGCGCTGATGTCGGTGGCCGCCGACGATCCGGACCTGCCAGCACTGCGCAGCCAGCTCGCGGCGGCCTACCTCGCCCTGGCCGAGAGCCAGATCCAGTTCGGCCAGTTCAGCGCCGCCGGTCGCTCGGTCACCCGCGCGCGCGAGCTCACTCCCGACGATCCTGCCATCGATGCAGTCGCGGAGCGCGTGCAGCGCGCCGCGGGGCGCGGGTAGCGAACGCCCGCCTTTCTGCAGGGCCGCTCCAGGCCTGGCGCCAGAATTGGCCGGGCGCTTCAGGCCTTGCCCCCGCGCACGCGCCGCAGGATTTCCTCGCGCGCCTCGCGCAATACCGAATCCCGATCCAGCGACTCGACGATCTCGGTCACCACGCGCTTGGGCCCATGCGCGCCCCAGCTCTTGCCGCCGGCGAGCCAGCGCTGCGCGGCGCGTCCGACCAGCAGCGTCGCGTACCAGGCCAATGCGCCCTGCGCGCCGGCGGTGACCACGGTCGAAAGACCGCCGGTCACGCCCTTGAGCGCGGAAGCCAGTGCATGCGTGCCCCAGACCGCGCCCATCAGGGCCGCCAGCGCCGCGCTGATGGTGGCGATCAGGCGCCCGGCTTCCGCGCGCGTCATCGGCAGTCGATACACGCGGGCCAGGTGCACCACCATCGACACATCGAGCGCTGCCGCCGCGATCAGGTCGGCCACCGGGACCGGATTCAAGGCCACGGCGACGCCCTTGGCCAGGCAATAGCCGCGGATCACCTTGTCGGCCAGTTCCGCGCGCAACGACTGGATGCGCTCGCCCACCGCATCGGCCAGCCGCCCGGCGAACAGCGCGGCATTGAGCGCGGCGAGCGTGCGCCCTTCGCTGCCCAGGACCGCCACGATCCGTTGCACGAGCGCCGCGATATCCGCTGCCGGCTGTTCGGTCGACTCGAGCTCGTGGCCGTCGGCGCCGACCCGCAGCAGGCGTTGCGGCGCGGGTCGCGCACTGGCCGCGAGCACGTTGCCGGGCGCGACCAGGCCGCGCGCACGCTCGACCAGGCGCTCGACCAGCAATTCGCGTTCCGCGCGCGTATAGCGATCGGCCTTGTTGAGGACCAGGAACAGGGGCCGCTGCTCGGCCGCAAGCCCGCGCAGGGCCGCCAGCTCGAGTTCGGTCAGGTCGCCGTCGCACACGAACAGCACCAGGTCCGCGCGCGCGGCGATCTCGTGCGCGATGCGTTCGCGCTCCTCGCCGTCGAGCTCGTTGATGCCCGGCGTGTCGACCAGGTGCACGCCGGCACGATCGACCTCGCGCCAGCGGCGCAACTGGCCCTGCTGCGTGGTCCCGTGCAGCACGCCGACCTCGAAGGCGTCCTCGCCGAGCAGGGCATTGGCCAGTGCCGACTTGCCCACGCTGACGCGTCCGAATACCGCGAGGTGCAGGTCGCCCTGCTCGAGCTTGGCCAGCATCGCCGCGACCTGCGCGTAGTCGGCCGCCAGCGCCGCGCGCACCTCGGGCGGCGTCGACGGGTCGTCGAGCAGCGCGCGCAGGCTGTCGGCGGCGCTTTCGAGCGGATCGTCGTCCGCTGCCGGCGACGGTGCCGGCGCGGACCGGCGGCGCCAGCGCGCGGTGATTTCCCGGAGCCAGTTCACGCGCCCGGCTTGAGCACCAGGTGCACGTCGACGTCGACTTCGTGCGCGATCGTGTCGGCGTCGGCCCAGTCGCCGACCCCGACCTCGTAGTCGGTGCGGTCGAGCGCGACCGTGGCATCCAGCGCAGCGCTGCCATCCGGCCCCTCGACCCAGGTGAAGCGGAACTCGAGGTCCTGGCTGTGGCCCTTGAGCGTCAGGCGACCGGCGCAACGATAGCCGTTGGGTGGCGTCGCCAGGGTGCAGTCGCTGGCGCTGAACCGGGCCAGTGGATTCGACGCCAGGGCGAAGAACTCGTCGGTGACCAGGGTCTGGTCGCGCTCGGCGTTGCGGCTGTCGACGCTGGCGAGGTCGATGTCGACCTCGATCGCGATCGACTGCGGTTGCGCGGCATCGAAGCGGACCTTGGGCGTGTAGCGATGGAATACCCCGTCGAAGGCTTCGCCCGAGGCCTGGCCACGAAAGGCGAGTTTGCTTTGCCCGGGCACGGGCGTCCATTCGGCCGCGCCAACCGGGGCACAGGCGAGCATGAGCAGCAACGCGATGCGATTCATGCGGTACCTCGATCGTCGGTGGACAGGTTGCCGCAGCCCGTCAGCTCGCGCCGGGTGCGGACGGCGGCGCTGTCGGAGCGGGCGCCGCGTCCGGCTGCGGTATTTCAAGCACTATCCGTCGCGCGGCAGCGGGCATCGCGCCCGGCAGCATGCGGCGCAACACTGCATCGCGCTCGAGGTAGTGGTGCTTGAGCGCGCCGGCGACGTGCACGACGAACAGCAGCGCCAGCAGCCAGGCGCCATAGAAATGGATCGCTCCCGCCAGCGCCTTGGTGCCGGCGTCGGCACCGACCAGCGCGGGAACCTTGAATTGCCCGAACCAGCGCAGCGGGAAATTCGCCGCGGAGTTGAACAGCCAGCCCGACAGCGGCATGCCCAGCATGATCGCGTACAGGCCCAGGTGCACGACCGTCGAAGCCCGCGCCTGCCACGGCGGCATGCCGGGCGGGTTCGCGGGGTGCGCCTCGCCCAGGCGCCATGCGATGCGCAGCACGACCAGTGCGAGCACCGTCAGGCCCATCGATTTGTGCAGGGCGTAGACCTTGATCTTGTCGGGCGAGTTCGGCAGGCCCTTCATGAACCAGCCGACGCAGAACAGGAGGATGATCGCCAGCGCGATCAGCCAATGCAGGGCCTTGGTGACGCTGCCCCAGGTGTCGAGGTTGCTGCGCAGGGCCACGGGCTCGCTCCGATGCTCGGCTCACCGCAGTCTAGCGGGAGCGGATGCCCTCGATCTCGAACCGTAGCTCGACCTCGTCGCCCACCGCCGCCAGCAGCCGCGTCATGCCGAAGTCCGAGCGCTTGAGCGTGGCGGTGGCGGAAAAGCCGGCCACGTACTTCATCGAGAACGAGTGCCGACCGATGCGATTGACCCGGGTCTCCAGGGTCAGCGGCCGGGTCACGCCGCGCAGCGTGAGCTGGCCGTGGATGCGCAGGGTGTCCTTGCCGGTGGGCTCGATGCGCTCGGAGACGAAGCGCATCGTCGGGTGCGCGGCGGCATCGAAGAACTCGTCGGAGAGCATCTTCCGCTGCCACGCCGCATCGCCCAGGTCGAGCGAGGCGACCTCGATGGTGGCGTCCACCGTGGCACTGGCCCAGTCGTCTGGATCGAACCGGAAACTGCCGGTGGGCGCAGCGAAGCGGCCCATGGGGTGCGAGAATCCGAGGTGATCGGCGAAGAACATCACCTGCGAGTGGACCGGGTCGAACTGGTAGTCGGCCGGTCGCGCCAGCGCCGCGGGACCGGCGAGCAGCAGGACGAGGATCCAGGGTCGCATGGCGTGGAGCATGGCGCGGCGACTGTTAGGGGCGCGTCAGCGCGCCTCGCGGTCCGCGGACCCGACCTCGCGAGCGATGCGCAACAGGTCACCGACCCGGCTCGCCGACGGCACGGCGCGCAAGTCATGGTCCAGGCGCGCGAGCGTGGCGGCGGGGTCGAGCGTTCCGCGCTCGGCCAGCGTGGCCGCCACCGCGCGGCCCAGGCTGTCGAACACCAGGCCGTAGGCGACCGCATGCACCAGCCCGCCGCCCAGCGTGCCCAGGCCCGGGAAGGCCTTCATCGCGTTGCCCGCGATCGCCAGCGTGATCGAGGTGGCGGTGCGCACGGTGCCGCCGGCGCGCTCGATGAATCGATCGAGGTCGACGTCGCGCAATCCCAGGCCGTACAGCGCGGTGAGCTCGCGCAGCAGCGCGGTGGCCAGCGCGCCCTGGATGATGAGGTCGGTGCCGGGCGCCACCGCGGCCAGGGCACCGACCACGGCGCGACGCGTGTACTTGCGCACGGCGGCGGCGGCGTCCTGCGCACGCAGGCTCGCTTCGCTGGCGGCGAGGCGCTGGTCCAGGCTCGCCAGCACTGCTGACTGCCGGGCCGGTTCGAGTCCGGCAGCGCCGGGCGCGGTGAGTTGCACCAGCGCCTCGAGCAGCGCAGCCATCTCGCGCGGGCGCTCGCGCAGGATCGGCGCGCGCTGGCCATCGGCATCCACGCGCTCGATCTCCTGCACGCCGCCCGCGCTCACGCCGACCACCGCCGCGCGGCCCTGCATGCGCTCGCGCAGGCGCTGGAGCAGGGCGGCGCGCTCGGCGGGGTCGTAGCGGTCGCGCTTGTTGAGCGCCACGACCGTGGGCTTGCCCAGGGCCAGCACGACCTCGAGCTCGGATGCCTCCTCGCGCGTGATGTCGCCATCGAGCACGTACACCAGTGCGTGCGCTCGGATCGCCTCGGCGCGGGCCGTGGCGGCGAGCGCGGGGGCGCCGGGCTCGGCCAGGCCCGGCAGGTCGGCCAGCACCAGTTCGCGGCCATCCGCCAGCATTGCGCGCGCGTGCCCGACCTCGCGCGTGGTGCCGCCGCGCACGTCGACCGCGAGGTCCTCGCGCCCGGCCAGCGCGCGCACCAGGCTGCTCTTGCCGGTGCTGCTGCGGCCGAATACGCCGACGTGCAGTTCACCGCCGGCTGCGCGCGCATCCAGCGCGTGCAACTCGGCCCGTTCGGGCACGCCGGCCGCGCGCGCTTCGAGTTGCTCCAGGCGCGACTCGATCGTGTGTCGCGTCGGCGCCACCGCCGCGATCTCCGGCCCGCCCGGACCGCGCCACAGGCGCCACCCCAGCCAGCTGCTGCCGCCCAGCAGCGCGCCTATCGCCGCGACCACGCTCCAGCCCAGCCAGGCCGGCGCTTCGCGCAGGCGCTGCCAGACCGAAAGCGCGGTGTCGGCGGCCAGCAGGGCCGCCAGCAGCAGCACCACCGTCGCCACGGCCAGCACCAGCAGCAGCAGGCCGCGCAGCGGGCGGGTAGGGCGGGGCGGGCGCGGGGTGTCCATCGGCTATGCTGCGATTGTAGCCATCGAAGTCGGGGAGCTTCGCATGCGCCTTCGCCCGCTCGGCCTCGCCGCGCTGCTGGTGCTGGCCGCGCCAGCGCGAGCCTTGGCCCCCGTGCCCTTGTTCCGCGTGATCGGCACCGCCGAGGGCTTGCCGTCGGCGCAGGTCTACGAAGTGGCCGGCGACGCCCGGGGATACCTCTGGTTCGCGACCGCCGATGGCCTCGCGCGCTACGACGGCAGCGGTTTCGCGGTCTGGCGCCACGATCCCGAGGATCCGGCCTCGCTGCCCGACAACGCCGTGCAGACGCTGTACATCGATCGCGCCGACCAGGTCTGGGTCGGGACCGAGGACGGCGGGCTCGCCGTGCTCGATCCCGCACGGCGCGGCTTCCGCCATTGGCGCGCGAGCAACAACGGCTCCGCCGCATTGGCGACCGACGATGTCTGGGCGATCACGCAGGCGCCCGACGGCGCGATCTGGGTGGGCGGGTACGCGTCCGGGCTCGCCCGGATCGACGCCGCTGGCGCGGTGCATCGGCTCGCGGGCACCGGCGATCCGGTGTTGCGGCCGCCCGGCGACACCATCATCGCGCTGGCCGTCGACGCGGCAGGTTGGCTGTGGGTCGCCAGCGACCAGGGCGCGACCGCTTTCCGCTTGGGCGCCGACGGGTTTCCGGCGCAGGCACAGGCCTACCTGGCCGGCGTCATGGTGACTTCGATCGACATCGACGCCGCGGGCCGCGTGTGGCTGGGCACGCGCGACGCCCTGCATTCGATCGCGCCGCGTAGCGCCGTTCCCGGCGCACTGGAGCCGGTGCCGCTGGCGCCCGCCGCGCCGGTGCGGCCGATACTCGACGGCGTCGCCGACGATGGCGTGGGCGGCCACTGGATCGGAACGCGGCGCGGATTGATCGCGCGCAGTCCCGCGGGCGCGACCGTGCTGCACCACTATGCGCCGGCGACGCCGGGTTCGTTGCCGGGCAACTCGGTCAACGACGTCTATCGTGATCGCGAAGGCGGCACCTGGATCGCGATCGTGGGCGTTGGCGTGGCCTACCTGCCGCCGCACTGGCGCAATTTCAGCCTGCTGCGCGCGGATGATCCCGGTGGCATCGAGGCCGGCAGCGGGTGGGAGCCGCCCTTCGCGCGCTGTCCCGACGGCGGATTGTGGATGGCGCGCAGTGACGGCGGACTCTGGCGGGTCGACCCGCTGCGCGGCACCCGATCGAGCATCCACGCCAACGACATCCTGCCGCTGGTTCCCGCCGGCGAACGCGTGCGCGCCCTGGCCTGCACGCGCGAGGGCCTGTGGTTGTCGCATACGCAGGGACTGGCCCGCCTGGATGCCGCTGGCGGCAAGGTCGAGACATTGGCAGCCGACGCCGCCGTGCCTACCGCGCCGGCGCCCGGCGCGGCCAACTTGAGCGCGGTCGATGCCGACGGCGCGGTCTGGATCGCGCTCACCGGCGGCGCCTTGCAACGCCTGGATCCGGCAACCGGTGCGTTGCGTCGTTTCATGCCCGGGGTCGATGGCCCGCGCGACGGCGAGCTGGAGCAACTGGCCTTCGACCGTGCCGGACGCCTGTGGACCGCGGGCAAGGGCGGCATCGATCGCTTCGATCCCGGGAGCGACCGCTTCATCGCCATCGAGGGCGTGCCCGCAGGCCGGATCGACGGGCTCGCCTTCGACGCCGCCGGTTCGCTGTGGTTGCACACCTTGACCGAACTGGTGCAGGGCGAGGTCGAAGGCACGCGCTTCGTCGCGCGTCGACGCGTCGGTGCCGAACAGGGGCTGCCGGTGGCGCGGGTCGCCGGCCTCTCGATCGATGGCGCCGGCCATGTGTGGTTGCCGGGCGCGCGCGGCCTGCTGCGCTACGACCCGGGGCAGGGCAGCGTGCGGGCCTATGGCGTCGCCGAAGGCCTTGCGGACCTGGTGCCCGGAAAGCACGTTGTGCAGCAAGGCGGCGATGGCTTGCTCGTCTTCGGCCATGCCAGCGGCGTGATCGCCTTCGATCCGGCCCGGCTCGAGGAGCTGCGGGTGGCGCCGCCGGTGGTGCTGGCCACGGTCGACACCCTGCGCGACGGACAACGGCGTGCGCTCGACCCCGCCGCGCCGATCGTCCTCGACCATCGCGACGGCGAGCTGCGGATTGCCGCGCGCGCGCTGTCCTACGCCGACCCGCGCGCCAACCGCTACCGCTTCCGGATGGAAGGCCTGGAGCGCGAATGGCACGACAACGGCACCCGCGCCGAACGTGTGTACGCGCAACTGCCGCCGGGCGACTATCGCCTGCATGTCGCCGGCGCCGGGCCTGGCGGCGACTGGTCCGAGCTGGCGGCGCCGCTGCAGGTGCGGGTGGCGACGCCGCCGTGGCGGCATCCCTTGGCGTGGCTGGGCTATGCCGCCGCGTTGGCGCTGCTGGCATGGCTCGCGTTGCGCGCCTGGCGAGCGCGCCTGGAGCGGCGCCATGCGCTGGCGCTGGCCGATGCGCGGCGCCAGTCGGCCGAGTTGCAGAGCCAGGCCAAGAGCGAGTTCCTCGCCGACGTGGGCCACGAGATCCGCACCCCGATGAGCGGCCTGCTGGGGATGACGGAACTGTTGCTGCGCACGCGCCTGGACGAGCGCCAGCGCAACCATGCGCGCACCATCCAGCGCTCGGGCGAGCACCTGCTCAAGCTGATCAACGACTTGCTCGACCTCAGCCGGATCGAGTCCGGCCGGCTCGAACTGGCGCCGCAAGTTTGCGACCTGCGCACGCTGGTCGACGAGGTCACCGCGATGGAGGCGCCGCTGGCGGCCGAACGCGGGCTCGATTTCTGGTCCGGCGTGGGCGACGACGTGCCGGCACGCGTGGTGATCGACCCGTTGCGGCTGCAGCAGGTGCTGCTCAACCTGGTGAACAACGCGCTCAAGTTCACCGGCGCCGGACGCGTGACATTGGCGGCGGGACTGGCGGCGGAGGCCGGGGCGGAGCTGGTGTTCGCCATCAGCGATACCGGGCCGGGCATGTCGGAAGCCAACGTGGCGCGATTGTTCACGCGCTTCGAGCAGGGTGGCGACGGCCTTTCCAGCCGCGGCGGCAGCGGACTGGGGCTGGCGATTTCGCGCCGGCTGGTGGAATTGATGGGCGGCCGCATCACTGTCGAAAGCCAGGTCGGCGCGGGAACCACGTTCCGGGTCGCGTTGCCGCTGGTGGTGGCCGCGGCCGAGACCGCCGGCGCCGTCGCGGCGGCAGGTCGGACTTTGCCGGTAGCGCCGCGCAATGTGCTGGTGGTCGAGGACGACGCCACCATGCGCGCCGTGCTGGTCGGGTTGCTGCAGGACCTCGGTCACGCGGTGGAGGCGGGTGCCAACGGGCTCGACGCCTTGCGACTCAGCGGCGAGCGCGTGTTCGACCTCGCCTACATCGACCTCGACCTGCCTGGCGTGGACGGCTTGCGCCTGGTGCGCATGTTGCGCAAGCGCGAGGCGCAGGCGATGCCGCGCATCCATATGGTCGCCATCACCGCGCGCAGCGAGCCCGACGTCGCAGCACGCTGCCGCGACGCCGGCTTCGACGCCTTCCTGCGCAAGCCGATCACCTGCGCGGCGCTGGAGGCTTCACTCGCCGAGGCCCTGCACGCGATAGGCCTCGGTCGCGGCTGAAGCCGCTCCCACAGGACCGAAAGCTAGCGGTCGAGCAGGAACAGCTGCCACAGCTCCTTGCGGCGCAGGTGGCGGAAGGGCTTGATCGCCAGCAGCGCGGTCGGGCCGATGCTGCGCTCGAGGTAGCGAAGCTCGTCGAACTTGGCCCGCGTGGCATCGTCGATCGCCACGTCCAGCCCCTCCTCGTGCAGCATCAGCACGCCCTTGGCGCGCAGCCCCAGCTCCACGTGCAGGCGCAGGTAGCACAGCAGGTCGGCGACCACCTCGCCGCGGAAGCCGCGCCGCAGCGCCTGCAGGTAGTTCCCCACCGGCGAGGCGGACAGCTTTCCCGAGTTGATCAGCTCGAGCAATTCGGTATCGGCGTCGAACCCGGGACCGAGCCAGGCCTCGACCGCACGCTCACTGCGGCGGAACACGAACGCGATCAGCGGCGGCAGCACCAGCAGGATGCCGACGGTGGAGACCACCGGGGACCCGAAGAAGTGGTTGTACGCGGAGTGCAGCGACACCGCGATCGCCAGGCCCGGCAGGAAGCTGGTCAAGGCCGCGCTGCCGCGCCGTTCCACCAGCGCCAGCGCGACGATGGCGAAGATCGCGGTGGCACCGCCGTGCATGATCGCGGTGCCGAAGCCGCGCAGGATCCAGACCCCGATGTCCGCGCCCGGCAGCAGCTGCAGGTAGTACAGGTTCTCGACCAGGGCAAAGCCCGTTCCAACCGCGAAGCCGCAGATCGCCGCGTCGACCAGGAATCCGATCCGGTGCGCGCGCAGCATCGCGACGATGATCGCGCCCTTGGCCAGTTCCTCGACCAGCGGCGCCACGTAGCGCGAGTAGCGGATCAGATCCAGCTGCAGCGCGCCGATCGCGACCAGGTTGACGAGGTAGCCGATGCCCGCGGCGATCCCGCCCAGCGCGATGAGGAAAACCACGGTGCGCAGGCGCACCAGCTTGTAGCTGTCGAGCATCATCAGCGCGGCGAGGAAGCACATGACCGGCAGCAGGCCGGCCGGCCAGCGCGCGAGCAGCGCCGGATCGAGCGTCATTCAATACAGGACCTTGAGCGACAGCATGAACTCGTCGTCGATGCGGTCGCCGTTCTCGAAGCCGGTCGCGTAGCCGAACGACAGCATCATTTCCTGGACGTGCATCACGTAGAACTGCAGGTCGAGCTGCGCCCCGACGTTCTGCAGCTCGCGCCGCAGCGACGCGTCGTCCGGGTTGACCGCCAGGTATGAGGCGAACAGCGCCGGCCTTGCCCAGCTGAGGTAGTTGGCCGGCGTACCGATGCTGGAGAAGCGCAGCGGCGGCAGGTTCCATTCGGCGATGGCCCGGGCGTAGGTGCGGCCGCCGAACTCGCTGATCTCGAAGCCGGGAAAGCTGAAGTGCTCGCGATAGCGCTTGACCTCGCCCTGGTCCACATAGTTGTTGCCGAAGCCGCCGAAGAAGTAGTTCGCGAACGGGTCGCTGGCGCGGCCACTGGAGTATCCGGCCGAGGTCAGCAGCCACAGCGAGGAATGGTCGAACAGGAACGGCATGCCGGCGTCGAGGCGACCGAAGGCGGCGAAGATG
>Ga0209254_10003751_pt1 | contig 13851 bp, 14 predicted proteins | sample FrelakmetDIP11DI_FD_187148 | JGI IMG/M metagenome (GOLD analysis project Ga0209254, IMG submission 187148) | Freshwater lake sediment microbial communities from the University of Notre Dame, USA, for methane emissions studies - DIP11 DI (SPAdes)... | ecosystem: Environmental > Aquatic >...
GGCGGGATCGAACTCGGCGAGCTCGAGGCCCGGCCAGAGCAGCAGCAGTGCGACCACGGTGATCGCGAGACGTGGCAGCAGCGCCGGATCGCGGGACGCGAGGGTCGCCCGGTCCACGGTCACCGGCAGAGCGGCTGGCGGGCCGCCCGCGGGCGCGGCTCCGGCAGCTCTAGCGGCTGATCGTCCTGGGTCGGAGGCCGCGGCGACTCGGATGCGTAGAGCTCGGTCAGCATCCCGTCGGTGATCCCGGCCGGCGGACGGTCGAAGGCCACCCCGCCCGCGCGGATGCCGATGACACGCGGGAACGCGCCCAGTGCGAGATCCACGGCGTGCAGGCTTGCGATCAGGGTCGCCCCGCGCGCCTGCGCGTCGCGGTTGAGCTCGCCGACCACGTGCGCGGCGAGCTGCGGATCGAGCGCGGAAACGGGCTCGTCGGCGAGCACGAGGTCGGGAGCCTGGTAGAGCGTGCGCGCGACGCCGACGCGCTGCAGCTGCCCACCGGAGAGACGGTCGCAGCGATCAAACAGCCGGTCCGCAAGGTCCATGCGGGCGAGCGCCGCCTCGGCGCCGGCAATGTCCAACGGATAGACCAGCGAAGCGAGCGAGCGCCAGAGCGGCCACTGCCCGAGCCGGCCGGCCAGCACCGTCGTCACCAGGCGCTGCCGCGGCGGCAGCGGCGGCGCCTGGTGGATCGTGCCGATGCGGGAGCGCAGCCGGCGCAGCGCCGCCCGCGGCAGGCGCCAGGGGTCGGCATCGCCGAGACGCAACGTGCCTGTCGACGGCCGCAGCGCGGTGCCGACGAGGCGCAGGATGCTGGTCTTGCCCGCGCCGGACGGGCCGATGATCGCCACCCGCTCGCCGCTGCGGATGGTGAGCGACAGGCTGTGGACCGCACGCTGCCCATTGGCATGGGTCAGCGTGACGTCGACGAGCTCGACCTTCACGCCGGCCTCGCCGGCGCACCGGGCGCCGGTGCGCGCCCGATCATTTCAGCAGGCCGGCCGCGCGCGCTGCCTGCTCGATGCCCTGGTAGTTCTCAGGTCGCGTCGGGATGAACTTGGAGGCGCGCTGCAGGTCGAGCAGTTCCTTGTCCGCCGGCTTTGCGGGATCGAGCGCGAGGAAGGCGTCGGTGAGTTTCTTCACCAGCGCCGGGTCGAGATCGCCGCGCACCGTCCAGTTGTAGTCGAAATACGGCGGGGTCGTGCCGATCACCCTGACCTTGCCGGTGTCGACCTTCTTCTGCTCCACGAGCCGGTTCCACACCGAGGAATTCAGCACGCCGGCGTCGACGCGGCCGGACTCGACGAAGGCGGCGGTGGCATCGTGCGCGCCCGAGAAGGCGATGCGCGAAAAGTCGCGATCCGGCTCGATGCCTTCCTTGCCGAGGAAATAGCGCGGCATCAGGTGCCCTGACGTTGACGACGGCGAGCCAAAGGCGAAGGTCTTGCCCTTGAGGTCGGCGATGCCGTTGATTCCGCTGTCCGCGCCGGCAATGTAGGTGCTGGTGAACTTCTCGTCCTCGGCGCGCTGCACGATCGGGATCGCATCGCCCGTGCGCACCCGCGCCTGCACAAAGGTGAAGCCGCCGAGCCAGGCGAGGTCGATCTTCTTCGCGGCCAGCGCCTCGACGACGGCGGCATAGTCTGTCACCGGTGTGTATTGGACCTTCATGCCGGTGGCTGCCTCCAGGTACTGCGCTAGCGGCCCGAACTTGCGCTGCAGCTCCGTCGGCGCCTCGTCCGGTATCGACGAAATCCGTAGGGTCTTGCTGTCGGCCCACGCCGGCGGCCCGATCACAGAAGCGGCGGCGATAAGGATAGCGGCGAGGCGAGCAACGATACGTGTCATGCGATTCTCCTCGAACAGTCGGGATGATTGGCCGCGTATCCGTCACGGCCGTGGAGCTTGGTGACTGACGGAGCGCTACGCCCCCGGATGACCGATTCTCGGCGACTGGTCGAGCACGATAACCTGAAAGATCGTGTCGTTATGGGGTCCGACCATCCGCAGGTCGCTTGCCGTCCTGGCCAGCTCCGACGACATCGGTGGCCGCCGCGTCTACTCCGAGACCAAGGCGACGAACAGCACGAGGATCGCCGTGCCGAGAAGGCCGTAATAGCGCGGGCGGTAGCCGACGAACGGCACGTAGGTCGACGCGAGGTACAGCACGCCGCCGGCCGTCAGGCCGGAGCCATCGATCCCAGGGACGTCCCGGCGAAGGGGGAAGCCGGCCGAAGCGGCTGTTCAGCACCGCTTAGGCAACTTCCGCTTCATGCGAAACCAGTCATTGGCGCCCGGAAGGCTGGCTGGAGGCGGCTCCCACAGAGCCACATCGAACAGCCCAATGCGGGTACACACATGGCCTAAGACCCCGTCTGGGCCGGCGTCAGCCCGACTCGAGCATTCCCTCGCGTAACAGAAACGCAACAATGCGCTCGAGGCCTTCCCCCGTTTTGAGGTTGGTGAAGACGAAGGGTCGGTCCCCGCGCATCCGCGTCGCATCGCGTTCCATGACCTCGAGGGACGCGCCCACATGCGGGGCGAGGTCGATCTTGTTGATGACAAGCAGGTCCGAGCGGGTAATGCCGGGGCCACCTTTGCGCGGGATCTTCTCACCTTCAGCGACGTCAATGACGTAGATGGTCAGGTCGGCGAGCTCGGGGCTGAAGGTGGCGCTAAGGTTGTCGCCGCCACTTTCGACGAACACCAGGTCGAGCTCAGGAAAACGCCGGGTCAGGTCCTCCACGGCCGCAAGGTTCATGGAGGCATCCTCGCGGATTGCGGTGTGCGGACAGCCACCGGTTTCGACGCCGATGATCCGATCGGCGGGCAGAGCCTGGCTACGGATAAGGAACTGCGCATCCTCCTGCGTGTAGATGTCGTTCGTGACGACGGCAATCTGAAAGCGCCCCCGCAAGGCCTTGCAGAGCGCGTCGAGCAGGGCGGTCTTTCCGGAGCCCACCGGGCCGCCGACACCGACGCGCAGAGGAGCGGTCTGAAGGGTCATGGAATGATCTCCATCACGATCGGAACAGGCGCGTGTACTGGGCCTCGTGGCGGCTACTGGCGATCGCCAATGCGGGAAGGGAGGCACCGAGGGCCTCGTCCGGCAGTTGCAGCGCCTGGTCCACCGCGGTGGCGATGGCGCCTGCGAGTCGGCGCTGCAGGCGTTGGCCCGCGGTCTGGCCCAGCGGTATCAGCTTGACGCCGGCGACGACCTGGCCGTCGAGCCAGACCCAGGCATAGCCGAGTGCGGCATCGCGTATAAGGATGCCATCAGCGACGGCGGCCAGGGCGAAGCCGGCCGCGGCGCTGGTCTCGAGCAGTGGCCGCCACTCCGCTGCACGCGGCACGCCGAGGTCGACGAGCAGCGCAGCCAGTGCGCGTCCGCGCTGGCGCTCCTCCAGACGCAGCTCGGCTGTCTCGCGGCACGCGTGCAGCCAGGCCGTCCAGTGCCAGAGGGCCCGCTCGTCGTGCTCGCGCCAGCCGCGATGCAGCCGCGCCAGGGCGGGCAGATCGACATGGGTAAGGCTGCGGCGCAGCACATCAGCCAGCCAGTCGCCGAGGGCGACCTCGCCGTCGATCCAACCCGCCTCGATGGCCCACTCGAGGCCCTGCGAGTAAGTGAAGCCTCCGATCGGCAGGGACGGGCTGACCCACTGCAGCAGACGCAGCAGCGCGAGCGGCGCCTCAGGCGGGATGGTGGTGCTCATGCGCGATACCGTGGGTGTGGGCCTCGTGGTACGCGCCCCATTCCGGCTCGAACGGCGCCTGCTCGACGGTGACCGACAGCCCGAGGCCGCGCACCATGGCGTCGAGCACATGGTCGTGGTGATAGCGCACAAGGTCCGGTCCGATCTGCACTAGAACGTGACGATTACCGAGGTGGTAGCAGACTCGCGCGAGCTGGACGGGGTCATCGCAGCGGGCCGTCGACACCGTCTCGGCGGCTGCACGGACCTCGGCGACCACGCCGTCGTCGCCGGCGACGCAGTCGCCATCGCGGAGGATGTGCCCTCGTTCCAGGAACAGTCCCGCCGGCGAGCCGTCATCGAGCGTCACGCGAAGCCGGCTCCTGACCCGCTGCTCGAGCGTGAGCGTCAAGGCGTGTGTCGGGGGTACCGGCGCGTCGAGCCTGCGCGTGAGCCGAATCATCGTCAAAACAGGAAATAGCGCTGGGCCATCGGCAGCTCAGCAGCGGGCTCGCACACCAGCAGCTCGCCGTCGGCGAAGACCTGGTAAGTCTGGGCATCGACCTTCATCTGCGGCCGGTAGTCGTTGAGGCGCATGTCGGCCTTGGTGAGGCCACGGCAGCCGTGGACGCGACCAATGAGTCGCCGCAGTCCCAGCTGCTCGGCGACGCCGGCCTCCGCCGCCACCTGCGAGAGGAACGTCATGGCGGTGGCGTGTCGTGCCCCGCCGAGCGCCCCGAACATCAGCCGGTAGTGCACCGGCTGCGGTGTCGGGATCGACGCGTTGGCGTCGCCCATCGGCGCCGCCGCGATCATGCCGCCCTTGATGATCAGGCTTGGCTTTACGCCGAAGAAGGCCGGGCGCCAGAGGACCAGGTCGGCGAGCTTGCCCACCTCGACGGAGCCGACCTCGTGCGCGATGCCGTGGGTGATCGCCGGGTTGATTGTGTACTTGGCGACGTAGCGGCGCGCCCGCAGGTTGTCGTGGGCCGCCGAATCACCAGGCAGGCTGCCGCGCTGCACCTTCATCTTGTGTGCCGTCTGCCAGGTGCGGGTAATGACCTCGCCGACACGGCCCATCGCCTGCGAGTCGGATGAGATCATCGAGAACGCCCCCAGATCGTGGAGGATGTCCTCGGCGGCGATGGTCTCGCGACGGATCCGCGACTCGGCGAAGGCGACGTCCTCGGCGATAGCCGGGTCGAGGTGGTGGCAGACCATGAGCATGTCCAGATGCTCGTCGACCGTGTTCACCGTGTAGGGTCGCGTCGGGTTGGTTGACGACGGCAGGACGTTGGCCTCGCCGCAGACCTTGATGATGTCTGGCGCGTGGCCGCCGCCGGCGCCCTCTGTGTGGTAGGTGTGGATCGTGCGGCCGCGGAAGGCGGCCAGGGTGTGCTCGACGAAGCCGGACTCGTTCAGCGTGTCGGTGTGGATTGCGACCTGGACGTCGAGCGCCTCCGCCACCGTCAGGCAGCAGTCGATGGCCGCCGGCGTCGTGCCCCAGTCCTCATGCAGCTTCAGGCCGATGGCGCCGGCGCGGACCTGCGCCTCGAGCGCGGCCGGCAGGCTCGCATTGCCCTTGCCGAGGAATCCCAGGTTGACCGGCAGGTCCTCTGCGGCCTGCAGCATGCGATGCAGGTTCCAGGTGCCCGGCGTGCACGTGGTCGCGTTCGTGCCCGTCGCGGGTCCGGTGCCACCGCCGAGCATGGTGGTGACCCCGGACATCAGCGCCTCGTTGACCTGCTGCGGGCAGATGAAGTGGATGTGCGAGTCGATGCCGCCCGCGGTGACGATGCAGCCCTCGCCGGCGATGGCCTCCGTGCCCGGTCCGATCACGATATCCACACCCGGTTGGACGTCAGGATTGCCGGCCTTGCCGATGCCGCTGACGCGGCCGCCGCGGATGCCGATATCGGCCTTGACGATGCCCCAGTGGTCCAGGATCAGGGCGTTGGTGATGACGACGTCGACGACCTCCGGTCCGTCACGTTGGCTCTGGCCCATGCCGTCGCGGATCACCTTGCCGCCACCGAACTTGACCTCCTCGCCGTAGAACGTGCGGTCCTCCTCGACCTCGATCCAGAGATCGGTGTCCGCCAGCCGTACACGGTCGCCGACGGTAGGACCGTACATCTCGGCGTAGGCTTGCCGGGTGATCGTTGCCATGGTGTTGCTCCTCGGGGCTGGATCGCTGGGGCAGGGCTGGGTGTCGCGCACCAGGGTGTCGGCCAATCAACCGGCGTCGAGCGGACCCATGACCTGACCGTTGAAGCCGTAGACGCAGCGGGTGCCGGCGTAGGCGACGAGCTCCACCTCGCGGCCCTGTCCCGGCTCGAATCGCACCGCGGTGCCGGCCGGGATGTTCAGGCGAAAGCCGCGGGTCGCCGCGCGATCGAACCGCAATGCCGGATTCGTCTCGTAGAAGTGATAGTGCGAACCGACCTGGATCGGCCGGTCCCCCGTGTTGTCCACCCGCAGCCGGATCGTGGTGCGACCAGGATTAAGCACCAGGTCACCCTCGGCGACGTGCACTTCTCCGGGAATCATCGAGTATTCCTCTCAGAGGATGGGATCGTGAACGGTGACAAGTTTGGTGCCGTCGGGGAAGGTCGCCTCGACCTGCACCTCGGCGATCATCTCGGGCACGCCGTCCATGACGTCGTCGCGCCCGAGCAGGGTGCGCCCGTAGTCCATGAGCTCCGCAACGCTGCGGCCGTCGCGCGCCCCCTCGAGAATGGCGGCGCTGATGAAGGCGACGGCTTCCGGGTAGTTGAGTTTCAAGCCCCGGGCGCGGCGCCGCTCAGCCAGCAGTGCGGCGGTGAACAGCAAAAGTTTGTCTTTCTCGCGCGGCGTCAGTTCCACGGCCTCGTCCTCCTTGGTTCCATGTCATTCACGTAGCCCAGATGCGCGGCAGTTGGGCGGGAAGCCCCGCGTAGCCAAGCCGCAGGAGCCGCCAGGCATCTTGCATTACGTTCTTTGCCACGGCCGTGTCGTCGGCGAGCAATCGCACGGCGAGCACATCGTCGAGCAACGTCACACCGATCTCGGCACGGCCGGCAACGGCCAGTTCGCGCAGCTGCTGGACATCGTCGGCAGTCGCGGGCGTCACCAGCAGAGTGGCACTCACCGGGCGCCCGCGCAGGCCTGCCGCGCCGCCGAGGTCGCCGCCATCGTCGACACGCAGCCGGTCGATGAGCACCGGGGTCCCGTCGCGCCAGACTTCCAGGCTGATATCGAGGCGTCCGGGCGCGAAGGGTTCGGCGTTCGCGGGGCGGCCCAGGCATAGGATGTCCCATCCCGCGAAGCAGGCACCCGTGGCGAGCTCGATGCAAGTCTGCTGGCGCGCCACAGCGCCCTGAAACAGGATCGTTTCCTGCGGCAACCACTCGAGGACGGCCCCGGCGTCGACCTGCAGCGTCTGGGTGACTGCTGCGGTGGCGCCGGCGCTGCGGTAGAACTTGGTCGCCCCCGGCGTTGTAACCAGCGCCCGTGCGCCGGTCCCCACCCGCACTCGGATGTCGATCGTGTCTCCGCCCACCGCACCACCGGGCGGATGCAGCAGATAGAGGTGACAGACGTCCCCCTCGGGGTAGAACGGTCGCTGGACCGCGAGCGGGCCGTAGTGCCGTCGTTGGGTGACCACGGTGCGCAGACCCCGCTTCTCGAAGCCGAGCTCGAGGCACGCCTGCCATCCCGCTGTCTGGGCCGTCCCGGCGTGCACATCGGCTCCGGTCACACGGTGAGATAATCGCGCACCAGATCGTCGCCGAGCTCGCCCATCGCTCCGGTGGCGACGGCCCGGCCACGGTCGAGAATACAAAAACGGTCCGCGGAGCGGCGCGCGAAAGGCAGCTTCTGCTCCACCAGCAGAACGGTCAAGCCCTGCTCGCAGTTCAGGCGGCGGATGATGTCACCAATCTCCGCCACGATATTGGGCTGAATCCCTTCGGTCGGCTCGTCCAGGATCAGCAGCCGCGGGTCGAGAACCAACGCCCGGCCGATGGCGAGTTGCTGCTGCTGGCCGCCGGAGAGATCGCCGCCGCGCCGATTCAGCATGTCCTTTAGCACCGGAAACAACGAGAAGATCGCATCGGGGATGCGCCGTTGCCGGTCACGGCGCGCGGCGAGCCCGATCTCGAGGTTCTCACGCACAGTGAGGAGGGGGAAGATCTGCCGTCCCTGTGGCACGTAGCCGATGCCCATGCCGGCGCGGCGTTCCGGCGGCAGATCCTGCACGGCGACGCCGTCGAACCGGACCTCGCCGGAGCGCAGCGGCAGCAGCCCCATGATGCACTGGAGCAGGGTGGTCTTGCCGACGCCATTGCGCCCCAGCAGGCAGGTGCACTGGCCCTTTGGTACGTCCAGGTCGACGTCCCAGAGCGTGTGGCTCTCGCCGTAGTACTGGTTGGCCCGAGAGATCGTCAGCATGTCATTCGCCGAGATAGACCTCGACGACCCGTGGGTCGCTCTGGACCTGCTCCATGGTGCCCTCGGCGAGCACGCGGCCCTGGTGGAGGACGGTCACCTTCTTGGCGATCGACCGGACGAAGTCCATGTCATGCTCGACAACGACCACTGAGTGACGTCCGGCGAGCGAGGTGAGCAGCTCGGCAGTGCGGTCCATCTCCCGGTGAGTCATTCCCGCGACGGGCTCGTCGACCAACAGCAGCAAGGGGTTCTGCATCAGCAGCATGCCGATCTCGAGCCACTGCTTCTGGCCGTGGGACAGGGCGCCGGCGCTCTGCCGGGCGGCATCCGTCAGACCGATGATGCACAGAACCTCGTCGATGCGGTCACGCTGCGGTCCGGTCAGGCGGGCGAACAGCGCGGGCAGCACGCGCTTGTCGCCCGCCATCGCCAGCTCGAGGTTCTCGAGTACTGTGTGATGCTCGAACACAGTGGGCTTCTGGAACTTCCGCCCGATGCCGGCCTGCGCAATCTGCGGTTCGTCGAGCTTGAGCAGATCGATCGTCTGGCCGAAGTAGACGATCCCGCGGTCGGGCCGTGTCTTGCCGGTGATGACGTCCATCATGGTCGTCTTGCCCGCGCCGTTCGGCCCGATCACGCAGCGCAGCTCGCCAACGTCGATGTAGAACGAAAGGTCCTCGAGGGCCTTGAAGCCGTCGAAGCTGACACTGACGCCCTCGACGTACAGGAGGGTCTGGTGGGAGAGGTTCAGCGTTTCTGCGAACGTCTTCCCCGGATTCAGGTATTCCCACTGTTCGTGCTGCGCGCCCATCAGGCTGGTCTCCGTCTGCGCAGCAACCCGGCGATGCCCTGAGGTAAAAGCAGGGTTACCAGAACGAACAGGCCGCCGAGCGCGAACAGCCACACCTCCGGAAGCGCGCCGGTGAAGTAGGTCTTGGCGTAATTGACGAGCAGGGCACCGGCGGCGGCGCCATAGAGGGTGGCACGCCCCCCCACGGCGACCCAGATGACGATCTCGATCGAGTTCAGGGGCGAGAACTCATTGGGATTGATGATACCGACCTGTGGCACGTACAGGGCACCTGCAACGCCGGCCAGCACGGCCGAAAAGGTGAACACCGCAAGCTTGACATGCTCCACTCGGTAGCCGAGGAATCGGGCGCGCCCCTCAGCGTCCCGGATGGCGATCATCAGGCGGCCGAGTCGCGAGGCGACGATCGCGCGGCAAGCCACGTAGCCTCCGGCTAGCGCGAGGGCGGACAGCACGAACAGCGTGACCCGCGTGCGATCGTCTTGCAGGCTGAAACCCAGCAGATCCTTGAAGTCGGTCAGCCCGTTGTTTCCGCCAAAGCCCATCTCGTTGCGGTAGAACGCCAGCATCAACGCATAGGTCAGGGCTTGGGTGATGATTGACAGGTAGACGCCGGTGACGCGCGAGCGGAACGCGAGGTAGCCGAAGACGAAGGCCAGCAGACCCGGGACCAGGCCGACCATGAGCAGAGCGAACCAGAGCTGGTCGAAGCCGTGCCAGAACCAGGGCAACTCCTGCCAGTTCAGGAACACCATGAAGTCGGGCAGCTCGGCGTTGCCGTAGACGCCGCGCTCGCCGATCTGGCGCATCAGGTACATGCCCATGGCGTAGCCGCCGAGCGCGAAGAAGGCCCCGTGGCCTAGGCTGAGGATGCCGAGATACCCCCACACCAGGTCGACCGCGACTGCAAGCAGGGCATAGGTCAGGTACTTGCCAAGGAGCGTCACCGTGTAGGTGGAAAGATACAGTGGGCTGTCCGGCGGCACGGCCAGGTTCAGCACCGGCACGACCACGACGGCGACCGCCAGGACGGCGAGCAGGGCCTGGCCGCCACGGTCTGTTCTCAGGGCTTCCAGCAGCATCGGATGTCAGCCTTCCGCTGCGCGGCCCCGCTGCGGGAACAACCCGCGCGGGCGCTTCTGGATGAAGATGATGATGAACACCAGGATCAGGATCTTGGCCAGCACGGCGCCTGCCCAAGGCTCCATGATCTTGTTCGCGACACCCAGCGACAGTCCGCCGATGAGTGTGCCCCACAGGTTACCGACGCCGCCAAACACCACCACCATGAACGAGTCGACGATGTAGGCCTGGCCGAGGTTCGGGCCGACGTTGGTTAGCTGGCTCAATGCCACGCCCGCGATGCCGGCTATCCCCGAGCCCAGCCCGAAGGTGAGGGCGTCAACCCACTCGGCGCGAACGCCCATGGCGCGCGCCATGGGCCGGTTCTGCGCGACCGCGCGCACGCGCAGGCCCAGCGATGTCCGCTTCAGGATGAGGGCGAGCAGAACGAACACGAGCAGGCAGAACAGCAGGATGTAGAGACGATTGAGGGTCAGGGACAGCACGCTGTTGATCTCGAGGGACCCGCTCATCCAGGCCGGCGTCTCCACGGAACGGTTTAGCGGAGAGAAGATGCTCCGTACCGCCTGCTGCAGCACAAGGCTGACGCCAAAGGTGGCGAGCAGCGTCTCCAGGGGACGCCCGTAGAGGAAGCGGATCACCCCGCGCTCGATCAGGATACCGACCAGGCCCGAGACGAGGAACGCCGCCGGAATGGCGACGAACAGCGATGCGCCGATGTGGCCCGGCATCAGGGTCTGCACAACGTACGTCGTATAGGCGCCCAGCATGATCAGCTCGCCGTGAGCCATATTGATGACGCCCATGACGCCAAAGGTGATGGCGAGGCCGATGGCGGCGAGGACCAGGACAGAGCCCAGGCTGAGCCCGAAGAACAGTGTCTCGACGAAACCGTAGAATTGAATCCGGCCGTCAATCGCCCGCAGCGCCTTGCGGGCGGCGGACAGCACGCGGGGATCCTTTTCGCTGCCGATCAGCGTGGAGAGCCCCTGGCGAACTGGCGGTTCGAGGGAGCCTGCCAAGGCGTTGACCGACGCGACGCGCTGCTCCGCGGCGTCGGCAGTGAGGTTGGCGAGGGCGACGGCCGTGGCAAGAGCATCGCGCACGCCGGCATCAGACTCGGTGCCGAGCTTCTGCCGCAATACCTCAACCAATTCGGGATCGGGTTCGCCCAGCATCGCGTGCACCGCGGCGAGCCGCACAGCAGGATCCGGCGACCCCAGGTTGAGCCCCGCGAGCGCAGCCCGAAGCTGCTGGCGAAGGCTGTTGTTGAGAGTGATCTTGGAGACACCCCGCATCTTGACGGTGCCGAGATCCTCGCCCGTCCACGCGTCGCTGAGACGGAGGCCATCCGCTTCCTCCTGCGCAATCGTCAGGCGACCATCTGACTTTCTGAATCCCAAGTTCCCGTGCAGAAGACTTTGCAGGATCGCAGCGGCCCGCGGGTGTCCCGTGGCCGCAAACTGCGAGGCGGCGCTGGCCTTCTCATCGAAACTCCCGCTCCGCCAGGTCTCGACGAGGGGGGAGAGGTCGGCATCACCGGGCTCAGCCGCCGCCGGGCCCGAACCCGACAGCAGAAAGACGGCAAAGGCCGCCCAGGCGACAATCGCCAGAAAGCCGCTCCCGTTGGTCGGAATCAGGCGCGAGTCGAGCGGGCTGCGGTGGCGCGGGAAGAGTGAGCGAGGGTGCATGTCAGTTTCCGGGACGAAGGGCGGCGCCGCTCGGCGCCGCCCTTGAACGGCGTCCCGTCAATAGTTCTGACCCGAGCACTTGCTCGTCTTGACGTTGTAGTTACCGCAGGCCAGCGGCTTCTGCCAATCGGCGGTCAGATCCTTGGAGCCCTCGAGGAAGTCCGACCAGGCATCGCCAACGACCAGGCCTGGCGTCTTCCATACGGTTTGGAACTGCCCGTCAGCCTGGATTTCGCCGATCAGGACCGGCTTGGTGATGTGGTGGTTCGGCATCATCGCCGAGTAGCCACCCGACAGGTTTGGCACAGCGATGCCAATGATCGCTTCCTGAACCGCCGTCGGATCGGTGGTGCCGGCCTTCTCGACCGCCTTTACCCACATGTTGAACCCGATGTAATGGGCCTCCATGGGGTCGTTCGTCACTCGTTTGTCACTCTTGATGAACTTGTGCCACGCACCGATGAAGACATCATTGGCCGGATCGTCGACACTCATGAAGTAATTCCATGCAGCGAGATGGCCCACGAGCGGCTTGGTGTCGATGCCCGACAGCTCCTCTTCGCCGACCGAGAAGGCGATGACGGGGATGTTCTCCGCCGAGACGCCCTGGTTGCCCAGTTCCTTGTAGAACGGCACGTTGGCATCCCCGTTGATCGTCGACACTACGGCGGTCTTCTTGCCGGCCGAGCCGAACTTCTTGATCTCGGCCACAATCGACTGCCAGTCCGAATGTCCGAACGGCGTGTAGCTGATCATGATGTCGGCGTCCTTGACGCCCTTCGCCTTCAGGTAGGCCTCAAGGATCTTGTTGGTGGTTCGCGGATAGACGTAGTCGGTGCCGGCGAGCACCCAGCGTTTCACGCCGAGGTCGTTCATCAGGTAATCAACGGCCGGTATCGCCTGCTGGTTCGGCGCCGCACCGGTGTAGAAGACGTTCTTGGACGACTCCTCACCTTCGTACTGAACCGGGTAGAAGAGGAGTCCGTTCAGTTCCTCGAACACTGGCAGGACGGATTTGCGCGACACCGAAGTCCAGCACCCGTAGACCGCCGCGACCTTGTCCTTCTGCAGGAGCTGGCGTGCCTTTTCCGCAAACAGCGGCCAGTTCGAGGCCGGATCAACCACCACGGGCTCAAGCTTCTTGCCGAGAAGGCCGCCCTTCTTGTTCTGCTCGTCGATGAGCATCAGCATCGTGTCCTTGAGCGTGGTCTCGCTAATGGCCATGGTGCCGGACAGCGAGTGCAGAATGCCGACTTTGATCGTGTCCTGCGCGCGGGCCGTGCCGCCGATGGTCAGCAGCAGTGCCGAGGCGATGCCGAGGGCGCAACGTTTCAGGAATCGTTTAGGCAGGTGCATGGAGGCTCCCGTGGAATCCAATGAGCTGGCTGAATGATGTGGCGCGCATGAGGCGCCACACTGGGGCAGCAAGGCGTGTGCCAGCCGATGGCTTTGCTGTGCGGCGACGCTTCGATGGACTTTCAGGGCCTCTGGTGCGAGCGAAGATGGTGCGCGTGCCAGCAGGACGCGCATCAGCCTGCACTGGATTGGTGCCGACTCCCGAAACGACCGACTCACCGGGATCGGGCCCCAAGGGCGCGCTGGGCTTGGCGTAAGGGGGGGCGGCTATGGCCCGGAATACGCGCCATCGGAGGCTATACCGAGTCTGGGCCAGTCAGGCGGTCCGCCCTTCGCGGCCACCAACAGCGGCACGCTGCCGGTGATGATGCCGAGGTTGGCCCGGTCCTCGATTCTTAGACCACCGACGTGACCAACAGAAGACGCCGGGAGGTGGCTTGTGAACCGGCGAGAACAATTGCGCTCACGCTTACAGCGGAAGGCCCGGCGCCGGATATCAGCCTGAGATCCGCAACCGCCACCGACCTTCCCGAGCCGTTGTCAGCACCCGCGCCGGTGGGCCCACGAGGTGGGTCTGGGTATCGCCAGTTTCGGGCAAATCCGCAGCAGAACTGGGACACGCTCGCGGCATCCCGGGCGCACAAAAAAACCCGGATCCTCGCGGATCCGGGCGCGTCAGCGCCGTGGCGCCTACAAAATTACAGCTGGGGCTGTGCGGTGCCGGCGTTCTGCGCCACGTACGCGACTGTGGCCTTCTCCTGCGCGGCCAAGGCGACCGCGTCATCGG
>Ga0209254_10003752_pt1 | contig 13849 bp, 11 predicted proteins | sample FrelakmetDIP11DI_FD_187148 | JGI IMG/M metagenome (GOLD analysis project Ga0209254, IMG submission 187148) | Freshwater lake sediment microbial communities from the University of Notre Dame, USA, for methane emissions studies - DIP11 DI (SPAdes)... | ecosystem: Environmental > Aquatic >...
GCGCGCGTCCACGCGGCCTTCATGCGGGCGCTCGCGGCCCACCGCCAGCTGATGGTCCGGGTGCTCGCCGGGGAGGACGCCCATCCCGGCCAGGCCATCTGCCTGCGGATGCTGACCGAGCGCGACGGGCTCAGCCAGCGCGAGCTGGGCCGGGCGCTTCACCTGTCGCCGCCGACGGTCACGGCCATGCTCCAGCGGATGGAGAAGGCCGGGACGATCGAGCGTCGTCCGGACGTGGCAGACCAGCGCGTGACGCGGGTCCACCTGACCGCAGCCGGCCGCGAGCTCGAAAGCAGCCTCCGCTCCGTGATGGGCGCCGCGCTCGGCCAGGTCCTCGACCCCATCCCCGAGGCCGATCGACGGGAGCTCGAGCGCCTCCTCGGCGTGCTGGCCGACCGCGTGGCCGGAGCGCTGGAATGATCCGGCTCCTGGCGACCTACCTCCGCCCGTACCGGGGACCCCTCCTCCTCGTCGTCCTGCTCCTCCTGGTCCAGGCCCTCGCGAACCTCTACCTGCCCGAGCTGAACGCCGACATCATCAACAACGGGGTCGCGACCGGCGACACCGACTACATCCTGCGGACCGGCGCGGTGATGCTGGGCGTGACCGTCCTCCTCGGGATCGTCTCGATCATCGCGGTCTACTGGGCGGCAAGGGTCTCGATGGGGTTCGGGCGCGACCTGCGGGGCGCCATCTTCCGTTCCGTCGAGTCGTTCTCGCAGGTCGAGGTCAACCACTTCGGGACGGCCTCGCTCATCACCCGCAACACCAACGACGTCCAGCAGGTCCAGATGGTCGTCCTGATGGGCCTGACCGTCATGGTCTCGGCTCCGATCATGATGGTCGGCGGCCTGATCATGGCCCTGCGCCAGGACGTCCCCCTGACGGGGATCCTCCTGGTGATCGTGCCGATCATGGTGGTCATCATCGGCCTCCTCGTCCGGCGCGCCCTGCCCCTTTTCGGGGCAATGCAGCGGAAGATCGACCGGATCAACCAGGTGATGCGCGAGACGCTCGCCGGCGTCCGGGTCATCCGCGCGTTCGTCCGGACCGACTACGAGGAGCGCCGCTTCGACGAGGCGAACCAGGACCTGTTCGCGACCGCGCTGTCGGTCAACCGGCTCTTCGCGATCATGATGCCGGCGCTCATGGCGATCATGAACCTGACGACCGTGGCGGTCCTCTGGTTCGGGGCCTTCCGGGTGGACAGCGGCGAGATGTCGATCGGCAGCCTGACCGCCTTCCTGCAGTACATCATCCAGATCCTCTTCGCCATCATGATGGCGACCTTCATGTTCGTGGTCGTGCCGCGGGCTGCTGTCTCGAGCGACCGGATCGCCGAGGTCCTCGCGACGGAGCCGTCGATCCACGATCCGGCCGATCCGGTCAGCCCGGCGCGCACCGGCCGCGTCGAGTTCCGGGACGTGGAGTTCCGCTACCCCGGCGCCGAGGACCCCGTGCTGCGCGGCATCTCCTTTGTGGCCGGTCCCGGCGAGACGACGGCGATCGTCGGCAGCACCGGCAGCGGCAAGTCCACCCTCGTCAACCTGCTTCCTCGCTTCTACGACGTGACCGGCGGCGGCGTTCTCGTCGACGGCGTCGACGTGCGGGAGATGGACCGCGCCGACCTGTGGGGGCGCATCGGGCTCATCCCGCAGCGCGCCTTCCTGTTCGGCGGCACGGTGGCGAGCAACCTCCGCGTCGGCGACGAGGCCGCGTCCGACGACGACCTCTGGAAGGCGCTCGAGATCGCGCAGGGACGCGAGTTCGTCGAGGAGATGCCCGAGCGCCTCGAGGCGCCCATCGCGCAGGGCGGCGCGAACGTCTCCGGGGGCCAGCGCCAGCGCCTCGCGATCGCCCGGGCGCTCGTCAAGCAGCCCGAGATCTACGTCTTCGACGACAGCTTCTCGGCTCTCGACTTCCGGACCGACGCCCGCCTCCGGGCCGCCCTCCACCGCGACCTCGCGACGGCGACCGTCATCATCGTCGCCCAGCGCGTCGGCACGATCCTCCACGCCGACCGGATCGTGGTGCTCGAGAATGGCGGCGTCGCCGGCATCGGCACCCACGACGAGCTGATGGCGACCTGCGACACGTATCGCGAGATCGTCTACTCCCAGCTCTCCGCGGAGGAGGTCGCGTGAGCGGGCCGGGCATGGGCCGCGGGCCGGCGGGCGGGCGCCCCCCCACGGGCCGCGGCGGCCCCGCGGGTCACGGGCCGATGGGCTTCGCGGCGGCACCGGTCGCCAAGCCTCGCAACTTCCGCGGGTCCTTCCGGCGGCTCCTCGGCGAGCTGGCCCCGGAGCGGCTCCTCGTGGTGGTGGTGATGGCCTTTGCGATCGTCAGCGTCGGCTTCGCCATCGTCGGCCCCAAGATCCTCGGCAACGCCACGGACCTCATCTTCGAGGGCTGGATCGGCAACCAGCTGCCGCCGGGGATATCGAAGGAGGCGGCCGTCGCGGCGCTCCGGGCGGCCGGGCAGGACAACCAGGCCGACATGCTCGCGAGCATGGATGTCGTGCCCGGGCAGGGCATCGACTTCGCCGCCCTGGGGGGGATCCTCCTGCTGGTGACCGGGATCTACCTCGCCAGCTCGGTCTTCTCCTGGGCGCAGTCGTACATCATGGCCGGCGTCACCCAGCGGACGGTCTACCGCCTCCGGCAGCGGGTCGACGAGAAGATCGGCCAGCTTCCCCTCGCCTACTTCGACCGCGAGTCGCGGGGCGACATCCTGAGCCGGGTCACCAACGACATCGACAACATCGCCCAGACGCTCCAGCAGAGCCTCACCCAGCTGATCACGGCCTTCTTCACGGTGATCGGCGTGCTCCTGATGATGTTCTGGATCAGCCCCCTCCTCGCGGTCATCTCCCTCCTCATCGTGCCCCTCTCGATCGTCGTCACCGTGCTGATCGCCAGCCGCTCGCAGAAGCAGTTCGCGGCCCAGTGGGAGCGCACGGGGACGCTCAATGGCCACATCGAGGAGATGCACACCGGGCACGCAGTCGTGAAGGCGTTCGGGCGCCAGCGCGAGGCGATCGAGACGTTCGACCACGAGAACGAGGCGCTCTACCGGGCTTCGTACAAGGCGCAGTTCATCTCCGGGACGATCCAGCCGGCGATGAACGTCCTCGCGAACCTCAACTACGTGGCGATCTGCGTCATCGGGGGCGTCCAGGTGGCCTCGGGGACCATGTCGCTCGGCGACGTCCAGGCCTTCATCCAGTACTCCCGCCAGTTCACGATGCCGATCGTCCAGACGGCCAGCATCATGAACGTCCTCCAGTCCGCGGTGGCCTCGGCCGAGCGCGTCTTCGAGCTCCTCGACGAGCCGGAGCAGGTGCCCGAGACAGCGACGCCGGTCGCCCTCGAGCAGGTCGCGGGCCGGGTCGCCTTCGACAAGGTCAGCTTCCGCTACCTGCCCGACACGCCGCTGCTCGAGGACCTCGACCTCGTGGCCGAGCCCGGTCACACGATCGCGATCGTCGGGCCGACCGGCGCCGGCAAGACGACCCTCGTCAACCTGCTGATGCGGTTCTACGAGATCGACGGGGGCCGCATCACCATCGACGGGGTGGATGTCCGCGAGCTGACCCGCGACCGGCTGCGGGGCATCTTCGGGATGGTCCTCCAGGACGCCTGGCTCTTCTCCGGCACGATCCGCGAGAACATCGCCTACGGCCGCGAGGGTGCCACCGAGGAGGAGATCCTCGAAGCGGCTCGCGCCGCCCACGTCGACCACTTCGTGCGGACCCTGCCGGACGGCTACGACACCCGGCTCGACGACGACGCGACCAGCGTGTCCGCGGGCGAGAAGCAGCTCCTCACGATCGCCCGTGCCTTCCTGGCCGACCCCGAGATCCTCATCCTCGACGAGGCGACCAGCTCGGTCGACACGCGCACGGAGGTGCTCATCCAGCGGGCGATGGCCCGCCTGATGCACGGGCGCACGAGCTTCGTCATCGCCCATCGCCTCTCCACGATCCGGGACGCGGAGCTCATCCTCGTGATGAACCGGGGCGAGATCGTCGAGCAGGGTACCCACGCCGAGCTCCTCGCCCGGCGGGGCTTCTACAACGAGCTCTACAGCAGCCAGTTCGAGGAGGCGCTCGAGCCGGCGGTCTGAGGCGGCGGCGCGCCGCCGGGCCGGGCCGGCGTCCCTACCCCGCCAGGATCGCCGCGAGGGCCTCGGGCTCGGTGACCGGCTGGCGGCAGGCGAACCCCCGGCACACGAACGCGGTCGGGCGGCCGCCGAGCGAGAAGCGGCCCTGCAGCAGGGGCACGGCCGTCGCCTTCGGGTCCGGTCCCACGGCGAGAACCTGGCGCGGCCGCCACGAGAGGTGGGCCGGTGCGCCCCGGGCGGCCCCGACCAGGCGCCGCGTCGCGGGATCGCCGGGCAGGCCCACGATCGCCACCTCGTCGACCGGCCCGACCCACCAGTCCAGCGCGGCCAGCCACTGGGCGAACGCCGTCGGGTAGGCGGCCGCGGCGGCGCCCACGATCCCCATGGCCGTTTCGGCCGCGTCGACGTAGCGTCCCTCGCCGGTGAGCGCCGCGAGGCGGAGGAGGACCGTTGCCGCCATCGCCCCGCCCGACGGCACCGCGTTGTCCTGCAGCGAGCGCGGCCGCGCCACGAGGACCTCCGCGTCGTCGGCCGTGTCGTGGAAGCCCCCGGCCGGGTCCGCGAAATGGGCGAGGATGGCATCGATCGTCTCGCACGCCGCAGCGAACCAGCGCTCCTCGGCCGTCACCTCGTAGAGGGCCAGGAGGCCCTCCGCCATGCACGCCTGGTCCTCGAGCGTGCCGGCGTGGCGAGCCTGGCCGTCCTTCCACGAGCGGAGGAAGCGACCGTCGGGGGCGCGCAGGACCGCGAGGAGGCGGCCGGCGGCCCGTTCGGCGATCGCCCGGTACCGGCCTGCCACGGCGCCGCGGCCGGGATCGCCGTCGCGTCCCAGGAGCGCGGCCGCATCGGCGTACGCGGAGATCATGAGCCCGTTCCAGCCCGCCAGGGCCTTGTCGTCGCGCGCCGGCTGGGGCCGCCGGTCGCGGGCCGCGAGGAGCGCCCCGCGGGCCCGCTCCAGGTGGTCCGCGACCTGCGCCGCCGGGAGGCCGTGGCGGACGGCGAGGCCTTCGTCGCTCGCGACCCGGTGGAGGATCGTCCGGCCCTCCCAGTTGCCGCCCTCGGTCACGTCGAAGGCCTCGGCGAAGACCGGCCATGCCTCGGCAAGCCCGGCCGCGGCGAGCACCTCGCGGGCCTCGTCCGCGGTCCAGGTGTAGGTCGCCCCCTCCTCGCCCCCGGTGTCCGCGTCGAGGCTCGCGGCGAAGACGCCGTCGGGCAGGGTCATCTCGCGGGCGACGAAGTCGAGCGTGTCCGTGGCCACGCGCAGGCAGGCGGGCTCGTCGGTGAGGGCCCACGCGTGGACGTACGCGCGCGCGAGCAGGGCGTTGTCGTAGAGCATCTTCTCGAAGTGCGGCACCAGCCACGCGGCATCGGTCGAGTAGCGGGCGAAGCCGCCGCCCAGCTGGTCGAAGATGCCGCCGGCCGCCATCCGGTCCAGGGCCCGCCGGGCGATCGGCAGGGCCCTGGCGTCGGCGGCGGCGGCCCGCCGCAGGAGGAAGTCGATCGTCATCGCCTGCGGGAATTTCGGGGCGCTCCCCCAGCCCCCGTTCGCGGCGTCGAAGCCGGCCTCGATCGCGCCCACCGCCGCGGTGAGAAGGCCGGCATCCAGCATCGGGACGCCGTCCGAGAGCCGGGTGCCCCGGGCAACGTGGGTCGTCAGCGCGGCCGCCGACTGCTCCACATCGGTCCGCCTGTCGCGCCAGGCCTCGACGACCCCCGCCAGGACGTCGAGGAAGGCGGGCATCCCGTGGCGGCGGCTGTTCGGGTAGTAGGTCCCGCCGTAGAAGGGCCGGCCGTCGGGCGCGAGAAAGACGCTCATCGGCCAGCCGCCGGAGCCCGTCATCGCCTGCACGGCGTCCATGTAGACGGCGTCGAGGTCGGGGCGCTCCTCGCGGTCGACCTTGATCGCCACGAAGTGCTCGTTGAGGAAGGCGGCGGTCACCGGGTCCTCGAACGACTCGCGCTCCATGACGTGGCACCAGTGACAGGCCGCGTAGCCGATCGAGAGGAAGATGGGCCGGTCGAGCGCCCGCGCGCGCCCCAGCGCCTCCGGCCCCCAGGGGTACCAGTCGACCGGGTTGTGGGCGTGCTGGAGGAGGTACGGGCTCGTCTCGCCGGCGAGCCGGTTGGCGGGCATGCGCGGAATCTACGCCCCGGCGGGGCTCGTGATGCGCCAGCCCGCTCCACGGCGGCCGGCGAGGAGTCCCGGACCGAGCACAGCCCCTATGTGGAACATCGCTTTCTATTTGTGGATATCTGCTTGACAATCTGTCACATCATGGTTCATTATGCGTCCTGCAGCAACCTGACCTGGAGCCGAGAGGCCGCCCGCGATGTACGAGTACCGCATCCTCTTCCCCCGGCTGGGGAGCCAGGAGATCCGCCGCCAGCTCGCCGCGGACCTCCGCGTCGCCGGCGACCGGCGCCGCCCGGCCGATACCTACCGCCCCGATCGCCCGAGCCGGCGGGAGCGTGCGTGATGCCGCACGACGCGATCGCCACCTGTCCCATCTGCAGCGGAGAGCTCGCCGTCACGCGCCTCCACTGCCGGAGCTGCGGGACCACGCTCGAGGGCGACTTCAACGTCGGGCGCTTCGCCCGCCTGTCGCGCGAGCAGTTCGCTCTCCTCGAGAGCTTCCTGCGCTCGCGCGGGAACCTCAAGGAGATGGAACGAGAGCTCGGGATCAGCTACCCGACCGTCCGGGCCCGGGTCGACGCCCTCCTGCGCGCCCTCGGCCTGGGCGACGGCGAGCAGCCGGCCGACGAGCTCGACGAGACAGGCGCGGCGGCCGCCGCCGAGCCAAGCCCGGAGGCGGCGGCGAACACGACGGCCGATGCCGCCGCGGCCCGGCGGACGGTCCTCGAGCGACTCGCCCGCCACGAGATCGACGCGGTGACGGCGGCGGCCGAGCTGCGCGCGCTGGGAGGCTGACGCCGTGACGGAAGCAACGATCGCCTGGGGCGCCGCGGGTCCGCGCGCCCACGACGTCGGCCCGGGTGGCGTCGTCACCGTCGCCGCCGAGGCCGAGAGCATCCGCATCCGGGGCGTGGACGGCACGGAGGCCCGCGTCGTCGTGCCCGCCGACGGGGCCGGCCTCGAGACCGTTGCCGGGCCCGGCCGCTTCGAGGTGACGAGCCGGCGTCACGGCAGCCACGCCGGCTTCGTCGGCCTCCGGATCGGCAGCCGCGGGTTCGGGTTCCCGTTCGGCGTCGCGGGCGGCGGCACGATCGAGATCGAGATGCCCCGCGACGCCCGCGTCGAGGTCCAGGCGACGGCCGGCGACGTGACGATCGACGGCGTCCGCGGCGGGACGCGCCTCCGGGCGGCGGCCGGCGCCGTCTCGCTTGAGCGCACGGCGGGACCCGTCGCGGTCGAGGTGGCGTCCGGCGACGTGGTTGTCGCCTCCGACGATCCGCTGGCGCTCACGGCGCGCAGCATCTCCGGGAGAATCCGGGCGAGCGCGCCGCGCTTCGAGAAGGTTGAGATCGAGACCGTCAGCGGCGTCGTGGCCCTGGCCGGCATCTTCGGGCCCGGGCCCGTTCACGCGATCTCCACCGTCTCCGGCACGGTCCGGCTCGAGGTCGCCGGGGGATTCGCGCTGGATCTCACGACGGTCTCCGGCGACGTCGCCTGCTCCCATCCCGACCGGCGCTCCGGTGACGGGCGGAGGGACCCCCTCGTCGTCGGCGACGGTGCCGCCCGCGTCGCGGTCCGCACGCTGTCGGGCGACGTCGTGGTGCGCGGGGCCCCGGAGCCCCCGGCGCGAGGGCGGGGGGAGGCGGCGGACCCGGCCGCCCTGGCGGTCCTCGAGGAGCTCGCCCGGGGCGAGATCGATGTCGCCGAGGCCGAGCGACGGCTGGCCGACGCCGCAGCCGGGCCGCCTGCCGAGGCGGTCGCGGGCGCCGCAGCCGGGCCGCCTGCCGAGGCGGTCGCGGGCGCTGCAGCCGCTCCGCCTGCCGAGTTGATCACCGATGCGTGACCCGCTCGACGAGGTCCTGCGCCTCGTGGCCGAGGGCCGCCTGAGCCCCGAGGAGGCGGCCTCGATCATCGATGCCCTCGCGGCCGCGCGCGGGGCGGCCTCGCGGGCACGAGACGCCGGCAGCGCCACCGCCGAGGCCGCCCGGGCCGCGGCCGGCGCCGCCCGGGTGGGCTTCGAGCTCCGCCGCCCGGATCGCCCCGGCCCCCCGCGCCCGCCGGCGCCTCCCGGGCCACCCCGCCGCCTGCGGGTCCAGGTCCGCGACGGCGGCCGGACGGTCGTGGACCTGCAGCTCCCGGGCATCATCGCCGAGCTGGCGGGGACGGTCCCGGGCATCCCGCCGGCCTACGTCGAGCGGATCCGCGAGGCGCTCCGGACGGGCGCCCGGGGCCCGATCGTGGACGTTGCCGACGAGGACGGGTCGGGGGTCACGATCACCGTCGACTGAGTCGCACGCGTACCATCGGGGGGTGCGCCGCCTCCTGTCCCCGCCCCGCCCGAGCCTCCCGGCCGGTGCGCGGCTCGCCGTGGACGAGTGGCGCTCCTTCGGTGACCGGCGCTACCGGCCCTATCAGGGAATCGGTGTCGGATCCGCGGCGGTCTTCGCCCTCGCCGGCGACGGGCTGACGATCCCGCTCCTGCTCGCCCTCGGCGCCCCGGCAGCGCTCGCGACCGTGATCGGCGTCCTGCCGTTCACCTTCTCCGCCGCCCAGCTGCTCGTCCCGCCACTCCTGCTCCGGACCGACGGCAATCTGCGGGGGGTTACGATGGCGATCCTGGCCGTCGGGGAGACGCGCGGCTTCCTCCTTGCCGCGATCGTCCTTCTCTACGTCCTGGGTCTCTTCCCGGCCGGCGTGGCGATCGTCGGGGTCGCCGCGGCCATGAGCCTCGGCGGAGCCGCGAGCGCCATCGGCGGGGCGAACCTCCTGGCCTGGTACGGCGCGATCCTCCCGGAGCCCGAGCGACGCTTCGTCGCGCCGCGAGTCATGGGGATCACGCAGGGCCTCGGCGCTGTCCTCCTCCTGCCGGTCGCCCTGGGAGTCCAGGTAGGCCTCCAGACGATCGGCCTCGCCGTCTACGCCGCGGTGTTCGTCGTCGCCGGGCTGGCCGGCCTCGGCGAGCTGGCAGCGGTCTCGCGCCTCCGGCGGCCGGGCCGGGTCCGCGTCGCCCGGCGCGGGGAGCGTCCGCCGCTCTCGCCGGAGACCCGTCGCTTCATCCGGATCGTGACGCTCGCCGCGGCCGGCGCCGGCTTCGGGCCCTACCTCTCGATCTACGCGATCACCGTCCTCGGCGAGACGGCCGGCTTCGCCATCCTCCTCTCCGCGATGTCGGCGGGAGCGTCGCTCGTGACGGCGACCATGGTCGGGGGTCTCCTCGCGCGCGGATCGGCGTCCCGCACGCTGCGCCTCTCGTTCGTGCTGCGCGGCGGTGGGATCCTCCTGGCCCTCCTCGCATTTCCCGGCAATCCCTACGCCTCGGTGATCCTCCTCGTCGTCGCCGCGATCGTCGCAGCCGGGGCGGCGGCCCACACGCTCTCCGCGAACGAGCGGCTCCTCCGCCTGACCGGCGGGGTCGGCCTCATCACCGCCCAGAGCCGCTTCGTCGCCGGGACCGCCGGCGGGGTCACGGTAGGCCAGCTCTCCTCCGCCGGCGTCCTCGCCGTCATGCCGGTCGGGTTCCCGGCCTTCGCGATCCTGATGATCGGGTCCGGCCTCGTTCGCCTCGCCCTCGCCGCGCGGGTCGAGGTCTCGGCAGGCTGGTCGACGGCAACTGGGGCCTTCGACCTCGCCGAGGTGCGCCGAACCGCGCAGCTGCCCCCGGCGGCCGAGCCGCTGCCGCCGCCTGCGGCAGCGGGGGGGGTGCCCACGACCGCGGCTGCGGATACGACTGAGGCGGCAGAGGGGGCGCCCTGGCCGGACTTTCGCCCGGCGGCAGGGATCGCCCCGCCGGCGCTGCCCGTTCCGCGGACGGAGGAGGAGCGGCAGGAGGCGCCGCCACCCTCCGCCGCGAAGCCGCTCCCCGTTGCGGCACCGCCAGTCTCTCCGGGGGTGCCACCCATCCCCCCGGGGGTGCCCCCGCCCGCCGTCCCTCCGGACGGCGGCGACCCCGCCTAGACGACCCCCAGAAGGCGGGCGAGAACGCCACCGACAGCTACCGCCAGGGCGAGCGTCGCGGCCGACATCGTCAGCGCCGTCCGCCAGCCGAGCTCGCCCGCCAGCGCCGCGAGCGTCGCCACGCAGGGCACCGACACCGAGGTCACGACTGCAAAGACGAAGAGCTGACCCGGCGTCATGAGGTCGCCCAGGCCGGCGACGCCCCCGCCCATCGTGGCCACGGCCAGCACCATGAGCAGCTGCAGGGCGAGCTCCTTGCGCAGGAAGGCGAAGACGATGGCCAGGCCGGCGACCGACGGGAGCCCCAGCCAGCCGACGACGACGGGGTCGAGGATCGCGGCGGCGGGCCAGATGAGGCCGCTCTCGTAGACGAGGCCCAGGGCGATCGAGCCGACGACCATGACCGGCGCGGCTATTCGCACGAAGGCGCGAAACCGGGCGCCCGCCTTCGCAGCCACCTGGCGAGCCATGGGCCGGCGGAGCGGGGCGAGCTCGAGCACGAGTGGTGACTGGCGTCCCGGCAGCAGCGTGTTGGCGGCGATCCCGGCGCCGAGCGTGAGCGCGACGATCAGCCCGAACGCCGCAGCCGCGACGGCCGGCCCGGCGAAGGGCACGAGGGCGGCGACGACCACCGCCGAGCGTGCCGAGCACGGCACGAGGGTCACGAGGAAGGCCGCGAGGACCCGCTCGCGTCGGGTCGCCAGGACGCGGGTCCCGTAGATCGCCGGGACGTTGCAGCCCGTGGCGGCGAGCAGCGGGATGGCGGTCCGCCCCGAGAGCCCGAGCCCACCCAGGAGCCGGTCCGTCAGCACGGCGAGGCTGGTCAGGTATCCCGAGTCCTCGAGCGCGGCGACCAGCAGGTAGAAGAGCAGGACGTAGGGGATCCCGATCGCGAGGAGGCCCAGGATCCCGGAATCGAGGCCCCACAGGAGCGCCGCCGCGAGCTCCGGCAGAGGCACGATCGTCTGCACGCCCGCGTCGATGGCCGGCGAGGCGAGCGCCGTCCAGGCCTCGGAGAGGACCGCCGCCAGCCCGGCGCCGACGACGGAGACGATGGCGAAGGTGGTCGCCAGGACGCCGGCGAGGATGGCCAGGCCGGGCCAGGGCCGGATGCTCCATGCCGCCAGGCGGTCGGCGAACGGGCGCCGGCCCGGCCGAACGGCCTCCACCTCGGCCGTCCAGCGCGCGGCGAGGTCCCGGCGGGCGGGATCGACGAGCCCCGGGAGCAGGAGCGTCGCGGCCCCCCGCGGCGAGAGGGCCCCGGCGGCCACGAGCCCGCCGAGGCCGGTGGGGTCCAGCGCCGCCGCGCCAAGGGCGCGGCTGGTGGGGAGATCGGCGGCGGCCTGCGCGAGGGCCAGCTCGACCGCCGGGGGGTAGGCGCTCGCCGGCACCAGCGCGCGCGGGGAGTGCGTGCCTGCCCGGACCCCGCGTCGGCGGCGGGCCCGGCTCACGGCCAAGGCGACGGCGCCTGGGACGCCCTCGCCCGTCCGGGCCACCGTGCGCCGGACCGGGACCGCAAGCAGCTGGGACAGGCGGCCCGCGTCCACGTCGATCCCGCGTGCCGCCGCCTCGTCGGCGAGGTTGAGGGCGACGACGACCGGCAGGCCGAGGTCGCGGCAGGCGAGGACGAGCGGCACGTGCCGGGCCACGTCGCCGGCGTCGGCGACGACGAGGATCGCGTCGGGAGAGGCCGCGAGGAGGGCCGCCCAGAACGGTGGGCCGGCGACGGGATGGTCGGCCAGCGACCCCGTGCCGGGGAGGTCGACGAGGAGCGCCCGGCCGGCGCGCGTCCGGACCTCACGGGCCTCCGCACGGACGGTCGTCCCCGGCGCATTGGTGGTCTCGGCGAAGCGGCGGCTGGCGCGGGCGAAGAGCGTCGACTTGCCGACGTTGGGCCGGCCGACGAGAGCGACGACGGGCAGGGCCGGCGCATTCGCCGCGGGGTGAACGCCGGCGTCCCTTCCGGGCGCCGCGCCGGCGCCGGGCTCGAGTCGGGGCGAGCGCACACTCGGCATCCCGTCCGGGACGCCCGCCGCCGGGTTGCAGCCCGTCGAGGGGCCGTGGCAGCTCGTCATCGAGTCCCGGGCTGCCGCTCGACGCGGATCGCGGCGGCCACCTGGCGCGCCACGGCGAGCCGGGCGCGCCCGACGCGCACGACGATCGGGCCGCCGAGCGGGAGGCGCGTCTCGACGACGACCCGGTCGCCGCTGGCCAGCCCCTCGGCGGCCAGCCGCTGCTCCTCCCCCGGGTGCACCTCCAGGACGCGGGCGGCGTCGCCCGGGGCCAGGTCGACGAGCGTGGGGAAGGCGGGACGCTTCATGGCCTCGATTCCACCGGGCGCGGGTGAGGCCGGGGAGTGCGAATCGGCCCCCGCCGACGGGACGAAGGTCACCCTGTATTTGCAGGTAAGGTCCACCTGACACCTTGACCGGCCGTCGCCCACCTCGCTAGAATGCACTTCTGCTCATCCATGAGCGAATGCTCAGAGTCCCCGAGGCGTCTCATTGCCGGTTGACCTCGGCCCGGAGGAGTTCGAGCTCCTCGCCCGAACCGCCCACCGCTACTACATCGACGGTCGGACCCAGGAGGAGACCGCCCGGGAGTTCGGCCTGTCGCGACCGAAAGTGCAGCGCCTCCTGGAGCGCGCCCGGTGGGCCGGAGTCGTGGACATCCACATCGAGATCCCGCCCTGGCTGCACCTCGACCTCGAGGATGGGCTCCGGGAGCGGTTCGGGCTCGCCGCCGCCATCGTCACCCCCGCCCGCGCGGATCCCCAGGCGCAGCGCGAGGAGGTGGCTCGCGGGGCGGCACGCTACCTCGACCGCCGGCTCCGCGACGGGGACGTCGTTGCGGTCAGTCATGGCCGCGACGCGGGCGAGGTGCCCCGCTACTTCCGGCCCGGGCGCCGGCTCAGCTGCACGTTCGTGAGCGCGATGGGCGGTTCCCCCCACGTCGACGCCCCGACCAACCCGAACGAGATCTGCCGCGCGTTCGCCGAGAGGTCCGGCGGCCGCGCCGTCGGCCTCTACGCGCCGGCGCATGTCGAGAGCGCCGAGATGCGGGACCGCCTCCTGCAGCAGGAGGCGGTGGCCGACACCCTGCGGGTCGCGGCACAGGCGAGCGTCGCCCTGGTCGGGATCGGCGGCACTGACGACGGCTGCACGATGGTCCGGAGCGGCTGCTTCTCGCTCGAGGAGATCGGTCGGCTCCGCCGGCGCGGGGCGGTAGGGGACATCCTCGGCAACTATGTCGACGCCCAGGGAAACCCGGTCGCCTCCCCCGAGAGCGGCCGCCTCATCGGCCTTTCCATGGAGGAGCTACGCCGGATTGGGACCGTCGTCGCGGTCGTCAGCGAGCCGGAGAAGCCGCCGGCGATCCTCGGGGTCCTCCGTTCGGGCGTCATCGACGTGCTCATCGTGGACGAGGGCAACGCCCGGGCCGTCCTCGAGCTGGCCGGCGCGTCGCGGATGAGCAGCCCGACGCCGGTCCCGCTCGTCCGGCACCGCGACGCGGGAGGGAGGTGATCGACGGCGTCATGGAGCGGCGGTCCGCAGGCCGCCACGCATTCGCGTCCCGGAGGTGATGGAGTGCCGATCGTCCCAACCCGCGAGATCCTCAGCCGCGCGTTCGCCGAGCGC
>Ga0209254_10003753_pt1 | contig 13849 bp, 13 predicted proteins | sample FrelakmetDIP11DI_FD_187148 | JGI IMG/M metagenome (GOLD analysis project Ga0209254, IMG submission 187148) | Freshwater lake sediment microbial communities from the University of Notre Dame, USA, for methane emissions studies - DIP11 DI (SPAdes)... | ecosystem: Environmental > Aquatic >...
CGCCGTCGCTCGGCAATTCGCCGCTGGCGTCCGGGCCGACCATCGCCATGCGGCTGGTCTGCATGCTGCGCGCGCAGCGCGCCCGCGGCTGATTCCCGATGCAGGCTGCGCTGCTGCTGCCCGTGCTCGCGCTGCTGCCGTTTGCCGGCAGCGTGCTGGTGCTGGCGTCGCCGAATGCGCAGCGGATGCGCGCGGTGTCGCTGGCCGCGGCCGTGGTAGTGGCGGCGACGGCGCTGGCGCTGGCGGCCGCGCCGGCGGTGTTCGCCGGCGAGGTGCTGCACTGGCGGATTGACTGGATGCCGCAGCTCGGCCTCAGCTTCGGCTTCCGCATGGACGGGCTGGCCTGGCTGTTCGCGCTGCTGATCGGCGGCATCGGCATGCTGATCGTTCTGTACGCGGCGTACTACCTCGATCCCGGCGACCCGGCGGCGCGCTTCTTCGCCTTCCTGCTGCTGTTCATGGGCGCAATGCTGGGCGTCGTGCTCGCCGACAACCTGCTGCTGCTGGTGGTGTTCTGGGAGCTGACCAGCCTGGCGAGCTTCCTGCTGATCGGCTACTGGAGCCACGAGGCCGAGGCACGCCAGGGCGCGCGCATGGCCCTGACCATCACCGGCGCCGGCGGGCTGCTGCTCCTTGGCGGCGTTGTGCTGCTCGGCCACATCGTCGGCAGTTTCGACCTCGAGGCGGTGCTCGCCTCGGGCGACCTGATCCGCGCGCATCCGCTGTATCCGGTGGCGCTGCTGCTGGTGCTGGCCGGTGCCTTCACCAAGAGCGCGCAGTTCCCGTTCCATTTCTGGCTGCCGCATGCGATGGCGGCGCCGACGCCGGTGTCGGCCTACCTGCACTCGGCGACGATGGTGAAGGCGGGCGTTTTCCTGCTCGCGCGCATGTATCCGGCGCTCGGCGGATCCGACCTGTGGTTCTGGACGGTGGCGCCGGTCGGGCTCGTCACGCTGCTCGTCGGCGCCTATATCGCCATCTTCCAGCACGACCTGAAGGGCCTGCTCGCCTACTCGACGATCAGCCACCTGGGGCTGATCACACTGCTGTTCGGCATCGACACGCGGCTGGCGGTGGTCGCCGCCGTCTTCCACATCCTGAACCACGCCACCTTCAAGGCATCGCTGTTCATGGCCGCCGGCATCATCGACCACGAGGCCGGCTCGCGCGACATGCGCAGGCTCAATGGCCTGTGGAAGTCCATGCCGATCACCGCCGTGCTCGGCACGGTCGCCTCGGCGGCGATGGCCGGCGTGCCGCTGCTCAACGGCTTCCTGTCGAAGGAGATGTTCTTCACGGAAGCGGTCGGCCACAACTCCAGCGCGGTGATGAACTTCCTGCTGCCTGCCGGCGCGCTGGTCGCGGGCATCTTCGCGGTGGCCTACAGCGTCCGCTTCATCCACGACGTGTTCTTCAACGGCGAACCCGTCGGCCTGCCGAAGACGCCGCACGAGCCGCCGCGTTTCATGCGCCTGCCGGTGGAAGTGCTGGTCGTGCTGTGCGTGCTGGTCGGATTGTTTCCCGGGCTCATCATCGGTCCCGTGCTTGCCGTCGGCGCGCAGGCGGCGCTGTTCGGCGGGCCGTACGCGCCGCTGCCGGCCTACAAGCTCGCCATCTGGCACGGCTTCAGCCTGCCGCTGGCGATGAGCATGACGGCGACCGCCGGCGGCGTGCTGCTGTACTTCGCGCTGCAGCGTCGTTTCAACCTGCATCGGCTGGCTCGCCTGCCCGGCTGGCTCGCGAGCGGCGGCCGCGAGGCGTTCCATGTCGTCACCGAAGCCAAGCTGCGCACGGCGCGGGTGGTGACCGAGACGATCGAGAACGGCAACCTGCAGCGCTACCTGTTCCTGCTCGTGGCGGTCGCCTTGCTCGCCGGGCTCGCGCCGCATCTCGGCGCCGGGCCTGCACCGGCGTCAGCGCCGGTCGCCGGCACGCCGCTGACCTTCGGCGTGCTGGTGATCTGGGCGATCGGCATGGCGGCAGCGACCGGCACGACGATCGTCTACCGGCAGCGCCTGCTGGCGCTGCTGCTGCTCGGCGCGGTCGGTCTGGTGGTCAGCCTGACCTTCGTCTACCTCTCGGCGCCCGACCTGGCGCTGACCCAGCTGCTGGTCGAGATGGTGACGATCATCCTGATGATGCTGGCGCTGCACTGGCTGCCGCCGGAAAGCCCGCGCGAGGCGAGTCGCCTGCGGCAGGTGCGCGACTTCGTGCTGGCGATCGGCGCCGGCGCCGGCGTCGCCGCCCTGTCGCATGCGCTGCTCACCAGCGACTTCGATTCGATCTCGCCGTACTTCCTGCGCACTTCGGTGGCGCAAGGCGGAGGGGCCAACGTCGTCAACGTGATCCTCGTCGATTACCGCGGCTTCGACACGATGGGCGAGATCACGGTGCTGGGCCTGGCCGGCATCGTGATCCATGCGCTGCTGGCCGGCTTCGTGCCCGCGCGGCGGCCGGCGCCGCCATCGGCCGAGCCGCGCTCGCCGTTCCTGCCGCTGATCGCGCGTCTGCTGCTGCCGCTGGCGGTGCTGCTGTCGCTGCACCTGTTCCTGCGCGGCCACAACGCGCCCGGCGGCGGCTTCATCGCCGGACTGGTGCTGGCGCTGGCACTGATCCTGCAGTACGTCGCCAACGGCCGGCAGTGGGTCGAGCAGCGTCTGCGCACCGATTTCCGCGCCTGGATCGGCGCCGGTCTGCTGATCGCCGGTGCCGCCGGCATCGGCAGCTGGTTCTTCGGCGCGCCGTTTCTGACCAGCAGCTACGCGTACTGGGCGCTGCCCGTGCTCGGCGCGGTGCCGCTGGCCAGCGCGGTGGTGTTCGACCTCGGCGTGTGCCTGACCGTGGTCGGCGCGACGATGCTCGCGCTGGTGTCGATCGGTCGCCTGACGCCGCCAGAAGGGGCGCCGCGATGACGGTCGAATTCGTGCTGGCGATCGGCCTCGGCGTGCTGACTGCCGCCGGCGTGTGGCTGCTGCTGCGCGAGCGCGTCTTCGACGTGATCGTCGGCCTGACGCTGCTGTCGTACGCGGTCAACCTGTTCATCTTCCTGACCGGCCGCGTGCGCCCAGGCCGGCCGCCGATCGTCGAGAGCGGGCTTGCGCCGACCCTCGCCCACTACGCCGACCCGCTGCCGCAGGCGCTGGTGCTGACCGCCATCGTGATCAGCTTCGCGATGACCGCGCTGATCCTGGTCATCGCGCTGCGGGCCCGTGCCGAGACCGGCTCCGATCACGTCGACGGCGCCGAGCCTGCCGACGACGCAGCCGGGCAGCGCGAGCGATGAACTGGCCGCACTGGATCGTCGTGCCGATCGTGCTGCCGCTGCTGGCGGGGGCGGCGCTGCTGCTCGCCGAGCGCTCCCGCCCGGCGCTCGCGGCGCGGCTGTCGCTCGCCGCCACCGCGGCGCAACTGCTGGTGTCGATCGGCCTGGCCGCGCAGTCCGCCGACGGCAGCGTCCGCGCCTACCTGCTCGGCAACTGGAGTGCGCCGTTCGGCATCGCGCTGGCGCTCGACCGGCTCTCGGCGCTGCTGCTGGTGCTGACCGGGGTGATCGCGCTGGCCGCGCTCGCCTACGCCGTTGCCGGGGACGCGAAGTCGCGCGTCGACCTGCGGGGGCCGCACTTCCATGCGCTGTTCCAGTTCCAGCTGATGGGCCTCGCCGGCGCCTTCCTGACCGCCGATCTCTTCAACCTGTTCGTCTTCTTCGAGGTGCTGCTGATCGCCTCGTACGGACTGCTGCTGCACGCCGGTGGGGCGGCGCGGCTGCGCGCCGCGATCCACTACGTGAGCTTCAACCTCGCCGGCTCGGCACTGTTCCTGGTCGCGGTCTCGGCGCTGTACGGCATCGCCGGCACGCTGAACATGGCCGACCTCGCGCAGCGCGTGGCGCAGTTGCCGCCGGAGAGCGCGGCGCTGGCGCGCAGTGCCGGCCTGCTGCTGCTGGTCGTCTTCTGCGTCAAGGCCGCGCTGCTGCCGCTGTACTTCTGGCTGCCCGCCACCTACAGCGCGGCGACGGCACCGGTGGCGGCGCTGTTCGCGATCATGACCAAGGTCGGCGTCTACGCGGTGGCGCGCATGTACACGCTGGTGTTCGGCGCCGACGGCGGCCCGGTGGCCGACCTCGCGTCGCCGTGGCTGCCGGTGCTGGGGCTCGCCACGATCGCGCTGGCCGCGGTGGGTTCATTGGCGGCGCGGAGTCTGCGCCGCCTGATCGGCTACCTGGTCATCGCCTCCGCCGGCACGCTGCTGCTGGCGCTCGGCCTCGGCAGCCGCGCGACGGTGGGCGCCGCGCTGTTCTACCTGGTCAACAGCAGCCTCGTCGTGGCCGTGCTGTACCTGCTGGCCGACCGCATCGGCGAGCAGCGCGGCGAGCATGGCGACCTGCTTGCGCCGGGGCCGTTCGGTGCGGAGCGGAACCTGCTCGGCGCCGCGTACTTCGTTGCCGCCATCGCGGTGTGCGGCCTGCCGCCGCTGGCCGGTTTCCTCGGCAAGAGCTTGCTGCTCGTCGCGGCGCGCGACACGGGCCACGCCGCGTGGGTCTGGGCGATCGTGCTCGCGTCGAGCCTGGCGATCACCGTCAGTCTGGTGCGGGCGGGCAGCCGCATCTTCTGGAAGCCGATCGAGCCAGCGCTGCCTGCGGCCGCGACGGCCACCTCGTCGGTGCAGGCGATGGCGCTCGGCTGGCTGTTCGGCGCGCTGCTGATCAACGCCGCGGCGGCCGGCCCGCTGGCCCGCTTCACCGGCGCCGCCGCCGAGCAGTTGTTCGAGCGCCGCCCGTACATCGACGCGGTGCTCGGCGCGCAGCCCGTGCCGGCCGCGGTTCCGATCCGCGAGATCCTCGGCGGCCGGCCGGCGAAGGACGAACCGTGAAACGGCTGCTGCCCGCGCCGCTGCTGTCGGCCACGCTCTTCATCGTGTGGCTGCTACTCGCAAATACGCTCGACCCGGCGCACATCGTGCTGGCCGCCGTGCTCGCCGTCGCGGTGCCGTGGTTGACCGACGAGCTGCGGCCGGAGAAGCCGCGCATCCGCCGGCCGATCGCGATCGCCCGGCTCGGCCTCGTCGTGCTGTGGGACATCGTGCTGTCGAACATCGAGGTCGCGCGCCGGATCCTCGGGCCGGAAGACGCGATCAAGCCGGCGTTCGTCTGGGTGCCGCTGGCGCTGACCGACCCGCACGCGATCCTGTCGCTGGCCGCGATCGTCACCATGACGCCGGGCACGCTGTCGGCGGACCTCTCGCCCGATCGCCGCCACCTGCTGGTGCACGCGTTCAACGTCGACGACGAGGCGGCGCTCATCACGCAGATCAAGGCCCGCTACGAGGCGCCGCTGAAGGAGATCTTCGAATGATCGTTGCGACCGTCCTGCCGTTCGCGGCCGGCGCCTTCGCGCTGGCGCTGCTGCTGAACCTGTACCGGCTGCTGCGCGGGCCGGGGCTGGCCGACCGCATCCTCGCGCTCGACACGCTTTACATCAACTCGCTGGCGCTGCTGGTCCTGCTCGGCATCCGCTTCGGCACCGCGGTGTACTTCGAGGCGGCGCTGGTGATCGCCGCCCTGGGTTTCGTCGGCACGGTGGTGCTGGCGAAGTTCGTCCGGCACGGCGACATCGTGGAGTAGGGCGATGCAACTGCCGCTGGTTCTCGACCTGCTGCTCGCGCTGCTCATCGGGGTTGGCGCCGGTTTCGCGCTGATCGGTTCGTACGGCCTGGCGAAGCTTTCGGATTTCTTCAAGCGCCTGCACGGGCCGACCAAGGCGACCACGCTCGGCGTGGGCTGCGTGCTGATCGCCTCGATGCTGTACTTCACCTTCCGCCCCGGAACGGGCGGCGCCAGCCTGCACGAGCTGCTGATCGCGCTGTTCGTCTTCCTCACCGCGCCGGTCTCGGCGCACCTGCTCGTGAAGGCCGCCCTGGCGCTCGATCCGGGCGCGCGACCGGCGCCTCCCCAGCAGCGCGCCAGGAAACCCGGCGTCTAGCGGCGGCAGAGCAGTGCGCCACGCCGTGGGCTCGCCCTGCGACGGCGGCGATCGGGCTGCCGTCATCCGGGTGCCGGGCGGGCCGGCGCCTGTCCGCTGCGCAGGGCTCGCGTTAACCTCCGCCACGCGCCGCCTCCGGCCGGCGACGGCCCGCCGGCCGGAGGCGAGTCGCGCACGAGGCACAAGTCCGTGTTCGTCAATCGTCCCTGGGAGATCCGATGAAGACTTTTCTGTTCGCCGCCGGCTGCGCCATCGCGCTTAGCGTGTTCATGCCTGCCGCCGCACAGGAGAAGGCGGCAACGCAGCTGACATCGGCCGAGTGGCTGGCGCGGATCCAGGCCGACAAGAAGGGCGTCGTCGCCAAGTCGATGGACCTGACGCCCGACGAGGCGAATAGGTTCTGGCCGCTGTACGACGCGTTCCAGCGCGAACTGGCCGTGCCGCAGAGCGCCAGCAACCGCGCGGCGCTCGACTATGTTGCCGCCGACCACAAGCTGACCGATGCCAACGCGCAGCGTCTTATGGAGCAGGTGCTGGCGGCAGCGAAGGAGGAGGCGCGGCTGCACGACAGGCACTTCCGGCGGCTGCTCAAGGTGCTGCCGGCGCGCAAGGCCGCGCGTTACGTGCAGATCGAGAACAAGATGCAGGCGATCGTCCGCTACGAGTCTGCCAAGGCGATTCCGCTGGTGCAATGACGCGGCCCGCGCCATCGATCGGCCGGCCAGGTGCGCGCCGGCGGTGGCGCGTCCGGCGAGGCTGCCGGGAACGCTTCATCAACTTGAAACATTGACGGACGAGAGTGGGGGGCTATTTTCCGCACCCCGGAGACAGTCTTGAAGAAGACACTCGCCCGCCTCGTTCTGGCCGCCATGCTCATTGCCGCGTTGGTCGCTTGCGGCAGCGACGACGACGACGAATCGCCGCCGGCGTCCGTCCCCAACGCCGGTAAGTTCTTCGTGCGGACGGCCACGTTCGTGGTCTGTAGCCAGGCGGGTTCCTCCTGCGAATCCGGCGAGGAAACCGCCGCGGAAATCGTCGCCGCCAGCGAAGACGGCATGACGCTCGTCTACACCAACAGTCCCAAGGGAGAGATCGGTTTCGTCGACATCGCGGACGTCAGGGCGCCCAAGGCGCTCGGGTCACTGGCCATGGGCGGCGAGCCCACTTCGGTGGCGGTCCTCGGCAAGCAGGCGCTGGTGGCCGTGAACACGTCGGCCGACTTCGTCAACGTCTCCGGCAAGCTGGTCGTGGTGGACATCGCCACCCGCAAGGCCGTGGCCGAGATCGCCCTGCCGGGGCAGCCGGACTCGGTGGCGGTCAGCAAGGATGGCAGGTACGTCGCCGTCGTCATCGAGAACGAGCGCGACGAAGACCTCGGCAACGGTGCCCCTCCGCAGGCGCCTGCCGGCAGCCTGGTGATCGTCGACGCCGCGGGCGCAGCCAGCACATGGAAGGCGCGCACGGTCGACCTGACCGGCATCGCCGGGCTGTTCCCCGCCGACCCGGAGCCCGAGTACGTCGACATCAACGAAGACAACGTCGCCGTGGTCACGCTGCAGGAGAACAACCACATCGCCCTGGTCGACCTGGCCAGCGGCAAGGTCACCAGGCACTTCAGCGCGGGTAGCGTGAACCTCGAGAAGGTCGACCTGACCGACGCGCCCCGTCCGAACCAGGTCAACTTCAACCAGGCCCAGGCCAACCGGCTGCGCGAGCCCGACGGCGTGACGTGGATCGCGAGGTCGCAGTTCGTCACCGCCAACGAGGGCGACCTCGCCGGCGGCAGCCGGGGCTTCACCGTGTTCAACTCCGACGGCACGGTGGCCTACGACTCGGGCAACACGATGGAGCACTTGGTCGCCCGCGTCGGCCACTACAACGACAAGCGGTCGGACGCCAAGGGCAACGAGCCGGAGAACGCAGAGTTCGGTCGCTTCGACGGCACCGATTACCTGTTCATCGCCGCCGAGCGCTCCAGCGTGATCGCCGTCTACGACATGAGTTCGCCGAACAAGCCCGTGTACAAGCAGGTGCTGCCGGCGGCTCTGGGGCCGGAGGGGGTGGTGGCCATTCCGTCCCGTAACCTGCTGATCGCGGCGAGCGAAGTCGATTCGCGCGACAACGCGGTGCGCTCCAGCCTGAACATCTACCAGTACCAGACGGCGACTTCCGCTGCCTACCCCACGATCGAGTCGGTCGACCGCCAGGATGGCACGCCGATTCCCTGGGCTGCCCTCTCCGGTCTGGCGGCGGCGCCGACGGGTTCGATCGTGTATTCGATCGAAGACAGCTTCTTCCGCGGCAACCGCATCTTCGAGATCGACAGCGCCAGCAAGCCGGCCAGCCTGCGGAGGGAAATCCGCATCACCGATCCCAACGGCAGGATCGCTGCCCTCGCCGCCGTGCTGCCCGACGCGAAAGACCCCAACGCCTTCGATGACACCGATCTGGCGGCCATGGTGAATGCGGATGGCAGCGTGAACATCGATCCCGAAGGCATCGCGCTGGCCAGCGGCGGCGGTTTCTGGATCGCCTCCGAAGGCAACGGCACCGTAGGCGAAGCCGCGCGCCCGGTGCTCACGGCCAACCTGGTCTTCAAGGTGAACGCCGCCGGCGTGATCGAAGACATCATCGGGCTGCCCGCCGACGTGAACGCCAGGCAGGTCCGATTCGGTTACGAAGGCATTGCCGAGTCCGACGGCAAGCTGGTCGTGGCCTTCCAGCGCGCCTGGTCCGGGGAGGCGCAGCCCCGCATCGGTGTGTACGACCTGACGGCCAGGACGTGGCAGTTCCTGTACTACCCGCTCGATCCACCGGTTTCGCCCAACGGCGGCTGGGTCGGTCTGTCCGACATCACGGCGCTGGGAGCCAACCGCTTCCTGGTCGTGGAACGCGACAACCAGTCCGGCCCCGACGCGCGCATCAAGCGGCTTTACCGCATCGACCTGACCGGCAGAACCGACGGCTCGACGATCGCCAAGACGCTGGTCCGCGACCTGATGAACGACCTGAAAGCGCCCGGCGGCAACGTCTACGAGAAGATCGAAGGTTCGGCCGTGCTGGCCAATGGCGACGTGCTCATCGTCAACGACAACGACGGTGTGGACGACGGCGCCAACAGCGGCGAGGTGCAGCTGCTCAACCTGGGCAGGCTGCTGAACTGACGCTGCTCGACCCGACCCCCATCGTCGACCGAGGAAAGCGGGCAACCGGCCGGCCGCGGAGGATTCGATCCGCGCCGTCGCTCAGAGCGGGCGGGCGACGCGAATCGAGTCGCGGTCGTCGCGATCGTGCTGTTCGGTGAAGCCGAGCTGACGGGTGAACTTCAGCATCCGGGTGTTGGTCGTCAGCACCGTGCCTTCCATCGTGGCCAGGCCGCGGGCGCGCGCTACGTCGATCAGGGCATGCATCAGGATGCCCGCCAGCCCGGAACCCTGCCAGGCATCGTCGACGGCGATCGCGAACTCGCAGCCGGTGCCGGCATCGTCGACGATGTAGCGGGCCGCGCCGATGATCGCCGGCGCCCCGCCGCGGTGGACGACGGCCACCAGCGCGACGTGGCGCTTCTGGTCCACTTCGGTGAAATAGTGCAGCTTCGCCTGCGACAGTTCGCTCAGCGTGACCATGAAGCGCTGGTAGCGGGCGTCGGCCGACAGGCGCCTGACGAAGTCCGCCTCCAGCGACAGGTCGTCGGGGCAGATCGGCCGCACCGTGACCGCGGCGCCGCCCACCACGTGATGCGTGCGGGGCAGTTCTGCGCAAGCGGCGGCCGATGCGGCCACGTGCGCGCCCGGCGGCTCGGCCTGCCGGGATTCGACAAGGGCAACGATCGAGTCGAGCGTCGCCAGCCGTTCCAGGTCGGAGTCCGGGATCTCGATCGACAGCCTGTCGCGCAGGCCGGCGACGACGTTCAGCCAGTCCATCGAGTCGAGCTCGACCTGTTCGCGCAACGGCCGGTCCGGCCGAATGGCTCGCAGATCCGCCTCCGGCGCGATCGCTCCGATCGCCGCCAGCACGGCCTTGCGGACCTCGCCCGTCTCCACCCGATTGCCTCCCTGGCCGCGGGGCGCTTCTCGCCTCAACGCCGGATGCGGCCGGAGTGCAGGGCCCGAGGACGCGCAACGACGGACGCATCGCGCGCCGGTTGCAGGAAAGCTGCTGCGCAGGCCTGACAACGGAAGGCAAGCGCGCTGCACCGGCACGGCGGTCGGCGGCTGCAGGCCGGCGTGGCCAGGGGCCGGGTACCGCCCGCAGCCGCGGTCCGATCGCGGTCCGGTGGCCGATCGAGGCGGCGCCCGCCTCGGTGCGAGCGCACGGCGCGGTCGCGCCGTCGCCGGATGGCCGCGCCTACTGCACCTTGAACGACTTCGTCGCCGCCGTCTTGCCGTCGACCACGACCTCGACCTGGTAGTCGCCGGCCGGCCAGCCGTCCGGCTTGCTGATATGGAATTCGCTGGTCGCCGGGCCGGTCGGCGTGATGGACAGGGTCTCCTCCTTGACCGGCACAGTCTTGCCGTCCTTCGAGTAGGTCCACCTGGCCACCAGCGTGGCGGAACCGGCCCCGGTGGTGTCGACGGAGGCGTGGATCGTGTCGCCCTTGGCGAACGTCTCGCTCGCCGCAGTGACCTTCTTGTCCGCGCCGACGGCCTTGCCCAGCGTGACCGCCGACAGCGTGACGCCGACCGGAGCGGGCGGCGGCGCGGGAGCAGGGGCGGGAGCAGGAGCCGGCGGCGGCGGCGGCGGAGCCGGCGGCTCCTTCTTGCCGCAGGCGACGAGCGCCACCACCGAAGCGGCGGCGAGAGCGAAATGACGAAGTCGTGACTGCATGGAGTCCTCCTGCGCGAATCGAAGTGGGGTGAACGTGGCAGCGCAACCGCCACGTCGAAGGGATGGCGCCCGTTTCAGGCGAGCGGCGGGATCTTCAGCTTCTGGCCCGGAAAGATCTTGTTCGGATCCTTCAGGATGTCCTTGTTGGCCTCGAAGATCTGTGGCCACTTGCTCGCGTCGCCGTATTCCTTCTTGGCGATCTTGGACAGGCTGTCGCCGGACTTGACCTCGTAGACCTTGGTCGCGGTCGAACTCGAGCCGCTGTTGACGTTCGAGAAATCGGGCATGTCGCTCATCGGAGCCTCCGCTGAAACCAGCCGTAACGATAGCGTACCCGCCGGGGTTCGCCGCTCGCGTGCATAGAGGACGGCGGCAGCGCGTCAGTCGCCGGCGCCGGCCTTGCGCGGAGCCGCGCGCAGCGACCTCGCCGCCGAAGGCAGCGCGGCGCGATCGAGCTTGCCGGCGCTGGTCTGCGGCAGCGCGGTCACCAGGCAGATCTGCCGCGGCAGCTTGTGCGGAGAAAGACGCGCGGCAAGAAAGGCGAGCAGCTCGCGCTCGTCGATCGGCCCGCCGCGCGTGACCAGCGCCGCCGCAACGACCTGGCCCCAGGTCGGGTCGGCGACCCCGAACACGCCGGCCGCATCGATGCCGGGAAAGGACTCCAGCACCTGCTCGACCTCGGCCGGATGCACGTTCTCGCCGCCGGTGACGATCGCCTCGCCGGCGCGCCCGGTCACGTGCAGAAAGCCGGCGGCATCGAGTTCGCCGAGATCGCCGGTGTCGAGCCACGCCTCGGGATCGAGCGGCGGCTCGCCGGCGTAGCCGGCCATCCGCATTGGCCCCTTGACCTGGATGTGGCTGTCGATGACGCGCACCTGTGCGCCGGGCAGCGGACGGCCGGCGCCGCAGCGCGCCGCCTCGAAACGAAACTCGTAGGGCGTGGCGACCACCTGCGAGCAGGTCTCGGTGCAGCCATACGTGATGACGATCGGCAGCCGTCGCTGCGCGGCGCGCGCGAGCAGGCCGGCCGGTGCCGCCGCGCCACCGATCAGCACGGCGCGCAGGTAGGCGGGCGGCGTCCAGTCCGGATTCGCGTCGAGCACCCTGGCCAGCATCGTCGGCACCAGCGAGGCGAGCGTGACGCGGTGCTGCTCGATCCGGCCCGGCAGCCGCGCGGCGTCGAAGCCCGGCGCCAGCGCCACCGCGCGTCGCGCGGCAAGGCAGCGGGTGAGGATCGACAAGCCGCCGACGCGCGCGATCGCCATCGCCAGCAGCCAGCAGTCGTCGTCTCGCCAGCCGAGGTTGGCCGCGCTGGCGGCCGCCGAGGCGAACAGGGCTGCGCGCGTCAGCACCGCGGCGCGCGGCGCGCCACTGGTGCCGGAGGTGAAGACGACCACCGCGGCGTCGGCAGGCAGCCGTTTGCCCGGATCGACCGCACGCAATGCCGCCTGGCGCTCGGCTCCGCTGAGCTTCGGATGCAGCAGCAGCGCCGGCCGCCGCTGCTCGAGCAGCGCGTACAGCGTGACGACGGTGTCGAGCGAACTGGTGCCGTCGAGCACGAACGGCGCAGCGACCGGCGCTCGCAGGTCCGCCGCGCGCAGACGCTGTCCGGTCAGCTGCGCCAGTTGGGCGAAGTTGAAGACGCCCTCGTCGGTGCGCAGCCCGATCGCCGCGGGCGCCTGCCTTGCGGCGGCGTCGATCGAGAAGGCAGCGTCGTTCACGCGCCGGCGGGACGGTAAGGCCGCGCGCAACGCCTCAAGGCAGGCGCGGGAACTTGCGGAAATCCGGCTTGCGCTTCTCCAGGTAGGCGTTCCTCCCCTCCTGGCCCTCTTCCGAAAGATAGAAGAGCAGCGTCGCGTTGCCCGCCAGTTCCTGCAGGCCGGCCTGGCCGTCGCAGTCGGCGTTCAGCGCGGCCTTCAGGCAGCGCAGCGCGATCGGGCTGTTGGCGAGCATCTCGCGGCACCACTGCACCGTTTCGGCTTCCAGCCGCTCGTAGGGCACCACGCAGTTCACCAATCCCATTTCCAGTGCCTGCCTCGCGTCGTACTGCCGGCACAGGAACCAGATCTCGCGCGCCTTCTTCTGGCCGACGATGCGCGCCATGTAGGCGGCGCCGTAGCCACCGTCGAAGCTGCCGACCTTCGGGCCGGTCTGGCCGAAGCGGGCGTTGTCGGCGGCGATCGTCAGGTCGCACATCATGTGCAGCACGTGGCCGCCGCCGATCGCGTAGCCGGCCACCATCGCCACCACGGGTTTCGGCAGCGTGCGGATCTGCCGCTGCAGGTCGAGCACGTTCAGGCGAGGCACGCCATCGGCGCCGACGTAGCCGCCCTTGCCACGCACTCGCTGGTCGCCGCCGGAACAGAACGCGTCCTTGCCCTGCCCGGTGAGGATCACCACGCCGATGCCCGAGTCGTCGCGCGCGTCGCCGAACGCCGCCTGCATCTCCTTCACCGTCTCGGGGCGGAAGGCGTTGCGCACCTCGGGCCGGTTGATCGTGATCTTGGCGATGCCCTCGTCGGCCTTGGCGTAGACGATGTCCTCGTAGCCGGGCACGGTCTTCCACTGCGGCACCGGCGGCGTTGCTGCGTTCATCGAAGTCTCCGTGGAGGCATGGCGAAGCCCGCCGCGCGCGCCGGCGCGGCAGCGGACGAGGTCAGTCGATCCGGGCGCCCGACGCGCGCACGGCGCGCGCCCATTGCTCGGCGCTGTCGGCGATGTGGCGCGCGAACGCCTCGGGCGAACTGGGCGTCGGCTGCGCGCCGCGCGCGCGCAGCGCCGCGGCGATCTGCGGGTCCTCGAGCGCCTCGCCGATGGCGGCATTCAGGCGGGCGACGATCGGCGCCGGCGTGCCGGCCGGAACGAAGACGCCGTCCCATGCGCTCGCCTCGAAGCCGGGCAGACCGGACTCGGCGATGGTCGGATACTCGGGTGCACCCGGATGGCGTGCGGCGCCGGCGACGGCGAGCCCGCGCGCGCGGCCATCCCTGGCCAGGGGCAAGGCGTTCGGCATGACGTCGATCATCATCTGCACCTGCCCGCCG
>Ga0209254_10003754_pt1 | contig 13845 bp, 15 predicted proteins | sample FrelakmetDIP11DI_FD_187148 | JGI IMG/M metagenome (GOLD analysis project Ga0209254, IMG submission 187148) | Freshwater lake sediment microbial communities from the University of Notre Dame, USA, for methane emissions studies - DIP11 DI (SPAdes)... | ecosystem: Environmental > Aquatic >...
GACCAATAAGAACGGCAACATGCGGGGTTTGGCGTTTGGTGGGAAGGAGACCCAGGAAACAAAATCACGCTTCACTGGCGAATGACCCTCATGCACATGGTTCGCGTGATTCTAATCAAAGCGCTCATCCCGTATGCCCACAATCCGAATCGCAAGGCGGCCTCGGGACCCGGCCTGTGCTGGATGGCCAAGACACCGACGCTCAATTTAACAATATCGCAGAGTTAGGCGAGCCGGTCAAATACACCCGTTGCGACCCGCGTCCATGAGTGCGCGCATTTGGCGCACAGCGAGATCCAAACCCACGAACAACGCCCGAGCGACGATGGCGTGCCCGATGTTCAACTCGCGGATAGGACGAAGTCGGCAAATGGGACCTACGTTGTGATAATGCAAACCGTGCCCTGCATGAACGCGCAGCCCCCTCGCCGCTGCATCGTGCGCCGACTCGACCAGCCGCTGCAGCGCCGCGTCTCTCTCCTGATCGTTTTGTGCGTCCGAGTATTGACCGGTATGAAGTTCTATAGCGGGTGCCCCGGTTTTTTCTGCCGCCTCGATCTGATCGGGCTGAGCATCCACGAACAGGGACGCCTGTATGCCGGCCTGCGCGAGCCGACTGCAGGCCTCACGGATCTTCACGAAGTTGGCCTTCACATCAAGGCCGCCTTCTGTGGTGAGCTCTTCCCTTCTTTCCGGCACCAGACAGGCAGCGTAGGGCCGCACCCTACAGGCGATAGCAATCATTTCTTCGGTTACCGCCATTTCCAGGTTAAGTCGGGTTTGCAGGAGCTCTTTCAGTGTCTCGATATCACCGTCTTGGATATGTCTGCGGTCTTCCCGCAAGTGGGCCGTAACACTGTCAGCACCCGCTTGCTCCGCAGCGAGTGCGGCGTATATCACAGACGGGTAGCGCGTGCGCCGCGCTTGCCGGATGGTTGCGATGTGATCGATGTTGACGCCCAGGCATATGGGCACGCGTAATTGACTTGGCTCGGTCATGGGTGTGGAGAGTATCCAAAGAGCTCGCGAGTTCTTAGCGACCGGCCGCCCAAGTGATGAGCGATTACCTTGCGCATCAGCCTCTTGGCTTCAGTCAGCTCAGAGGATGTGGTGAGAACCCTATCTTTCAGTGCGAGCAACGTCGACCCTCGAACCGAGCCTGTTCTTGTTGGCTCGGATTCGACAGGTCCTTGTTCTGTAACATAGACATAGAACTTGTCCGGGTGCACCGGCAAACCGGTTCGAATTTCATTGTCCAGGGTTAATGCGTAGCCGATCTCCTCGAGGAACGTCAACTCGAAAAAGCGCAGCGTCGTCTCCCGATCATGGCCGGTCGACAATTTACGAACGGTGTCATCATATAGGGTAAAAATACGGGGATGGGGGTCTCGCGGCGCCGTCAGATGGATCACCAACTCGTTCAAATACAAGCCACAAGCCAGACCTCTCGGATCGCTAATGGTTTGCGATGGAAATCGCTCCGCACAAACCATGACCGGCAGTTCGCCACGACCGGACCACGAGATGCGCAGAGGAACGAACGGCCACAACACCGCGGCGAACGAGCTCTTCTGACGACGGGTCCCTTTGCCGATGAGCCTCACTCGGCCGTGGGACCGCGTCAAGAATTCGAGCAATAGACTGGTCTCGCGATAATTCCGGCGGTGCAGAAGGTAAGCCTCCTGCAGCAAGACACGTGACTGCTCATTCATGTCCAGATCCCGCCAGCTCCGACTTCACTCCGCATAGCCCAGAGTGCGCAATGCTGCCTCGTTATCTGACCAGCCTTCCCTGACCTTGACCCAAAGCTGCAAATTGACCTTCTTTCCCAACATAGCCTCGAGTTCCCGCCGCGATTCCGAACCTGCGTCTTTTAGCAACTTCCCATGTTTGCCGATGACGATTCCCTTCTGGCCTCTCCTCTCCACCCAGATTACTGCATGAATGGTGGCGAGGGCGGGATGCTCCTCGAAGGCATCGATCTCCACCGTGAGAGCATGGGGCACTTCCTGTCCAAGACGATACAGGAGCTTCTCCCGGACTACTTCAGCCGCGAAAAAACGCAGCGGGCGGTCGGAGAGTTGATCTGCCGGGTAGATGGCCTCGCCTTCAGGGATCAGTGCCATGGCGCTTCTCTCCAATACCTCGACGTTTGTACCCTTGAATGCGGAGAGCGGTATGATCTCTTGGAAGGCGAATCGATCGTTCGCGGTGCTCAAGAAAGGCAACAGGCTCTTCTTGTCGCTCACTCGGTCGATCTTGTTAATTGCAAGAATGACCGGAACACCAATATTCGCAAGTCGATCCTCTACGGCGTCATCCCCCGGTCGCCATTGTGGCTGATCGATCACCCAGATGATAACGTCCGCATTACCTAGTGCTGACTGTGCGGCCTGATTCAAATAGCGGTTGATGGCACGCCTGTCACCGACGTGTATGCCCGGAGTATCAATGAATATCATCTGGGCTGCGGCTGTGGTCTTGATACCGAGAATACGATGTCGCGTCGTCTGAGGACGAAACGAAACGATGCTGAGCTTCTGGCCAACCAATCGATTGAGCAGCGTCGACTTTCCCACGTTGGGACGCCCGACGAGCGCCACATAGCCGGCTCTCATGCGCAGATCTTTCTGTCGTCCAATCTGGCCAGCATCGACTGAGCCGCTTGTTGTTCGGCCCTCTTGCGCGAACTGCCCGTGCCTGTCGAAGGGTCTACCGGCAAAGCGACGCGGCATTCGACCACAAAGCTTTGGTCATGGGGTTGCCCCGTTAGCGAAAGCAGCCTGTAGGTAGGAAGACCCAGGCCTTTGGCCTGCATCAACTCTTGCAGCTGGGTCTTTGGGTCTTTGTTCCACTTGGAAACCGTAAGGCGCGCAAAGGAGGCGGCAAACAGTGCCATGACCCAATCACGGCAAAATATGTAGCCTTGATCTTTGAATACCGCCCCGATTAGAGCTTCGAGTGCATCGGAAAGAATCGACTCACGGCGGTACCCGCCGCTTCTCAACTCACCTACCCCGAGGACCAGGTAGTCCCCGAGCTTCATATTACGCGCGATTTCCGCAAGCGCGGACTGATTGACCAAGGTAGCACGGAGTCGGCTCAGGACGCCCTCGTCCGCTTCCGGAAACCTTTCGTAAAGCGATTCTGCAATGATGAAGCCGAGAACGGAGTCACCGAGAAACTCCAGTCGCTCGTTATTGACACCTTCAGCACTGCGGTGCGTCAGAGCAGAGCGCAGCAGACTGAGATCGTTGAACCGGAAGCCCAGCTTACTTCCCAGAAGGATTTCGGGGTGTTTCATCAGCCGGGTTGATCAGGATGAGATCGTTGAAGTGGACAAGCGCATCTATGTTGCCGATCACGCTTTGTGTGACGTCGTATTTCAAATGTAGTTTTATCACTCCATCTTCGCGTGTCATCTTGACGTCCTTTGTCGTGACATTTCTGATATTGTTGATGTCCCAACGCCTGCGCAGCAAATCAAGAATCTCCTCTCTTGTTTTCAAGTGAATATCCCGATCCTGCTGAAGCGATTCGAGAGTCGATCGGATCATGTAATGGTCCACGAAGATTGGCCCGATCTTAACCAACAAGAGCGAGAAAAACCCGAGCAGCAGCAAAGAAACGAGAAACCCCAGCATGGTCAACCCACGCTGCCGCCGCAACACGTGTGCGCAAATTCTCATTGGTACGGCTCGACCATCAATCATCTTAACGATGTCCCTAAGCGATTGAAGGCAATGCCTCCGTTATCCCAATCCCAATTCATCCAAATCAGGAAAGCCTTGCCCACGAGATTAGCTTCAGGGACCGTGCCCCAGTAACGACTGTCGTTGCTGTTGTCTCGATTATCGCCCATGACGAAGTAGTTCCCGCCGGGAACAACGAATTCTCCTTGTACGCTCGGCTGTCCTTCTCGGATCAACATATCATGAGATTTACCCGCCAAATCCTCACTCAGCAAAGCGGCTCCACTCATGCTTGTACCCTTGCCGGTGCCCAGGTATTCCCCTAATCGAGTCTGCTGTACTCGTTCCCCATTGACGTATAACTGTTTGTTGTAGTAAGCGATGCGATCTCCCGGTAGCGCAACGATGCGCTTGATGTAGTCGACAGAAGGATCCTGCGGAAACCGAAAAACAACGATATCGCCCCGTTGCGGATTTCCAATGTCAACCACTTTGGTGTTGACGACCGGCAGTCGGATGCCGTAGGTGAATTTGTTCACCAGAATGAAGTCACCGATCAACAAAGTGGGCATCATTGAGCCGGATGGAATCCGGAATGGTTCAACGATAAAGGAACGTAACAGCAGCACTAGGAGTAGGACCGGAAAGAACGAATGTGCGTACTCAACCAACAGTGGCTCTTTCTCTGGGTCTTCCGCGATGAGTCTCATTCTCCGTAGAAGAAGATATCCACCCCATATGATCCCCGAAATCGCAGTGCCTAAAACCAGGAAAAACTCGAAATCGAAGTCCATACCTACAACGAATCCTTAAGAATCTTTGTTGACACGCAGCACGGCAAGAAACGCCTCCTGAGGAATTTCGATTTTTCCTACCTGCTTCATGCGCTTCTTGCCCGCTTTCTGTTTCTCGAGCAGCTTTTTCTTGCGGGTAATATCTCCGCCATAGCACTTCGCGAGTACGTTCTTGCGCAACGCTTTGACCGTTGAACGAGCTATGATCTTAGAGCCGATGGCGGCTTGAATTGCTACCTCGAACATTTGTGGCGGGATCAGTTCCTTCATCTTTTCCACCAACTCCCGCCCGCGTACCTGACTGATGTCTCGGTGCACGATTAGGGACAATGCATCCACTTTCTCTCCGTTAATCAGAACGTCCAGCTTCACGAGCGGCGCAGCTTGAAAATGCTTAAATTCGTAGTCGAACGAAGCAAATCCCCGACTAACCGACTTCAATCGATCGAAAAAGTCCAGCACGACCTCGCTGAGCGGCAACTCAAAACACAGGGCGACCTGCCGGCCGATGTATTGCAATGTTTTTTGCACCCCCCGCTTTTCAATGCAGAGGCCTATGACTGCACCGAGAAAGTCTGAGGGAACCAATATGTTCGCGTGAATGATGGGTTCGCGGATCTCGCCGATTTCGTTTAGCGAGGGAAGATCCGCCGGATTGTCAATCGGAGATACCTCACCACTTGTCTTGACCACTTCGTAAACAACGGTCGGTGCCGTAATGATCAGGTCGAGGTCATATTCCCGCTCCAGGCGCTCCTGCACGATTTCCATGTGGAGCATACCGAGGAAGCCGCAGCGGAAACCGAAACCGAGTGCCTGTGAAACCTCCGGCTCGAAGTTCAGCGCTGCATCGTTAAGACGGAGCTTGTTTAGAGCCTCGCGTAGATTTTCATAATGGTCCGCTTCGATAGGATAGAGACCGGCGAACACCCGCGGCTGTACTTTCTGAAAGCCTGGTAGAGCGTGTATCGTAGGCGAATCTGTTGCGGTAATGGTGTCACCCACGGGGGCTCCAAAGATCTCTTTGATTCCCGCGACGACAAACCCGACTTCCCCGGGTCCCAGACTCTCCTTGTCCACGGGTTTTGGGGTAAAGACGCCGAGCTTTTCCACCGCATGGCTCTTGCCGATGGACATGATCGTAATTCGTTGCCTCCGCGCGATGCGGCCATTGACGACGCGAACCAGGGACACCACCCCGAGGTAATTGTCGAACCAGGAGTCAATGATCAGAGCCTGAAGCGGCGCGTGTTCGTCACCTCGAGGAGGCGGAATCTTATCAATAAGCTGTTCGAGCAGGTCCCCCACTCCCAAGCCGGTCTTGGCGCTGATTAGGAGCGCGTGCTCTGCAGGCACGCCAATGATTTCTTCGATCTCCTGGGTTACTCTCTCCGGATCAGCGGAAGGTAGATCGATCTTGTTCAAGACCGGCAAGACCTCGAGACCCTGTTCGATCGCCGTGTAACAGTTCGCGACGCTCTGCGCCTCAACGCCTTGCGCGGCATCCACGACCAGCAGCGCGCCTTCGCATGCCGCAAGAGATCGGGAAACTTCATATGAGAAGTCCACGTGCCCGGGTGTGTCGATGAAGTTGAGCTGATATGTCTCCCCTCCGCTGCTTCGGTAATTCAAGGTGACACTCTGAGCTTTGATCGTGATGCCTCGTTCCCTCTCAATGTCCATGGAATCAAGCACCTGCTCCGACATTTCGCGCGCGCTGAGCCCCCCGCAGATCTGGATGAAACGATCAGCCAGAGTGGATTTGCCGTGATCGATGTGGGCGATGATCGAAAAATTCCGGATATGCGCGAGATCGGTCACAACCTCATTCCTTGATCTTCAGCGCCAGGAACTGCGCATTGCCGCGACGCAGGACCAGCACCGCCACCGATCTGCCCTTCGGCAAACTCTTGGCGACGTCCTGAAGGTGAGCAACATCCTTGATGGCTTGCTCCTGGATTTTCAGGATCACATCCCCCTTCCGAATGCCAGCCTCGTAACCAGGACCTGGGGAGACATCCTGCACCAACACACCACTCTTCGGTATCTCGAGTTGGGCGCGCATTTCCGGAGTTAGATCGGAAACGCGCACCCCGAATTGCGCCACGGGCTGACCCTGGGTTTCTCCGCTTGCCAACATCGACTCCTCTTCTTCTGCTGGAAGGGCTCCGATCTTGATGGGTACCTCTTTCGTGGAACCCTGGCGGATGACCTTCAGAGTCGCCTTGTCACCGATCTTCGTCATACCGACCATCGGCGGCAGAGACGCCGAGGTCGAGATCTCCTTGCCGTTGTATTCCACAACAATGTCCCCTGCCTGAAGGCCGGCTTCCTCAGCGGGACTCTTCGCCAACACTTTCGCCACCAGCGCGCCTTGGGGCTTTTTCATACCGAAAGACTCCGCGAGTTCCCGGGTTACGTCCTGGATCTGCACACCTAGCCAGCCGCGTGAGACCTTTCCTTGGGCTTTCAACTGTTCGACAACCTGCATCGCGACCTCCATGGGGATCGCGAATGACAAACCCATGAAGCCACCGGTTCGGCTGTAAATTTGGGAGTTCACGCCGACCACTTCTCCGTTGAGATTGAACAAGGGGCCGCCCGAGTTGCCGGGGTTGATCGCCACATCGGTCTGAATGAATGGAACGTAATTGTCGCTCGGCAGGCTGCGTCCTTTGGCGCTAACGATACCAGCGGTCACCGAGTGCTCGAAACCGAATGGGGAGCCGATAGCGAGCACCCACTCCCCCACCTTGAGCGCATCGGACGAGCCTAGCTTGACAGTCGGTAAATTGTCCGCAGCGATTTTCAGCAACGCGAGGTCGCTGCGCTTGTCTGACCCCACCACCTTGGCAACCAACTCTCGACGATCCCGCAGTCGGACGATGATCTCGTCCGCGCCCTTGACCACATGATGATTGGTGATCACATAGCCATCTTGGGAAAGGATAAAGCCGGAACCGAGCGACTTGACTTCGCTTGGTTCGCCGCCCCCTTCACCCTCACCGAAATAGTGACGAAAGAAGTCATCGAAGGGTGTCCCTTCCGGAATCTCCAATCCCTCCGGAATTTTTGGTTCGCCCGTGGCCATTTTTTGCGACGTGCTGATGTTCACGACCGCCGCGTTGTTCTGCTCGACCAAACCCGTGAAATCGGGTAGCTGTGCCGAGGCTGGCTGCCACAGCAGCACCAGTGAAGTCGTAACGACAATCATCGCGAGCGGGCGAGAAATGGCACGCACCCCGAGCGCCGCCTGAGGCATAGTCTTCATAGATAGAATGTCCTGGAAGATCAAAGAAAGAAACGTCGGACCGCACTTACAGTCGACGAAGGATTACCGGTTTTACCGTCGAATTCCCCAATTCGGGCGACAACCTCAGGCGCAGGAAATAGAGGGACATCCCGACAAGCGCACCTAAGCCGGCAGCCAAGTCCCGAGGAATCGATTCGAACTGCTCTGCGAGCAACAAGCCAAACAAAGTCCCGGCAAAGAAACTGATCAACGGAAAAAGATAGACGATGACTGACACGTGCAAGAGTCCTAGCTCTGCTAGGCCGAGTGCTACCTGGTCACCGGGGTGCAAGTCCAACGCACGCGGATTGTCGAGTTTCAGCGTTGAATGCCGGTACGAACGACGCGTCGTCTCTGCGGTGACGCACGCACGCTCGCATTGACCGCAGGCATTGCGAATTGCAACCTGAACCCAACACTGTTCGCCGCGCACCGCGGTTACGATTCCCTGTTCTTCGAGCATGGAGACTGGGCGCTACGTTGGTCGGGTCGACAGACGCCTTGAGTTATTCCTTGAAGCGAATCCCGTTGGCAATCGTCTGCACCGTCTTCGCCGGAACTTCCCCCATCGTCGTCACGGAAAACTCACCGATTTTTCGAGAGTAACTGTTTATCGCCCCCATCTTGCTCGGTTGTCCTACCGTCCGTTGGGCTCCAACCTGAGCGAAGTAAACCGAGATCGAGGAGAGTCCATCGCTCAACAGCAGATGGTCGATGGGGCGGCCTTGCGGCATCTGTGTCATTCGCGTGAACGAAACAATGCGAAAACCGATGGGAACGTCTTGCAGCGTCCAGTGAAGTGAATCGATCGGCAGATCCTCACGCTGGCTTTCCTGCAGGACGCCCTGATCTTGGGTCGACGAAGGTTCAAGATCTTCCGGGGAAATCGAGTCGGGCAAATCTAGGGAGGAGAAAACCATTTGCTCTAGCACTCGCTTATCTTCGCCGAGCAGCTCCACCTTTACTGGCAGCTTTGATGCAAGATCCACCCAAACTTTTCGAGCGTACCTCATATCGTCCCGCGGGGTGACATTGATCTCCTGGGCATCCCGCTGCGCAATGCGGTCATGCCGCCCCATAGAGAAGTCGTAGTAAGCCCTCAGACTTGAGAAGTCGTCGGGTAAGTCGACGAACGATGATTTTCCCTTGGTCTTCGATTCGACGACCGACTTCTCATCGGGGCGATAACATCGCACAACCTTACCGTGACGCACCACCTCTCTCATTGGTCCATTCAGGGACACCAACTTTTCTCGTTCAAGCCCATCGACAACCGAGTGGAGCACTTCCATATTCTCAACCTGGTTGTCCTTCGAGTAAGCGATCACCCCGCGATACGTTTCCTCGCTCATCGCCACCCGCATCGCGTTAAGTGACGCGATGGCGGTCTCAGAGTCGTTAGCTAGACTATTGGGGACCAGGAGCGGCCCGCCAACCAGTACGGAACCGAATACAATCGCAAGCAGTCCCCGTGACGGTGGCTTCCACGAAGAGATCATGTTCTCCTTAGCGTCCCGGATTGCCGTCGCTTATCAAGCGGGCATAGGGGAACAAGCCACCATTCGCTGCAAGGTAAGCGGTTTCGTTGTGATTCACCAGGTAATTGTGCAAGCTGCTGGTGGGATTCGGAGACGAGGATTGGCTGCTGCCCGCCTGAGCCAAGTGCTCCAATGCAGACCCGACCAGGCTGGGTTGCTGTATAATACCCTTCCCAACCAGGACGGCTACGCCTGCCAAAGTGGCCGCTAAGGCCGCGGTGGCGATTCGTTCCCGTGTCCGCCTGTTCTTCCAGGCCGGTGCAATGATCGAGGGTTCCCTCTCAATCGCCGCGTGGATACGATCGGTGAGCCTCGGATCTGCGACCAGGCCCCCTGGCGATCTCATGGCCTCTCCTATCAGGAGATAATGCGAATAGGCCAACGCGGCTTCGCGATTGGACTGTATTCGTTCCAGTAATTTAAGCCCCTCACTCGTGCCGATCTGGTCGTCGACCAGAAGGGACAAGCGCTGTTTGATGTCTTCGTCGATCATGTCTATCACCCAAGCGTAGCTTTAATTTTCTTGTCGATGCCCTCCCGCGCCCGAAAAATTCGGGAACGCACGGTTCCAACCGGGCACTCCATCACTGTAGCAATTTCCTCATAGCTTAAACCATCGAATTCCCGCAGGGTGATCGCGACTCTGAGTTCTTCCGGCAGTTCGTCTAACGCGGATTGTATCACGTGAGCCAGCTCGTTACTCAAAGCCAACCCCTCGGGCGTCTCTACGTCCCTTAGACGTGACGCGCTCTCGAATTGTTCCGCCTGTTCGAAGTCGATCTCATCGTCCGATGGCCGCCTTGCCCGCATGGCCAGATGGTTCTTCGCAGTATTGATGGCAATTCGGTAGAGCCAGGTATAGAAGGCACTCTCGCCGCGAAAACTCGCTAGCGCTCGGTAGGCCTTTATGAACGATTCCTGCGCCACATCCAGCGCCTCATCCGGATCCTTCACATAGCGATTGATCAGTTGCGTGATCTTATACTGATACTTGAGGACCAGACTGTCGAAGGCTTTTTTGTCCCCCCGCTGCACGCGCCTGACTAGCTCTTCATCCAAAACTTGATTCATGCTGAATTCTTTTCTGCCGGTAACAGTCCCTAACCCAGGCGTCCCAATAATCAGGTTTCCCGATACAGGACCGCCCCTGTGTCCTCGTGCCAACGCAAATCGCTCCGAACGCGTGCAAGGAGACGCTATGCGCCTGAATTATGGAGTCTTGCCTCTGGCCATTCAATCCTGGAAGATTTTCGGATAGGATGCAGAAACCCGCTGGCCGTCTTTTTCATAACTCTGATTGATTTTTCGATGCCTGCTGCATTCGACGTTCTGATCATCGGGAGTGGCGCATCAGGACTCAGTCTCGCGCTCCGCTTGGCTGATTTCTGCCGCGTCGCCGTCGTCTCGAAGGTCGCGCTGAGCGAGGGAAGTACCCTTTACGCCCAAGGCGGCATCTCGGCCGTTCTCGATGCTCAAGACTCCGTTGAGTCACACATTCAGGACACCCTTATCGCCGGTGCCGGCCTGTGCGATCCGGACGTAGTTCGCCTGGTGGTTTCTCAGGGGAAACAATGCATTCAGTGGTTGCTAGAGCGTGGTGTGCCGTTTACCGAAGTCCAGACGGATCAGGGCACTTACCAACTACATCTCACTCGAGAAGGCGGACATACCCATCGACGGGTGGTTCACGCTGCGGATGCCACGGGTCGTGCGGTCGAGACGTCGCTGGAACGTGACGCACGTTCCCATCCGAACATCCACTTGTTCGAACACCATAACACCGTCGATCTCATCACCGCCACCAAGCTTGGACGGAGGGAGAATCGCGTGCTGGGTGCGTACGTCTTGGACACCCGCGCACAAAAAGTAGTCACCTTCCCTGCCCGTCTCGTCGTTTTAGCCACAGGCGGTGCCAGCAAGGTCTATCTCTATACCAGTAATCCCGACGTGTGTACCGGGGATGGAATGGCGATGGCTTGGCGGGCTGGAGCCCGAATCGCCAACATGGAATTCATTCAGTTCCACCCGACCTGCCTGTTCCACCCGCACGCGCGTTCGTTCCTAATCAGCGAAGCCGTCCGCGGCGAAGGAGGAAGGCTGCTGTTGCCGGACGGTTCTTCCTTCATGCGCCATTTCGATGAGCGTGCGGAACTTGCGCCGCGGGATATCGTGGCCCGGGCGATCGACCATGAAATGAAGCGGCTCGGTGTCGATTGCGTGTTCCTCGATATCCGCCATAAGTCACCAGATTTCGTCCGCGGCCATTTCCCCAACATCTATGCCCAATGCCTCAACTTCGGCATCGACATTACCAAAGATCCCATACCCGTGGTACCCGCCGCACACTACACTTGCGGCGGCGTCCTAACCGACCACAACGCCTGCACCGACGTTCCGGGACTCTATGCGGTCGGCGAGGTCGCCTGCACGCGATTGCACGGCGCCAACCGGATGGCAAGCAACTCGTTATTGGAGTGCCTGGTGTTCGCGAAACAAGCCGCCGAGCACATAATCCGGACCCTTCCCGAGACACCGGAGCCCCTTGATCTTCCGGCGTGGGACGAATCCCGGGTCACGGACTCTGACGAGGAAGTGGTTGTCTCGCACAACTGGGACGAAATACGGCGTTTCATGTGGGATTACGTGGGGATCGTACGCACGAACAAGCGCCTGGAACGGGCTCTGCGGCGCGTAGAACTCCTGAAACAAGAGATTGCCGATTACTACGGACACTTCCGCGTCACGGGCGATCTGTTGGAATTGCGGAATCTGGTTATCGTCGCCGAACTGATCATCCGCTCGGCGCTGTCAAGACAGGAGAGTCGGGGCCTGCACTTCACCCTCGATTACCCGGTCCCGAATAGCTCCCTCCCGCCGGCCGATACCATCCTGACCCCTGATCCTCCGACGGCCATTCGGGATTTCGGTGGCCCTTTTATGTCTCCCTGACAATCGGCAAGAGGAAGGGCAATTTCCGACTTGCACTTCGCTACGCTTGCTGCCGCTCCCTGTGTTAACCCCCTGGCGAGCACGGAAAGCCCGGTAACAAACCCTGAATCTTAAGCGCCAACGGAGGGGCCTCATGCTGTCTTCCGTCGCTCCATCATCCGCTCCAGGATCGGCCGAAAAATGATCTCCATCGCCAGACCCATCTTGCCGCCCGGGATGACGATCGTGTTGTAGCGAGACATGAATGAGTTGTGCAGCATCGCCAACAGATGCTGGAAATCGACGTCGAACTTTCTCGGATCCTTGAAGCGGATGATCACGAAGCTTTCGTCGGGCGCAGGGATGTCGCGGGCAATGAACGGGTTCGAGGTGTCGACCGTCGGAACGCGTTGGAAGTTAATGTCCGTCCGGGAAAACTGCGGCGTTATGACTTTCACGTAGTCGTTCATACGCCGGAGAATCGTTTCCGTCACGTCCTCCGGCTTATAACCACGCTCGGCGGTGTCGCGATGGATCTTCTGAATCCATTCTAGGTTAACGATCGGAACCACACCGACGATCAAGTCGGTGTACTGCGGCAGATTGATCGTGTCGGTGACGACGGCCCCGTGCAGACCCTCATAGAATAAGAAATCGGTGCCCGGGGGAATGTCCTGCCACTCCGAAAAGGTCCCAGGCTTGGCGCCGCCGAAGTTCGCTCCTTCCGCCTCGCTATGAATGTAAAAGCGGCGTTTTCCGGTGCCGGTTGCGCTGTATTGCCGGAAAGTATTTTCGAGCTCGTCGAGAAGGTTGGCCTCGAGGGAAAAGTGGCTAAAATGGTGCCCCTCCGCATTTGCCTTTCTGATCCTCTCGCGCATTTCGGCGCGCTCATAGCGGTGGAAACTATCACCTTCGAGCACTGCTGCTTTGATCTCTAGGCGGAAGAACAAATGCTCGAAAGCCCGCGTGACGGTGGTAGTACCCGCTCCCGATGAGCCGGTGATGACGATGACAGGATGCTTCCGGGACACGATCGTCTCCTCCGTATATCAAGTCTGGATCGATTCTCGATCGATTTTTTCTCGATCCATCGGGCCGCTGGAAACCGGAGCAATCGCGATCCGTCGGCCCAGTAGTGCCGGTGTTATCCGGGTTAGTGGCGTAGCCGCAATCGCCAGCGCAAACCTTGCCGTTGGCCAACCGGAGCTCGCCCCCGGCGTGGCGCTATGGTCATCGCTCACCAGGTCAAGCGCCCAAGTTTTCGAGGGCGGCCAGAAGGAGTTCCCAGCGCAAATGTGACGCCCGTGCCGATTAGTCACCCCCTATGTTTTGTTCTCCCAGAGCTTCGCACCACCCGTCGACCACAACGCCCGACCGTCCGACTGCCCAGGGCGTCGCCCCCGCCCGTCATGCTTCATGCTCCCTACAAGGCGACCCGAACAGACCGGGGGGATGTCTTGAATCAGAGAATGCCTTCCACGGCTTTGACGACGTTGTCTACGGTGAAGCCGAATTCCTTGAACAGGTGGCCGGCCGGTGCCGACTCGCCGAAGCGGTCCAGCCCGAGGATCTTGCCGCCGAGCCCGACGTATTTGTACCAG
>Ga0209254_10003755_pt1 | contig 13843 bp, 13 predicted proteins | sample FrelakmetDIP11DI_FD_187148 | JGI IMG/M metagenome (GOLD analysis project Ga0209254, IMG submission 187148) | Freshwater lake sediment microbial communities from the University of Notre Dame, USA, for methane emissions studies - DIP11 DI (SPAdes)... | ecosystem: Environmental > Aquatic >...
AACCTACCATAAATCCTATTAGTATGATAACCATGGTAGGCATTTTACTTTATCACCTCTAATATTCTTGAAAATAAAATATTTAATTCTATGTTTTGACTCATTTTTAATTCCACCTCTTTTATAATAAAAGGCTAACAGTGGTATAGATAGTCTATATCATGTTATTATTTATCATTACTGCTATTTAATACTTTTCATCAAAAAAGTCAAATAGTAAAAAAATCATAAAAATATATAACAAATATTATAAATAAAAAAATTGTAAAATGGATTTTACTCCATCTTATATGCAACAAGCCCTGAAAGCATCTTAGGTAAGAAATAAGTTGATTTCTGCGGCATATGCTCCCCAGAATCAGCAATTGCTTTAAGCTCATTTATTTTAGTTGCATTCATTAAAACTGAAAAATCATATTTTCCTTGATTTACAAATTTTATTGCTTCTTCATCTACACGAGTATATTTTATATGATCTTCAAGATTATCTTGATTTATACCCATAACATATTCAAAAACGACTTTATGAAGAATGGATACATCAAGTGTCCGCCAAGTCTTTGACCGATCAGAAGCAAACTCATCCATTATTTTTTCATCCTTGAAGGTTAAAACAAAATATTTATCTTTTGTGTACAATGCAAATTTATGTTTATCCTTTGTTTTAATATCTTCTAAAATTATTTTACTAATAGTTTGTGCATCTTTTTTATCAAATATCTTTTCTTCAATTGTAAAATATTTTTCTAATCTAATTAAACAATTTTTAATGTTAACATCACTTTTTTTAACAAATCTATGAGTGGGTAGAATTGATAAACCTTCATCAAACATATTGGCAAGCACAACCATTATAAAATTAAATGGTGCAAAAGAACTTTTATTACCTGTTTTTTTTTTCATTTCGTTTGCATAGTTTATAGATGTTTGATACCTATGATGACCATCTGCGATAAACAAAATATTATTTTTTAACTCGTTTTGTATCATTGAAATGGTTTCTGTGTCTTCAAGTTTCCAAATCTTATGTTTAAAGCCATCATAACCTTTTACATCTATTATTGGTGTTTTTATTTTTTTATCAATTACTTTTCTAATTTTATCTTTTTTATCAATATATAGCAACTGTATTGGTTCAAGATTTGATTTACACGCACGTATAAGATTTAATCTATCTGCTTTTGGTTTGGAAAGTGTTCTTTCATGTGCTTTAACAACTTTATAATCTGGATCTATTTTTAATAAAACAAAAAAACCATTCATTGTTTTATTACTTCCTTCTACGGAGTAGTCTATTTTATATACAAAAATAGCAGCTTTATCAGATTTTATGAGTGTAGAATCAGAAAGCCATTCATCATAGAGTTTTTTTGCTCTTGTATACCTATTGTTGTTATCATCATCTATTTGTTGTATTTTATTTAATATTAATCTAACATAATTTTTAGGGTGTTTATTGTATAATTCTACTTGTTGTTCTTCTGATATTATATCATATGGTGGTGACATTACATCATCTAGTTTTTTTATTTTTTCTTTGTTGTATGTTATACCATTAAATGGGAAAACATCTACCATAAATTTTACTTCCAGATAATAGATTTTTATCTTGAATACTATTTTGTATTAAAAACGTTGCTAAAAAGAAACATTTTAAATTTAAACAGTAATTATTTTTTTTAAATTAGAAATGAAATATTGAGATCTTATTATACGGTTTGTGATAATTTTTTTTATCTTTAACATATACTTTTTTTGTAAGTTTTAATATTTAGCCCATTACAGTTATTTTGTTTATCTCATTTGTTAGTATTGTTTATACTTTATAGATTGAAAAGTAACCTTTTTTTTCCAAATACAACGTTTAAAATAGGTTTGTTTTTATCTGCCTTTATAAAATGACTGATATGCTTGAAGATAAAAAAATATTAAAAAACGTTGAAAAAATATTATCTAAGTGTTGTCTTTGCAACAATTGTCTAGGAAGACTTTTTTTAAAAGCAAAAAAAGGTGCTTCAAATAAAGAAATAGATATTTTTTTAAGAAAAAAAACAAGCTTCAATAAAAAAATAAAGCCTATCGATTGCGAATTATGTCAAGGATTGTCTATTGAAATCGAACATTTTTGTAATTTGATTTTAGATTTTTTAAAATGTTATGAGTTTAACACATTTTTAATTGGTTGTAAGATAGATGAAGATATCATCGAAAAAGAAAACGAACTTATCACTTATTTAAAATCTGAATATTTTGAGAGTATTAAAAATGAACTAAACAGAAATATTGGGTTAAAACTAGAAAAAAAACTAGATAAACTTGTTAATTTTGAAAAACCTGATATTATGGTGATTTTAGATACTTCTTTTGATTTTATTACACTACAGATTTCATCATTATTTATCTACGGTAGATACAAAAAATATACAAGGGATATGCCTCAAACAAAATGGTTTTGTAAAATTTGTTATGGTAAAGGCTGCAGAAAATGTGATTATACTGGTAAAATATATGAGGATAGCGTTGAAGAACTAATTTCCAAGGAAATAATAAGAATTACAAAAGGAACTGATGAATCATTTCATGGGGCGGGTAGAGAAGATGTTGATGTACGTATGCTTGGAACAGGTAGACCCTTTGTTTTAGAAATAAAAAATCCAAAGATTAGAAGTATTAATTTAGATTTTTTAAAAGAAAAGACAAATAGTTCATATAAAGATCTTATTGAGATTGATAATCTTAGGTTTTCAGATCGAAAAGAGATAGCAAGGATTAAAAACGCGGGATTTAGAAAAACATACCGAGTTGTTATAAAGTCAGATACAATTTTAAATAACGAAAAACTTAAAAAGGTGTCATCTTCATTACAGGGCTCAAATATTAATCAATTAACACCATCAAGAGTAGCTCATAGACGAGCTGATATGGTTAGAGAAAAATATGTATATAATTGCATAGTTGAATCAGTAGAGGATAATATTGCAATACTTACGTTAGAAACCGAATCTGGAACCTATATAAAGGAACTAGTAACAGGTGATAACGGTAGAACAAAGCCAAGTATCACAGAGATAATTGGTTCACCCTGTAAAGTCGTTGAACTTGACGTAATAGCGATCAAGGGGGAATAAAAATTGGTAAAAAGATCCAAAGGAATAAGAAGTAAGAGCAGACAAATACTAAAGAAAACACCAAGAGATAAAGGTTTAAAATCAATTACAAGAGCACTCCAAGAGTTTGTAGATGGAGAAAATGTAAATATTGTAATAGATCCTTCAATACACAAAGGCATGCCATCTATTCGTTTTCAAGGATATACTGGTAAAATAGAAGGTAGACAAGGAAATTCTTATCTTGTTGGAATAAATGACGGTAAAAAACATAAGATACTTATCGTTAAACCAGATCATCTTAGGAGAGTGCAGTAAATTGGAATCAACAGATCAAATAATAAAACCAATTCCACTTGCTGAAGTTAAAAATATTCTTAAGAAAATAAGTAAAGATAGAAAGGAAATGATATATGAGCAAAAAGTTGCACTTGAGCATGCAACTAAATTTGGAAAATTAACCATTAAAAAAACAGAGGATATGATTAAGGAATTAATGGAAAATAAGGATATTACTGAAGTAAATGCGATAAAGATAGCAGATATCTTACCAAGAACAGAAGATGATATAAAAACAATATTTGCAAAAGAAAGAATAACAATATCTGGAAATAATATTAAAAAAATACTTGATATAGTAGCAAAATATAATATAGAATAAAAAAGGAGAGATTAGGGGGTTTAAATTTGGAGGATTATGTATACGTTTTAGATCATTTACCTACGGGTAGAGGAGATTTACCTCCACATAAAAGGTTTCCAACGGTTTATAGCATTGGTGAAAATCAGTTTACCCTTCTTGAGCTTGTTCCAAAAAAAGATGCAAGTTTTACAATTGGTGAGCGTATATTTGTTGGAAAAGATCCTAATCTTAGAACAAAGATAGCTAAAATTAAAGGTAGAATTAACTATGAAGAAATGACTTCAACTGCACATGGTGAACTACCATTTGTGTTAATTGATATGGTTAACGATCAAAAAGAAAGGTTTTTAAAATTCTTTAATGAAGCACCTGCGATTTCTACACGTTTCCATGTACTTGAGCTTTTACCAGGTCTTGGTAAGAAAATGATGCATGATATACTTGATGAGCGTAAGAAAAAACCTTTTGAAAGTTTTAAGGAGATGTGTGATCGAATTGATTTTCTCAGGGCACCAGATAAACTTATCGCTAAAAGAGTAGAGCTTGAACTTACTGACCCTGATCAAAAGTATCGTTTGTTTACACGGCCACCTATTTCTAAAATGTATCATTAAACATATTTGTTATGAAAACAAAACTTGGTCAAAATTTTTTGATAGATCCCAATATTGCTCATCTTGAAGTAAATTATGCAGATATAAAAAAAGATGATATTGTTCTTGAAGTTGGTCCAGGTAAAGGAATTCTTACAAATATTCTAGCTAAAAAAGCAGAAAAAGTAATTGCTATTGAAATAGATAAAAACCTTTTAGAATCACTTAAAGAAACCTTACCTTCAAATGTAACTCTTATACATAGTGATGTTTTAAAACTAGATTTTGAAAATCTACCAAAGTTTAACAAGGTTGTTTCTAATCTACCTTATCAGATATCCTCTCCTTTTACTTTTAAGCTTCTTGATTATAGTTTTGATTTAGCCGTATTAGTTTATCAGAAAGAATTTGCCGAAAGAATAGTTGCAAAACCTGGTAGTAAAAAATATTCTAGATTATCTGTAAATGTTTATTATAAATCAGAATGTAGTCTTTTAAGAATTATTTCTAAAAATGTATTTTATCCTATTCCAAAGGTTGATTCAGCAATAGTTAAACTTGTTCCAAAGAAAACTCCTGCGTTTTATGTTGAAAATGAAAAGTTTTTCAAAGATTTTGTAAATGTTATGTTTTCACATAGACGTAAAAAGATTAAAAATATTATTAAAGAAAAATACGATTGTTATCTAAATAATAGTTTGTATGAGGATAAAAGAGTTGATAATTTATCACCTGAGGAAATAGGATTTTTAAGTGATATTGTTTTTAAGAAAAAATTGTGATATTAAAAATATTTGGTTAATTGTTTTAAAATTACTTTTGCTGTTTGTTTTTCTTGTTCATTCATTGGTTTAACATCAAGTGCTGATTCTATACAGTGAGAAAGCATTTCTATCTCAAGTTCAGTTAACTCCAGTGTGATTTTAACCATATTTTTCCTCCCAATATTACAATTTCAAAAAGAACTACTACTTTATAAACCTCTCCTTAACAATTGTTTATTGAGTTTTTAAAATGATTTGAAGATATTTTATGTTAAACTATCATTGATTCATGATTTTCTCTTCATATATAATACTATGTTTACATTTTATAGCCTGATTTATAAGCATCTTTATTCAGTTTTTTTAAAAAACAGGATTCAGCTAATATACCTAGATTATCATCATCTTTTTATAACGATTCCCAGCTAAATCGATTAAAAAACGTTATGCAAGTAACGCATCAAAAGTTCTGTATCATTTTATGTACCATTCCTAAGGTGAAAATGCAACAGTTATTGTTACAAAAAATAGAATAAAAAATATAACGTAGCTGCAAAAAAAATTATAAATGATTTTTTGTGTAAAATTTTACACATTTGCTTAAATCTTTTTTTTAAAGAATATAAAGAATATTTTATTTAGTCACAACCGCAAAATAATTGTCATTGTATTTTTCAGATTTTATTTTAACACCTTTTACTTTTATATTTCTAAAACCTGCAACTTCTAGGTCTTCAACAAATTCTTTTTTACCATACAAATGATAAAAACGTGGGATGTCAAGACTATCTTTTCTCCAGTAAATATGTTTATCTCCACACTCTATTTTTTTATTACGCAAGTTTTTATTTTGAAACGATTTTCTAAATTTATAAGTATACCTAGACCAAACACTAATAATTGCTTTTGAATCATTTTTTATTATTCTTTTAATTTCTTTTAACGATTTAATCCTATTTTCTTTACCATAAATATTGTGCAAAGCTGCAATAAATAAAACTGCATCAATTGTATTATCTTTAAGAGGGATATCTTCAGCAATTGAATGAATTAAGCAAACATTAGAAATATTTTCTTTTATTATTTTTTCTTTGATAATTTCTAGCATTTTTCTTGAAATATCAAGACCTATTACATTTTTGCATTTTTTTGCACAAGGAATAATATGACGACCATTACCACAAGCAACATCTACAACAAAACTTTCCTGAGAGATATCTTTAATAAAATCTAAGCATTCTTGCCAAGGTTTACGCCTTGTTTTATCAAAGCTTTTAGCAATAGAATCCCAGGTTTTTTCAGACTCAATTATATAATCTATTTTCATTTTATATATGAAAAGGATATATACACTTAGTTTTAATTTTTATTATAGTACAATACTTTAAATATAAAAATACCTACTTTAAATAGTATAAAAAATGAAAACAAAAGCTTTACTACTGATAACTATACTAATGATTTCCTTATTCATTATTTGTATAAAAGAAAATAAAAATCAAGAAACAATAAAAGTTGACTCTGACAACGATGGAGTATATGACGACATCGATGCATTTCCAACAGATCCTGCTTCAAGCAAAGACTCTGATAAAGATGGTTTTCCAGATAGATACAATACTGGTAAAACACAAAAAGAGAACACTCTTAATCTAACACTTGATAGTTTTCCAAATGACCCTGCTGCAAGTAAAGACTCAGATAATGATGGTCATCCAGATTTATGGAACCAGGGTAAAACACAAGCAGATAGTACAACTATTCCACCACTTGAACTAGATGAATTCCCAAATGATCTAAAAGCATACAAGGATACAGATAAAGATGGTATAGCAGATAACTATGACATAAATAGATTTGTAAATCTCTCAGTCGAAATAACTTTACAAAGCTTTCAGATTACAAAAAGAGTAGACCTTTTACGCTGGGCACAAATATATTTTATTGTAAAAATAGGTGAGTTTTCAACAACAATTACAAACAATGGTTTAAACTACAGAGTTCTATTAAATCAAAAAACAACAATTAACCAAGTTATTAATTATAATATACCTGACAATACAAAAGAATCAACCACAGAAATAACAATTTCGATGTATGATTCTGATTTATTTAAAGAAGATGATTTGCTAGATTTAACTTCAAAAAGTCAAAAAACAATTACTCTTTTATTTAACAATATTGAAAATACTATAGTATACGAACAAATATCACAAGGTAGTCAAGCAACTCTATGGTATAAGGTAAACTATCCTACAACAAACAAAGAAACAATAATTCTGAATAAAACATATTCTTGGACTTTTGAAAATAAAAATTACAATATTTATCTAGAGATACCTAAGGATAAATACGACTATTATATTAACTATCAAACAAATAGAATACCACAAAACGATAATAAAGATCCAAATAATAAAATGGCTTCTTTTGTAACAAGCAGTGATGAAACAATAAACACTTTATCTGAAAAATTATATAACCTTGCAAAAACGCAAGATTTTGATAAAACAAAGACTGCAAATTTCATATTACGTTTTGTTCAAAAAAATATAAAATATGCTTTAGATAACCAAACAAAAGCATGTACAGAATACTGGCGTTTTCCAGTAGAAACTCTTATTGAACAAAAAGGTGACTGTGAAGATACATCTATTCTTTATGCAGCAATAATAAAAAACCTAGATTATGATACAGCACTTTTGTTTTATGCATGGGAAGAAAACGATGAAAGAATTGGTCATTTAGCAGTAGGTTTGCATCTTATTAATGGACAAGGAGACTATGTAACAGATGAAGATAATATTAGATATTACTATTGTGAAACAACAGCTGAAAACTTTAATGTGGGAGAACTACCAGACGAGCCCCCACAAATTAAAGAAGGACCAAAAGAGATAATACACTTATAACCTTTTATTCTATAACTATAGCTGGTCTCAAAGGTACTGCAAAACGTGTTTTACCTTCAGGATCATAAATATCTTTATCATCTACATTAAAAATTTTAATTTCACAAGAAAACAACTTTTTAAGATATTCTTCTGAAGATTTTAGATATTCTTTTTCATTTAACTTTGCAATGTATTTGTTTTTATCAGACTCGCTTAGTTTTTTAACTTCATTAAATATTTTACCTGCAAACTGTGATACCTGTTTAGCATTTGATTTCATAGAAGGATCACTCATAATTTCCTTCATAAATATACTCATTTCAAGCTTATTTTCAGATGAAAAATCAATAGCTTTTTTAAATATTTCTTGTTTCCATGACGGAGACGTATAAATGAATATTTTATTAGGTGTAATCTTTGTAACTTTTAGTATTTCTGTTATATCCTCAGTTACTCCTTGAAGTAAATATTCTCCGATTTCATCCTTTATAGAAATCTTTGTTTCATCAAACTTTGGATAAAATTCATTTGAAATAAAACCTGATTTAGCATAATTAGTCCATAGTTCTTCTGATATATGAGGTGTAACTGGTGTCATAAGAAGAAGCCAATTTTTTACAAAAACATCTATTATTTCTTTGTTACTTCCTCCTCGTTTTATATACCATGAAATAGTTTTTTGCATCTCAAAAAATATCTCATTTGTTGCAACTCTCAAATCAAAATTTTCAAATGCATTAAATATTTTTTTAATAGTTCTATGAAGACTACTTATAAGCCATTTATCAAGGTTTTCGTTTTTTTGATTTTTAATTTCATTAAATATTTGTATCTGCTTAAAAATATTTGTTAGACGATTCTTGTATTTTGTAACAGCTTCTTCATCCCATTCAATATCAATAAAAGGTGAACCTACATGTGCATAATATAGTCGCATTGCGTCAATACCATATTTTGTTGCAGCTTCATTTATATGTTCTGCACCTCCTTTAGATTTACTTATTTTTTCTTTTCCTTTCTGAGTAACCCACCAGTGAACAAAAATACCATTTGGTCTTTTCTCTTTGGGCATTAATGCTTCATGATTCATAAGAAAAACTGGAAAATGAACTGTTTTGTGTTCTTTTCCACCAAGGTTTATATCAACTGGATACCAATAATCAAAATCTTTTTTAATTTCATTCCATATTGGTTTTTCAGATTTTCCTTTATCGAGAAATACATAATCAAAAAACTGCTCTGTCATATCAAAAGGTTTTATTTTTTCTTCATTTACATATTTTGAAATAACATAGTATGCAGGATAAAGTGTTGAATCAGAAATTGGCTCAATAATCCAGCCTTTTTTAAATGGAAATTCTGTCCCAAGCCAAGAACCTTGACGTATACATGCTCTATCACCAAACCAATCTAATACCCCTGGTAATTCGTTTTTATAATCCTGTGGATAAATATTCATTGATTCTGAGTGTTTTTTTGTTTGTTCTGTAAGGTCTTTATCGCTATATTTTATAAACCATTGATCTGGAATTTGTTTAATTAATACAGGTGTTTGACAACGGCATACTACGTCTTCCGAAAATTCTCGCATAACTATTGCATGGTTGTTATTTATAAGTTCGTTTTTAACTTCGTCTTTTATTTCTGATATTTTTATTCCAGCATATTGAGCACATCTATCATTTAGATAACCTTTATGAAACTCATTTTTGTATACTTCTTCAGTCGCAAGATCAAGTTTTTCTATTTCATTTTGATTTTTTATACCTAATTTTTCGCATTCTTGTTTTGCAGGATATATACCATATCCTTTGACATCAATTATTGATATTGGTTCTATTTTTTCACCGGATTCTACAAGTGCAATCCAGTCGTATGGTGCATGTGCTGGAACGCTCATTACTATTCCTGTTGCAACATTTGGATCTGCGAATGGTCCTGAAAGAAGTGGTATTTCTCTTCCTACAATAGGTATTTTACAGGTTTTTCTAATAAGTTCTTTTCCATTTATTTTTTCATTTGTTTTTTCAACACTATCTATTTGGTGTTTAAGTTTTTCAAATGCTTGTTTTGAAAGAATCCATTTTTCGCTACCAATTTTTGCTTTAATATATTTTACATGTGGGTTTATCCACATGTTTGTAATACCAAAAATTGTCTCTGGTCTTAAGGTTGCAGCAGGTAGGATGGTTTTATCAGGCATAATAAATTTGATTACTGTAAATTCCATTATTTCTGCACTACCACCTTTTGATATATCTGTTTCTGATTTATCAACAGCTACTGGGCCGCAATTTGGGCAAAAAGGTGCAAAATGCGGTTTTTTTACGAGTAAATCTTTTTCTTTTAGTTTTAAAAATTGCCATGTTATAAATTTTTTATATCCTTCAGATATTGTACTCATTATTCTTGAATAATCTATTAAAAAACCAAATTTCTTCCAGTAATCTTCAACATAAACATTAGCGAAATATTTTACTACTTCATTTGGATCTGATAGTTTTTGAATGAATTTTTCATCAAGTCCATAATCTTTTAATGATTTGATTGTTTGCTTGTCTTTTCTTTCAACTTTCTTTGCAAAACCAATGGATGGTATCCCTGATGCGTGAAATCCTGCTGGGAAAATTACATCATATTTTTGCATTCTTTTGTATCTTGCGATTATATCACAGTATGTAAAACCCCTCATATGTCCTACGTGTAAATAACCTGATACACCAGGGTATGCAAAATGTATGAAAAATTTTTTATTATTTTGTTTGTTTGCTAAGTATATTTTTTCTTCAAACCATTTTTTTTGCCATTTTTCTTCGATTTTTATATAGTTATAGGTATCATAAACCATAATTATAATCGATTTTGGGAATGATGCATGTTTATTTAATGGTTTTTCTATGGTTTGGCATTTTAACATTTTAACAATATTAACTAGAAAAGTATAAATATCATTATTAACAAAGTATAACATTGAAGGATTAAGAAAATGAAAATAGTAAGTGAAGTAAAAACCCAACAAGAACTTGATGAACTCAAAATAGTAATGGAAATATTTATAGTAAACAACAGAATCAGAGAACTAGCAAGACTAATATAAAAACAAATCACTTATATTTTTTACTTATATTAAAAATAACACATTTAAGTTTAATACTAATAATATTACTATCTTTTATTTTAATAACATTGAATAACTTTTGTTTAGTTAATTCTTATTATTAATCATCTTTTAATTTTCTTATTATTTTAACTTAACTTTATTAATTAAAATAAAAATATTTAAACTAAACAGAAGATTCTGAAATATTATACTCAAAAAATAAGGTAATGCTAGGATGCAAAATCAGAGATCAAAAGATAAAAAACTTATAGATAAAAAAAAAATCCGAATAAAAGAATTAGAAAAAAAACTAAAAGAAACAGAAGAAAAATTAAACCAATTACAAAAAGAAAACGAACTAAAAAAAGATCTAGGAAATAAAATAATAAACAGCACTGTAGAAATTAACCGACTCTTAAAACATAAATCACATTTCATAGATAATCTAAGCCACGATCTCGCAACACCAATAACTCCGTTAATATCCTTATTGCCTATACTAAAAGAGGAAGTGTCAAATGAAGAATCCAAAGTTTTATTAGATACCTGTATAAGAAACGTAGAATATATAAAAAGAGTAATTAACAATTCAAGAGAACTTGCAGATACTGAATACACTGATTTTATATTTAGAAAAGAAAATCTTGCAGATATAGTTGATCAATTAATAAAAAAATATGATATTGTTTTTAGGGGATACAATGTAAAAACACAAAATAGTATTGACCGAAACATAATAGTAAAAATAGAAAAAAATAGATTATTACAATTATTTGATCATTTAACATCAAATGCCATAAATAGTATGCCAAATGGTGGCCTTCTATATTTTAAAGCAAAAACAATTAAGAAAGAAAACGAAACCTTTATCCAAGTAACAGTAAAAGATACAGGAATAGGATTAACAAGAGAACAAATAGACCATATATTTGAAGAATTCTATAAAACAGACAACTCACGACATAAACTAGACTCAACAGGATTAGGTCTTACAATTTGTAAGACCATAATAGAAAAACACAGTGGAAAAATATGGGCTGATAGCCATGGATTAGGTACCGGCACTTCAATACATTTTACAGTACCTTCTGAAGAATGTATTCATACACGTAGTTTTTAAAAAGAAAAATAAAAAGGTTTAATAATAGGAATATATTGCTCTGCCATTGGGGAGAGGCAAATTATGCTTGAAAAGTTAGAGCGCTACATAAATAATAAGAAATTTGGAAAGTTAGAATTAGTTGATAGAGAAATTTTTTATATATCATTTAACACAAGAGATAACTAAAAATAATTAGAGATAACATTTTGTATAAAATCGAACACTCCGAAGAAATCCAGACAAAGAAGTATCACAAAAAACACAATTACGAAAAGTAAAACTTTAATTGTAAATTTGATTAGTTTCCAGGCAAGTATAACACCGATAATTAATAACAAAAAAACAAGCCACATAGGAAATATATAACCAAATAACGTAATTCCGATTAAATTCATTTACATAACCTATACTGTATTTAGCTTTTGTTTTTTATAATTTTACCAATATCACATATGAAATATTGTTTTTTTATTAAACTTCCAAAATATTCTAAAATAAGACTACATATTACCTTTCTGTGTTTTTAACAAATGAATACATAAAAAAAGAAAGTGTTGAAAAAAGAGAATACCAGATAAACATTGCAAAATCTGCTTTAAAAGAAAATAGTTTAATAGTACTTCCTACAGGTCTTGGAAAAACAATAATTGCTTTAATACTTATAACAGAACAGCTCTCAAAAAATAACAAAAAAATATTGTTTCTTGCACCTACAAAACCACTTGTTTTACAACATGCTCAATTCCTAAAAGAATTTTTAACAATTAACCCTGAAGAAATAACAGTTTTTACTGGAGAAATATCTCCAACAAAACGAACGAATCTTTGGGAAAACAGCAAAATAATTGTGTCAACACCTCAAGTAATCGAAAACGACTTATTATCAAAAAAAATAAACCTTGAAAATTTTAGTTTAGTAATTTTTGATGAAGCACATCATGCAGTAGGTGAATATTCATATGTCTTCATATCAGAAATATACAAACAACAAGGAAAAGAAAGATTAATACTAGGAATAACTGCATCACCTGGAAATGATATAACAAAAATACTTGAAGTATGTAAGAACCTAGATGTTAAAAACATAGAAATTAGAACAAAACAAGATCCAGATGTAAAACCATATGTGCATGATATACAAATGACATGGAGAGAAATATCCCTTCCAAAAGATTTTACATATACAATACAACTTCTTAAAAAAGCACTATCAAATAGACTTAAAATATTAAAAGAAATGAATTTTATTGAAACAGCATCTGTAAACTTAATAAATAAAACAAACCTTCTAGATGCACAAAAAAGAATACAAGCTGAAATAAAAGTTAGTATTAAACCAGCCAAAGGACTATTTCAAGCAGCAACTATACAAAGCGAAGCAATGAAGATACACTATGCACTTGAACTAATACAGACACAAGGAGTAAATGCCTTAAAAAGCTATTTTAAAAGAATGACCAACGAGGCAAAATCAAAAGGTAGCACAAAATCTTCAAGAACTATTACTACAGACAATGACGTATTAGAAGCAATTGCGTTCTTAAATTCATTAAAAATAGAACATCCAAAAGTAGAAGAAATATCAAAAATAGTAAAACAACAATTGCAAGAAAAACCTGATTCAAGAATAATAATTTTTA
>Ga0209254_10003756_pt1 | contig 13842 bp, 14 predicted proteins | sample FrelakmetDIP11DI_FD_187148 | JGI IMG/M metagenome (GOLD analysis project Ga0209254, IMG submission 187148) | Freshwater lake sediment microbial communities from the University of Notre Dame, USA, for methane emissions studies - DIP11 DI (SPAdes)... | ecosystem: Environmental > Aquatic >...
GCCGAGTAGCAGGTGTTGGCGACGACCGGGATGGGGTTGGGCTGACGGCCTGCCAGCAGTTCGACGATGGCCGCGGCACAGACCTTGGCGTGGTTGGTCGCCATGTGACCGGACTTCGGCAGGTTGGACAGCACCGAGTCGCCCAGGATATGGACGTTGGGCGCGGTGGTCGACTCGAAGGTGGCGAGGTTGACGGTACACCACGCCTTGTTGCTGTCGTTGCGGGCGCCGGCCAGATCGCAGACTTCGCCGGCGCGCTGTTTGGGCACGACATTCAGCACGTCGCCCTTGACCTCGTCGAACTCGGTGGAGACGGTCATCTTGTCGCCGTTGACGGCAAATGGAGCGTTGTTGGGACGATAGTCGATCATGCCGGGATAGAAGGTGCTCCAGGCCCACATGAACAACCCTTTCTTGGAAGCGATATCGGGGTTGCCGTCGAGCAGGATGATCTTCGAGTTGGGCTTGGCCTTCTTGAAGTAGGTGGCGACCATGCAGGCGCGCTCGTAGGGTCCGGGCGGGCAACGGTAAGGCGCGGTCGGAACCGACATGACGAAGGTTCCGCCGTCTGGCATGGCTTCGAGCTGCTTGCGCAACAGCGCGGTTTGCGGACCGGCCTTCCAGGCGTGCACGACCTTGCCGGCGGCTTCGGCTTCCTTGAAGCCCTTGACCGAGTCGGTCAGGATTTCGACGCCGGGTGCAAGCACCAGGCGGTCGTAGCTTATTTTGGCGCCGCCCTTGGTGGTGACCACGCGCTTTTCCACATCGATGCCGGTCACGTAGTCCTTGACCATCTTGATGCCATGCTTGGGCAGTTTGTCGTAGCTGTGGGTGATGAAGTCCATGTTCTTCATGCCCGCCAACACCCAGTTGGAAAGCGGGCAGGAGACGAACTTGTCGTTCGGCTCGATCAGTGTGACGTCGATGTTGGGGCCCCACTGGCGCAGGTATTTGGCGCAGGTGGCGCCACCGAAGCCGGCGCCCACGACGACGACGTGGGGTTTGGACTTGGATGCAGAGGTGCTGCTGGACTGGCTGGCGCAACCGGCCAGCGCGAAGGCGGCACCCGCGCCGGAAACTTTCAAAAAATCGCGACGGTTCAGAGTCATGTCTCGGTCTCCTTGATGGGATTACTTCAGGCTGGCGAAATACGCGCCCATTGCTTCGATTTCGGCGTCTGTATAGCCGACGGCGTGCTTCTTCATGATGGTGCCGACACGTTTGCCAGACTTGAAGTCCTGCATGGTTCTTACGAATCGCTCCTGGCTGATCCCGGCAATGCTGGGGATGGCGCCAACGCTGTTGCCGCCGGGTCCGTGACATGACATGCAGGTGGCCGAGATGACTTGGTTATGCATATCCGCAGCGCCGGCGATGCCGGACAGGGCGAGGCCGATGAAGCCGGCCAGCGCCAGGGTGGTCTTCTTGTTGTACATAGACTCCTCCAGGGAAGTGATGGACAGAGACGGAGCCTTCGGCTCCGCAAGCCTTGATTCTGGCGGGTAATGGGGTATGTCCCGTCCAGAAGTACTATGCTGGAGGAGTCAAAAAAACCTGTCAACAAGCGGGCGCTTATATAGCGATGTTTTTCGCTTGCGGGGTGGGATTTTTTTAGTGTCTGATGCGTTGTGCGGTCTTATCCGCGCGCGCCCAGCTTCAGAGCCAGGGTCTTGCTGACTTGCCGGGCCTGCTCGTTGGCGTCGCGATCCCAGGTTTCGCTCACCCAGCCGCCCAGGTTTTCCAGGGCAATCCGGCCGAGCGCATCGATCCAGCGCGGGTGTTCGTTGAGTGCAGGAATGTAGTGAAATGCCTTGCCACCCGCTGCAATAAAAGTGGCGCGGCCTTCCATCGACAGTTCTTCCAGGGTTTCCAGGCAGTCGGCAGTGAAACCCGGCGCGACGATGTCGACGCGGCCCGTGCTGGCGCGGCCGAGTTCCTCCAGCGTCTTGTCGGTGTAGGGTTGCAGCCACTCGGCGCGGCCGAAGCGAGACTGGAATGTCAGGCGGAACTGCTTGGGTTCGAGTCCGAGTGCCGCGGCCAGCAGCCGCCCGGTTTTCTGGCACTCGCAGTGGTAGGGGTCACCCTTGTCGAGGGTGTAGCGTGGCACGCCGTGAAAGCTCATCAGCAGCACGTCGGGGCGGCCGTGCATCTGCCAGTAGTCGCGGATGTTGGCGGCCAGCGCCTGGATGTAGGCGGGATGGTCGTGATAGTGCTTGAGCGTGCGCAGTGCCGGCTGGTTGCGTACTTTCTGCAACCAGGCATAAGCCATGTCGAATGCGGTGGCGGTGCTGGAGGCGGCGTATTGCGGGTAGGACGGCAGGATCAGGATACGGTCGCAGCCGGCGGCCTTCATGCGCGCCAACGTGTCGGGCACCGATGGATTGCCGTAACGCATCGCATACTCGACCATGAAGGGGCTGGCGATCTTCTCACTGAGCCAGCCTTTCAAGAGCTTGGCCTGCTTCTCGGTGTGTACCCTCAGCGGTGAGCCGTCGGTGGTCCAGATCGCAGCGTATTTCGCGGCCGACTTTTTCGGACGGGTGTTGAGGATGATGCCGTTGAGGATCAGCCACCATACGGCGCGCGGAATTTCCACCACGCGCGGGTCGGACAGGAATTCCTTGAGATAGGTGCGCAGCGCCTTGCCGGTCGGCGCTTCGGGGGTGCCGAGATTGACCAGCAGGATACCGGTGCGGGACTGCTGGCCGTGGGCGTAATCAGGCTCTTTCAGATAGATCATGGATGGGGACGTCAGTGATGGGAAAGCGCGCTCGACAAAAGTTTTGCAGTGATGTCGACGATAGGCACCACGCGCTCGTAGGCCATGCGGGTGGGACCGACGACGCCGAGCGTGCCGACTACCTGGCCGTCGACGGAATAGGGCGCGGTGACGAGGCTGCATTCGTCGAGTGGCAGCAGGTCGGATTCGCCTCCGATGAAAATCTGCACGCCGGCCGCGGTGCGCGACTGGTCGAGCAGTTGCAATAACCCGGTTTTCTTTTCGAAGGCGTCGAACAGCCGCCGCAGGTTGCCCATGTTGCTGGAGAGTTCTTCGATGCCGAGCAGATTGCCGCTGCCGGATACCACCACGTTGTCCTGGCTGGCATCGAACGCCTGGCTGCCGGCATCCACTGCGGCGGCCATCAGGCGGGTGATGTCGTCGCGCATGCGGCCCAGCTCGTCGCGCAGCTTGCTGCGAACCTGGTCGAAGCGGTGGCCGGCGAAATGCTGGTTGAAGTAGTTGGCCGCCTCGGTCAGCGCGGAAGGGCTGTACGGCTGCCCGGTGATGATCACGCGATTTTCGACTTCGCCTTCCATGGTGACGATGATGAGCAGGATGCGCTTTTCCGACAAACCGAGAAACTCGACCTGGCGGAACGCCGGGCTGCGGCGCGGCGTCATTACCAGCCCGGCAAAGTGGCTGAGGTCGGACAGCAGGGTGGAGGTCGCCGTCATCAGACGCTGCGGGTCGGAAGCGTTCAAGCTGCTTTCAAGCTGGTTGACCTCGACCTGAGCCAGCGGGCGCATCGTCAGCAGGGTGTCGACAAAGAATCGGTAGCCGCGCGGTGTCGGCACGCGTCCGGCAGAGGTGTGAGGACTGGTGACGAATCCCATCTCCTCGAGGTCGGACATGATGTTGCGGATGCTGGCAGGCGACAGGTCCAGTCCGGCGTGTTTCGACAGGGTGCGCGACCCGACCGGCTCGCCGTCGGCGATGTAACGTTCCACCAGGGTCTTCAGCAGGATGCGTGCGCGGTCGGTGAGCATTTCTGGATTATATAGGGGTCAGGGGTCAGGGGTCAGGGGTCGCGGCCGTTTGATCAAAAAACGCGCAGCACATTCCATGAATGCTGATTCCTGGCCGCCGACCCCTTTATAATCGCCTCTCATGCAAACACCTTTCCACACTGTCGGCCTGGTCGGCAAATACGATAACCAGGGAATGGAAGCTTCCGTGCGCGCACTGGGAGATTTTCTGCGGCAGCGCGGCCACACGGTGCTGATTGCCCATCAGACCGCCGAGCACCTGAAGATCACGGATTTCCCCACCCGCAACCTGCATGAGCTGGCTGCCGACAGTAACGCCGTGGTGGTACTGGGCGGCGATGGCACCATGCTGTCGATCGCGCGCGAGCTTGCACCACAGGGTGTGCCGCTGATCGGCATCAACCAGGGCCGGCTGGGCTTTCTCACCGATATCACTGTCGATGACATGTTCGACGCCGTGGCGGAGATTCTCAGCGGCCAGTATGTGGCGGAAGAGCGCATTCTGCTGAACGGGCAGATCCGGCGTGGCGGCGAAAAGGTGTTCGAGGCAACCGCGTTCAACGATGTGGTGGTGGGCAAGGGCGGCTCGGGCCGTCTGATCGACCTGGAGATCGCCATCAACAGCGAATTCGTCTACAGCCAGCGAGCCGATGGCCTGGTGGTCACCAGCCCTACCGGTACCACCGCGTATGCCCTGTCGGCAGGCGGTCCCATTGTGCATCCGACACTCGAGGCCGTGGCGCTGATCCCCATTTGTCCGCACACCCTGTCGGCGCGGCCGATCGTGGTCAGCAGCCATTCGCGCATCGAAATCCATCTCACCCATGCCGACGATGCGCGGGTGCATTTCGATGGCCAGCATCACTTCGATCTGCAAAGCGACGACCATGTGTGGATCACCCGCGCCAGCCGTCCGATCACCCTGCTGCACCCGCATGCCTACAGCTACTACGACACCCTGCGGCAAAAGCTGCACTGGGGCAAAAAGCTCTAGGCGGCCTTAAACGCGCGCGTTCATGCTCGCTCATCTGTCCATCCGCAACTACCTGCTGGTCGAATCGGTCGAGCTCGATTTCGGGCCCGGCCTCACTGTGCTGACAGGTGAGACCGGCGCGGGCAAATCCATCCTGGTCGATGCACTGGCGCTGGCGCTGGGCGACCGCGCCGAAGGCGGTGTGGTCCGCCGCGGTGCGATGCGCGCGGAGATTACCGCCGAGTTCGTCATCGATGCCCTGCCTGCGCTGATCGGCTGGCTAGATGAGGCAGGCTACCCGGCGGACGACGGCAGGCTGATCCTGCGTCGGGTGATCGATGCCGGGGGGCGCTCCCGCGCTTTCATCAACGGCAGCGCTGCACCGCTGACACAGCTGAAGGAGGCCTCGGAAAGCCTGCTCGACATCCACGGCCAGCATGCCCACCACGCCCTGTTGCGTCCGCAGATACAGCGTGAGGTGCTCGACAGCTATGCCGGTGCGCAAGCGCGTGCAGCCGCTGTGAATACTACCTGGCATGCCTGGCAGCAGGCACGGCAAAAGCGTCTGGATGCTGAGTCCCACGCCCAGGAACGACAGATCGAACGCGAGGGCCTGACGCTGGCGGTGGACGAACTGCGTGCCTTGGGCGATGACCTGGCACGCTGGGACGAGATTCAAGCGGAACACGCGCGGCTGGCCCATGTCACCACGCTGATCGAGGGCAGCCAGGCGCTGATTCAGGGCCTGGACGAGGGTGAAGCAGCGGTTTCCAGCCAGTTGGGGGAAATGAGCGCGCGCCTCGACGCGATGCAGGCAGTGGACGATAGCCTGGGCGAGGTGTCCACGCTGCTTGCTTCGGCCAGCGCCAATCTGGCCGAAGCGGTCCATGCGTTGCGCCGCTACGCTGATAATCTGAATACGGATCCCGAGCGGTTGAGCGTGCTCGACCGGCTGCTGGGCGACATGCACCGGCTTGCGCGCAAGCACCGCGTGCAGCCGGAGGATCTGGGCGATCTGCTCGACCGGTTTCAGGCACGGCTGTCCGAACTGGCTGCCGACGACGCCTTCGACGCGCTGCAGGCGAAAGAGGATGCCGCCTGGGCGCAGTTCCAGGTCGAGGCGAAACAGCTCAGTGGGCAACGCCGCGAGGCGGCCGTGGCGTTGTCAAAACAGGTGACGGCGGCGATGCACGAACTCGCATTGGCCGGTGGTCGCCTCGATATCGCGTTGCAGCCGGTCAGCGAACCGCACGCGCACGGGCTGGAAGATGTTGTCTTCCTTGTCGCCAGCCATCCCGGCCTGTCACCGGGACCGCTCGGCAAGGTGGCCTCGGGCGGCGAACTGTCACGCATCAGCCTGGCGATCCAGACCGCGCTGTCCGGCGTGGCCGGGGTGCCGACGCTGATCTTCGACGAAGTCGATGTCGGCATCGGCGGCAGTGTGGCAGAAGCAGTCGGGCGGCGGCTGGCCAGGCTGGGCAGCACCCGCCAGGTGTTGGTCATCACCCACCTGCCGCAAGTGGCGGCACGTGGCACCCGGCATTTGCGCGTGAGCAAGCAGGCCAGCGGCGGCTACGTTTCGTCCAGCATTGAACTGCTCGATGCGGACGCCCGGGTGGAGGAAATCGCGCGCATGCTCGGCGGCCTCAAGATCACCGCCACGACGCGGCAGCACGCCGCCGAGATGCTCTCCGGGTGAGATTCCTCTCCGCGCTGCTGTTGCTGTTCGCCGCTGCCGGCATGGCGTGCGCGGACACGCTTGCCGGCGTCGTCATCGTGGTGATTGACGGCGACACCGTGCTGTTCAAGCCCGAGCATTATTCGGCGTCGTCGCGAGCCTTCCTGAAAGTCCGCCTGGCCGATATCGACGCGCCGGAGAAGGAACAGCCCTATGGCGATGCGGCGACGCGCGCATTGCAGGAACTGGCGCTGAAGCAGCGGGCGGAACTGGATATCGTCGCCACGGATGTCTATGGCCGCAAGGTCGGACGGCTCACGGTCGGCAGCCTGGCTGTAAATGCGGAACTGGTGCGGCGCGGTTATGCGTGGTCGTCTTCACGCGATCCGGAGGCGGCGACGCGTTTGCTCCAGGGCGAAGCGAGCCGTGCGCGCATTGGCCTGTGGGCTGATGCCGGGCCGACGCCGCCGTGGGTGTGGAGGCATTCAACGAAGCAAAAGTAACACGGGTGCAGAGCCCCCTCCCCAACCCTCCCCCGCTCGCGGGAGAGGGGGCGAGCGATATGCCCAAACCGATTAACGCGGCGTGCCATCCGGCAGCGCGCGTTGGCATTCCAGGAAAATTCGCGCCGTGCAACTGCGGCAGATGTCGCTGTCGAGACGCGGGTAGATCGCTTGTATCGCTTCGCCCTTATGGTCAAAAATATTTTCTCGTCCGACTGCTTCGGCGTGCCCGCCGCGATTCAGCATGCCGTAGAAGCTGGGCTGCACCCCGACCAGATACAAGCCTCCGCCCAGCCGTTGTCGCCTGGCTGACTCCTTGGAGAGCATCTCGGCGCCGGCCAGATCGATGAAGTTGATGGCGCGCGAAAAAATGATCACGTGCTTCTTCTGCGGATCGTATTCGTCGACATTGCGCAACTGCTGCTGCACGTGTTCGACCGCGCCGAAGAAGACCGAGCCCTCGAGTCGCAGCATGGCCATCTGCGGGCAGGATGGCGCATCCGTGCCCGCCCGGACGAATTTGCGCCGAGGGTCGTCGATCTCGGATTTAAGCGGGGCGAGTTCGCGGATGGAGGGTTGCGAAGTGCGATACAGGTAGAAAATCAGCGATACCAGGATGCCGACGAAGATGCCTTTTTCCAGATCGACCAATGTGCCAAAAAAGGTGATGGCCAGCACGATGCCTTCACGCTTGTGGAGCTTGATGATTTCGTTGATGTGGTGGAAGTCGATCAGGCTCCACGCCACGATGAACAGAATCGCGGCCATCGACGCCACCGGCAGATACGCTGCAAGCGGTGCGACCAGCAGCACGATCAGCAGCAGGAACACGGCCGACAGCGCGGCGGCCAGCGGCGTTTTCGCACCCGAGGCGTAGTTCACGCCGCTGCGGTTGAAAGAGCCGCTGGAGGCGTACCCGGAGAAAAAGCTGCCTGCGATATTGGACAGGCCCTGACCGATGAACTCCTGGTTGCTGTCGATCCGCTGGTCGGACTTGATCGCGACCGAGCGTGCGATGGCCACCGCTTCCGTCAATGCCAGAATCGCGATGATCATGGCGGGGAACAGGGTCTGCTTGATGGCAATGAGCGAAAAATCAGGCCATGACAGCGGCGGGAATGAAGCTACCAGCGCGCCGACGGTGCGGATACCGGTCTGGTCTGCGCCGTATTTGATGTTGATGATGGCCCCCACCACGCTGCCCACCACCATGGCGACGATCATGTAGGGCAGTTTGGCCAGATAGCGTTTGGCGAGGATGCCCGATACCAGCGTGGCTACCCCCACGGCCAGCACCCAAGGCTGGGAGTCCATGAAGTGACTGCCGAAATAGATCAGTACCTCATGGAAGTGTGCGCCGCGGGGAATCGTCAGGCCAAAGAAATTCTTGATCTGGCTGGCGGCAATCAGGATTGCAGCACCGGCAGTGAAGCCGATGATGACGGTGTGCGAAATGAAGTTGACCAGCGCACCCAGACGCGCCAGACCCATCGCCAGCTGGATCAGTCCGGCCAGTAAGGTGAGCGTGAGCACCAGACCGATGAATTGCGAGCTGCCAGGATCGGCCAACGGGCTGATCGAGGCAAACACCACAATCGAGATCGCGGTCGTCGGCCCCGATACAAGATGCCAGCTCGAACCCCACAGGGCGCCCACGATGGCAGGCACCATGGCCGCATACAAGCCGTATTCGGGAGGCAGACCGGCGATGGTGGCGAACGCCACGGCCTGCGGCAACACGATCAGCGCGCCGGTGAGGGCGGCGATGGCGTCCGACTTGAACGTGACCGACGTGACGTTGGGCCACCAGCGCAAGAAAGGCAGCAGGCGGTACAGCCAGAGTGGGCAGGCTTTAAGATCGATCACGCGAGCTCCAGAAGCATATTAGTAAATAATGTTATAACTCATTGTCGCCAAAGGAAAATTTGCCTGGCCGGCACGCTCCGGGAGACGCATCCGGTTTTATAATCGGGCGCAAGTCCTGCATCAGACAGGGCCCCTAACGACAACTCAACCAAAGAGAGAGCGAGGAAGATGAAACTTACCACGATGACACTGTGCGCGTCCGTGCTGATGGCGTTGGCCGTGCCGGTTCAGGCAGCGGGCGACCCCAAGGCCGGGCAACTCAAAACCTCGATGTGTGCCGGTTGTCACGGTATTCCCGGCTGGCGTACCGCCTATCCCAGCGTGTACAGCGTACCTAAGCTGGGTGGCCAGCACGCCGATTATATCGTGGCGGCGCTCAAGGCCTACAAGACGGGCGAGCGCGACCACCCCAGCATGAAAGGCATCGCTGGCAGCCTGTCCGAACAGGACATGGAAGACCTTGCGGCCTATTACGCGTCGTCGTACAGCGGCCCTGCCAATTGACCGAGGAGATGACCATGAAAACTATCCAGTTCCTCCTCGTCTCTGTCGCGTTGGCATTCTCGCTGCCGTCTCAGGCTGCAGGCAACGCCGAAGCGGGCAAGGCCAAGTCGACCACCTGCGCCGGCTGCCACGGCGCCGATGGCGTCAGCACCGTACCGTCCTTCCCTACGCTGGCGGGTCAGAATCGCGATTACCTGTATCACTCGCTTAAGGATTACAAGGCGGGTAAGCGCAAGAATCCCATCATGGCGGGGCAGGTACAGAATCTGTCCGATGCTGACATGCTCGATCTGGCGATGTATTTCTCCAAACAGAAAGGCGTGTATCTGAAATATTGAATTCAGGGTACGGAAAGAGAATGGGCGCCGCTGAACAGGCCGCGCCCATTCTTATTTTGGCTACTGGATGGGCGGGTATGCGCTCAGTGATGCCGACCGGCCGTAGCAACCGGCGTGCTTGCCATGGACCGGATCATGGGCATTGATCCCGACAAGGCAAGTATTGACAGCCACGCCAGAAAGCCATACACATGAGAAACATTCTCATATGAGATATCGCTAATAGTGACCGCGCCCGCGCACACCTTCCTCCTCCACGGCCCCGGCTTGCGCGGCGCAAGGCGACCTCGCGTGGCAATCGTCGGCCGCACCGGCAGCGGCAAGCAGAGCATCTTCCGCGCTGCCGCAAGCACCTCCACACATCACGAGCGCCTGGCCGGCATCGGCCCCGCCTACGAGGAATGCGTTGTCGAGGTGGGCATTGACCAGATTTCCCTGGTCGCGCTGCCCGCCTTCAACGGCTTTCACCAACTGGACGACGACTCGCGCGTCACGCTGAAGTACCTGCTGTGGGGCGACCGCTGGCCAGCCATCGCGCAGCACGAGGCGTACCAGCCGGAAAGCGCCTTCGCCGCCCCCGACGTGCTGCTGATGGTGATTGACGCCACGGCGCTGGAGCGCGATCTCGAATTTGCCCTGGAGCTGATGCAGCTGGGCAGGCCGATGGTAATTGCCTTGAACCGCATGGACGAGGCGCGCGCCAGGCGGCGCTTCATCAACGTGCGCGCGCTGTCGGCCAAACTGGGCGCACCGGTGGTGCCCACCGTGGCGTACATGGGCATCGGTCTGGCGGACCTGTTCACCACCGCGGTGCGCACTGCGCGGGAGGCGCATTCGGCCCACGCGCGGTCCCCCGCCTGCCCAATCAGCCCGCACATCGAAGCGCAATTGCATGCGATCGCCGGCATCGCCCGGCAGCCCGATGTGGCCGCCGCGTTTGCGGCGCCCGAGGCCCTGCTGACCCTGCAGCTCGCGGAAAACGACGACTACTTCGCGCAGGAACTGCGGGCGCATTTTCCAGACCGGCATGACGCCCTGCTTGCCGCGCGTGCCCGCGCCGACGCGGCCTTGCCGCGCCCGCTGGCCGAGGAAATCCACGCAGACCGCCATCACCGCGCCGCGCTGTGCTTCGAGGACGTGTCCCGCCCCGGCCAGGAAGGCGAGCAGCCGCGCTGGCAACGCTGGGCGGACGATCTCTTCCTGCATCCGAAATGGGGATTCGCCGGCTCGCTGGCGGTGTTTGCACTAGTGCTGTTCTTCGTGTTCGAGGTCAGCGCGTTTCTCGACGCGCTCACCGTCGCGCGCCTGATCGAATGGGCTGAGCCGTGGCAGCCGACCCACCTGATGGGCGTCGTCGCGCGCGCGGTGCTGGACGGCTTCATCGGGCTGGCCGGCATCGTCATCCCCTACATGATCCCGCTGGTGCTGCTGCTGGTGTGGCTGGAAGAATCCGGCATCATGCACCGCGTCGCCTTCGTGGTGGACCAGGGTTTCCATCGCCTGGGGCTGCACGGCGGCGTCGCCCTGCCCTTCCTGATGGGGCTGGGCTGCAACGTGCCGGCGCTGGCCGCCACTGCTGCCGTCACCCACGGTCGCGACCGCACGGTGGCCTCGCTCTTGATCACATTCCTGCCATGCTCGGCGCGTTCGGCCATCATCCTGGCAGTGGGCGGTAAATATCTCGGCGGCTTCGGCGTGTTCGCGCTCTTCATGCTTGCCCCCGTCGTCGTCAGCCTGGTCGGCAAGCTCTTGAAGCGCCGCTACCCCGAAACCACGCCCGGCATGATCCAGGAGATCCCCGCCTACGCCGTGCCCACCCTGCGCGCCCTGCTGTCCAATACCTGGGCGCGCAGCCGCGACATCGTCACCATCGTGCTGCCGCTGCTGGTGGCGGGCAGCGTGGTGCTGGCGCTGCTGGGGCATTACGGCGCAGATGCCTGGATCAATCGCGCGCTCACGCCGGTGACGGCATGGTGGCTGGGGCTGCCGGTGGTGCTGGGCGTGCCGATCCTGTTCGGCGTGCTGCGTAAGGAGCTGTCCCTGCTGATGGTGTTCCAGGCGCTCGGCACGCAGGAACTGGCCGGCGTGCTCGACACCACGCAGATCGCCACCTTTCTGGTGTTCCTCACGTTTTATGTGCCCTGCGTATCCACTTTCGCCATGATGCTGAAGCTTCTGGGCCGACGCGAAGCGCTCTATTCGGTTGTTCTCTCCATCGGCGTGGCACTCGTTGTAGCGGCTGCGGTGCGCTGGCCGCTGGAGCTGGCGGGTTGGGCGTTATAGCGGATTGGCGGCGCGTGCGGCAGACGGCCGCAGCTTATAAATCCGCCAATGTCTTGATATGCGCCGCCACGCTGCGCCCCAGGGCGCTGAGGTCGTAGCCACCCTCGAATACCCAGACGATACGGGCTTCGGCGTGGCGCGCTATGCCATCAATCCGGACGGGGAGTCCTGCGAATTTGCTCTGGTGGTCAACGACCAGTGGCAGAAGCAGGGGATCGGCCACAAGCTGATGGATGTGCTGATGGACGTGGCACGCGGCAAGGGCATGAAGGTGATGGAGGGCGAAGTGCTGAAAACCAACCGGCCGATGCTGAAGCTGGTGGAGGCCTTGGGGTTCCGGATCGAACCGCTCCCGGAGGACGACACGGTGCGCAGGATTTCACGCGAGCTGTAACGCGCCCTTATTCGCCCGCGCCCATTTTCCGGTCGAGGCAGGCGAGATAGGCCACGGCATCGTAGACCGATCCCGAGCGTTGCGACTGCCAGATCATTTCGGCCAGACAGTCCATGATGTGGTGCTCCGCCAGCATGACGTCGCCGCAGTGCTCGACCATTTTGCGGTAGCGCTCGCGCAGGCCGGCAGGCTGGTCGATCGAGCGCTGCTCGGCAATCGCCAGGTGCATCGACAGATGCATGAAAGGATTGGTCTCGCCGAACTCGGGCGGGTAATCGCGCTCCCGGTAGCGGTCTGGATCGTCCAGCATGGAGTGGTACTCGGGATGCGCGAGTATCGCTTCCAGCGCGTGCACTTCCGCGCCCGCCAGCGGCTGGCGGCTGCTGTACTTGGCCCATGTGTCGAAAAAGAACTGGCGGACCTGGTCGCGGCTGGGGTTGAACATTAACCGCCTTGGGTGGGCGCAGCCCGACGTTTGCGTCCTCCCCCGCTCGGGGGGAGGGTTGGGGAGAGGGAGGCGGAGCCATGGGTTCGGGCCTGGCGTTTGCGTCCGCCGCCGCTTGCAGGGGCAGGCGCAGGCCATGTCTTGTCCTTGAACTCGCACAGGTCAGCAATGATGCACTCTCCGCATTTCGGCTTGCGCGCCTGGCACACATAGCGCCCGTGCAGGATCAGCCAGTGATGGGCGTCGACGCGGAATTCCTGAGGGATGGTCTTGAGCAGCTTTTTTTCAACCTCCAGCACGGTCTTGCCGGGTGCCAGCCCGATGCGGTTGGCGACGCGGAAGATGTGGGTGTCGACCGCCATCGTCGGCTGGCCGAAGGCGGTGTTGAGGATCACGTTCGCGGTCTTGCGGCCCACGCCCGGCAAGGCCTCGAGCGCGGCGCGGTCGGCGGGCACCTGGCTGCCGTGCAGGTCGATCAGCATCTTGCAGGCGGAGATGAGGTGCCTGGCCTTGCTTTTGTAGAGGCCGATGGTCCGGATGGTGTCGGCGAGTCCCGCTTCGCCGAGCGCATGGATCGCCTCGGGCGTATTGGCCACCGGAAACAGCCTGCGGGTGGCGAGATTCACCCCCTTGTCGGTCGACTGCGCCGACAGCACCACCGCCACCAGCAGTTCGAACGGCGTGGTGTATTCGAGTTCGGTGGTGGGGTGGGGATTGGCTGCGTGCAGGCGGCTGAAAATTTCGTGGCGCTTGGCTGGATTCATGTTGCCCGGCTCACTGTTCGGCCAGCTGTTTCTTCAGGGCCTGTTTTTCGGCCTGCCGTTTGGCGCGCGCAGATTTCAGGTGTTCGCCCGCCTGGCGCTGGATCGCCAGTGCGACAAACGGATTGCGCGGCTTGGGCACGCGCTTTTTCAGCGGCGGCTTCATGCCGCAGCCGGAATGGCTGAGCGGGCACGCTTTTCGGCGCGCGCCTTGTTCCAGTTGTGCGCGGCGATCAGCAGGCCCAGCGCGATGAAGGCGCCGGGCGGCAGGATGGCGAGCAAAAAGCCCTGGTAGTCGGGCAGTACGTGCAGCACGAAGCTTTTGGCCG
>Ga0209254_10003757_pt1 | contig 13840 bp, 10 predicted proteins | sample FrelakmetDIP11DI_FD_187148 | JGI IMG/M metagenome (GOLD analysis project Ga0209254, IMG submission 187148) | Freshwater lake sediment microbial communities from the University of Notre Dame, USA, for methane emissions studies - DIP11 DI (SPAdes)... | ecosystem: Environmental > Aquatic >...
CAGCTACCAGGCGGTGCTGGCCCACCGTGCCGGCGTCGATGTCCGCCGCCTGGCGGCACCCGAGGCCGTGACGACGGAGACGCACAATGTCGCCGGGATCAACGTCCCGGTCTTTAAGTCCGTCGCCTTTCCGGTCGTCGACTACAGCCTGTTCGCAACCCCGGCGTGGGTCGACCGAGCGCTCGTGGACCTCCGCGACCTCAACCGCGCCCGCGCCGAGGTCGACGTTCTGCAGCAGCAGCGCGACGTCCTGCAGCGTGAGCTGACCAAGATCATCCAGCGGGTCAATCTCTTCGAGAAGATCAAGATCCCCGAGGCGCTCGAGGCGATCCGGGTGATCCGCATCCACCTCGGCGACGAGATGACGGCGGCTGTCGGCCGGGCGAAGATCGCCAAGGCCAAGCTCTCGGCGTCGTCCGCGAGCGGGAACGCGCCCGCCCTGAGGACCGATGGCGACGAGGCGAGGTCCGCATGATCGTGCCGATGGCGAAGGTCCATGCCGCCTGCCGACGATCGGACGCCGATCGCCTGATGATGGCCCTGCGCGACCTGGGGGTGGTCCACCTGGCGCCGGTAGAGCGCGCGACGGCGGTCCCGGATGAGACGACCACGGCGACGATCGAGCAGCTGGGCCGCGCGGTGCAGGGGCTGAAGGCGATCGAGCCGTCGGGCGAACCGGCGCGCATTGCGCCGGTCGAGGCGGCGGCCGAGGTGCTACGTGTACAGCGCGAGTCGGCCGAGCGCCACAGCCGCCTGAACACGCTGCACCGTCAGGTCGAGCAGCTCGCGGTGTGGGGCAACACGAGGCTCGCGCAACTCGAGGAGCTGCGCCAGGCGGGCATCGAGCCGAGGTTCTTCGCGGTGCCGAACAAGCGGCTCGGCGAGATCGGCGGCGAGATGGCACACGTCATCTGCCCGCTACCGCAGAGCCGATCCTTAGTCGCGGTAATCGATCGTGCCGGCGAGTCATCGTTGCCCGAGGGGGCCGAGCCGTTGCCGTTGCCGGCGCGCGATCGGCCGTCGATCGTGGCCGAGGCGGCGGCTGTTGATGCCAGCCTGCGCGCGGACACCGAGCTGCTGGGGCGGCTCGCCCACCTGATGCCCGCGCTGGAGGCCGAGCTGGCCCAGCAACGCCGCCAGGCAGCGTACACGGCAGCCATGCGCGGGGGCTACGCCGGCGACAGCCTGTACGCCGTGCAGGGATGGGTGCCGGCGGACCGCGTTGACGTGCTGTCCGGGGGACTGGAAAAAGCGGGCGTCGCCGCGGCCGTTCAGGCCCAGGAGCCGGCGCCGGAGGACGAGCCGCCCACACTGTTCCGCCCCGTCAGGTGGGCGCGGCCGATCGAGGCTCTGTTCAAGATCCTCGGCACGGTGCCCGGCTATCGCGAGTTTGATGTCTCGGCGGCGTTCATGATTGCCCTGCCGATCTTCTCGGCGATGCTGATCTCCGACGCGGGCTACGGCCTGATCTACCTGCTGCTGCCGATCATCTTCTACCGCAAAATGTCCCAGCAGCTGGCCCAGCTGCTGATCGCGATCGGGGCGATGAGCGTCATCTGGGGTGTGATCACCTGCAGCTTCTTCGGCTACGACTTCCACCGCCTGCTGGCTGCGATCCCGCTCGTGGGCGCGCTGTTTGCCAAGGGCCCGCTGATCGTCGTCGGCATGGAGAAGCCGTATCCGGAGGCCGTCGACCCGATGAGCCTGCTGATGCGGATCAGCTTCATTCTGGGGGCGATCCACCTCAGTGCGGCCCACCTCTGGCGGGCGCGGACGAACTTCCCGAACCTGAGCTTCCTCAGCAACCTCGGTTGGGCGATCTGGCTGTGGGGGATGTTCGGGGTGGTCAACATGTTCGTGCTGGGCGCGCCCTTCAAGGGCACGCTGTATCCGCACCTCCTGGCGGTCGGTGGCGTGATGGCGATCCTGTTCGCCGCGCCCGACCGCAACCCGTTCAAGATGATCGGGCTCGGCATCGCGAACTTCCCGCTGTCGGCGATCGCCACCTTCGGCGACACGGTGAGCTATGTCCGTCTGATGGCGATCGGGCTGGCCGGTAGCGCCCTGGCGGTGGCCTTCAACCAGATGACCGAGCCCCTGCCGTGGCCGGTCAAGATCCCGATCCTGGTGGTGGCGCACGGCCTCAACGTGGCGGTGTCGATCGTGGCACTGTTCGCCCATGGAGTCCGCCTCAACATGCTCGAGTTCTCGAACAACCTCGGCATGCAGTGGAGCGGCTACGCCTACGAACCGTTTACCAATCTTCGCGATCAGGAGAGTTGACAATGGAGTCGAACATATTTCTCGGGCAGTTGGGTGCGGTGCTGTCGCTGTTCGTCGCCGCGGTGGGCAGCTGCCTCGGAGTCTCGGCCGCGGGCACGTCGGCTGCGGGCGCCTGGGCCAAGGACGCCCGCGCCGGCAAGCCGCTGCGCTTCATCTACATCGTCATGGTCAGCGCGCCCATCACCCAGACGGTGTACGGGTTCCTGGTCATGCTGCAGATCGTCGACAAGCTCGGGGCCGGCGTTGCGAGCGGGATCACGCTGCTCGGCATCGGGCTGGCGACCGGAATCGGCGAGATGATCTCGGCGTGGGTCCAGGGCATCATCGGGGCCGGCGGCTGCCGCATGATCAGCGAGGCCGACGGCAAGGGCTTCGCGCTGGTCGTGATCGCGATCGGCATCGCCGAGACGGTCGGGATCTTCGTGCTGGTCTTCATGTCGATCCTGCTCGGGCGGATCGGCTGAGGATCGCAGCCGCAGCGCGGTGAGGCGGGCGGTGTTCGCGGCCAGCGAACCTGCGTTCGGTGGGTGGCGGCAGGGGGGTCAGGAAATCCGCTGCGTCCCGCTCTCGGCGTGCTGCCGCCGACGGGGAGACCGGTGACCGCTGCGGCGGCGCACGACGCGGCAGGTCGCGGCGCACGCGAGCAGCGCCGGCAGGGGCTGTTCATCGTGCTCGCCGGCTTCTTTCTCGGCAACGCGCTGCTCGCCGAGATGATCGGCGGCAAGCTGTTCCAGATCCCGGCGCCGTGGCAGGCGCTGGTCGCGGACGGCTCGGTCTGGCACGCCTTCACGCTCTCGTGCGGCGTCGTGCTCTGGCCGTTGGTGTTCATCAGCACCGACATCATCAACGAGTACTTCGGCCGGGCCGGGGTGCGGCGGCTCAGCATTCTGGGCGCCGGGATCATCGCCTACGCCTTCGTCGCGCTGTGGATCTGCGACCTGGTCCGAGCCGCCGCCTTCTCGCCGGTCGACGACGCCTCCTTTCAAAGGGTCTTTCTCCAGTCGCGATGGATCATCGCCGGATCGATCACAGCCTTCCTGGTCGCGCAGCTGATCGACGTGACCGTGTTCTGGATCATCCGCCGCCACACCGGGCAGCACAGGCTGTGGCTGCGCGCCACCGGCTCGACGCTGGTCAGCCAGCTCGTCGATACCTTCGTGGTCGCGTTCATCGGGCTCTACCTGCCGTGGCGCCTCGGCTTCAGCCAGGCCGCGGAGCCCTTCACCTTCATCCGCTTCCTCAACACCTCGTCGAGCGGCTACCTGTTCAAGGTGGCGGTCGCGGTCGGGGTGACGCCGCTGCTCTACCTAATCCACGCGGCGATCGACCGTTACCTCGGTGCGGACGACGCCGAGCAGTTGATCGAGGCCGCGGCCCGCTCCGAGGGCGCGGGCGGCGCAGCGGTAGACTCGTAGTGTGACGGAATGGCCGACCCCCGGTGGCCCCCGCGCCCGCCGGCGGGAGGTGCTGATGCCGGCTGGTGAGCTGCGATGGACCTGATCAAGCTCGTCTTCGATGTGGCGCTCAACCTCGACCAGTACCTGGCCGAGGTGATCAAGCACTACGGCGCGCTCACCTACGCCATCCTGTTCGTGATCGTGTTCATCGAGACCGGCCTCGTCGTGGTGCCCTTCCTGCCGGGCGACTCGCTGCTCTTCGCGGCCGGCACCTTCGCCGCCCTGGGCCACTTCAACCCCTTGTTGCTGTTCGGGGTGCTCGCCGTGGCCACGGTCCTGGGCGACTCGGTCAACTTCAGGATTGGGCGGCGGGTCGGCAGGAGCGCGTACCGTTCCCGATGGGTGAGGCGCGAGTACCTGGACCGGACCCAGACCTATTTCGCCAGGCACGGCGGCAAAACCGTCTTCCTGGCCCGCTTCGTGCCCATCGTTCGGACCTCTGCGCCGTTCGTGGCGGGGATGACCGGGATGCCATACCGCTCGTTCCTGCTGTTCAACATCTTCGGGGCCGTGGCCTGGGTCGGTATCTTCGTGTCCCTCGGATACTTCTTCGGGAGCCTGCCGGTGGTTCGCGAGCACTTCGAGCTGGCGGTCCTGGTGGTGCTCCTCGCCTCGGTGGCTCCGGGCGTCTACCACTGGTGGCAGCTGCGCAAGCGACGACTGGCGGAGGCAGCGCGGCGCAGGGCCGAGGAGGCGGAGGATGCCGACCAGCCGTGAGTGCGAACGGCCCGCGGCGCTCGTCAGCAGCAGCGCTGCGGCGCGTCGTCGGCGACCTTTGCCGGTCCGAACGCGCGTGGCGGAATCGGCTTGCCCCGCAGCGTCGCGACGCTGCGTCGTCCGGAGTCGATCAGGATCACGACCACCAGCACCATCATGGTGCCGGTCAGCACGCTCTGCAGGTAGCCCTGAAACGCCTGCCCGGGCTGTGCGGCCAGCGGCAGGAAGTTGTCGCGGATGCTGAGGAAGCCGGCGGTGAGGGTGGTGACCGCGACGAACAGCATCGGCAGCGCGGTGACCGGGGCGTAGCGGGCCCGGCCCATGTTGACGAGGAAGGTCGTGGCGACGGCCAGCGCAACTGTGGCGAGGAGCTGGTTCGCCGTGCCGAACATCGGCCAGATGGTGCGGATCGACCCGGTGTAGATGAAGTAGCCCCAGGACATGACGATGACCGTGGTGGTCAGCACGCTGCCCGGCAGCCACGCCGAGTCGCCGAATGGCCGGTGGAAGTTGCCGAGGAACTCCTGCAGCAGAAAGCGCGCGACCCGGGTGCCGGCATCGATCGTGGTGAGGATGAACAGCGCCTCGAACATGATCGCGAAGTGGTACCAGTAGCTCATCAGCTTCGCCATGCCCGGGATGGCGGTGAAGATCTGCGCCATCCCCACCGCGAGCGAGACTGCGCCGCCGGCGCGGCCGGTGATGTTCTCGCCGACCTCCTGGGATAGGAGCGCGAGATTCACCGGCTCCATGCCGAGGCGGGCGAACGCCTCTGGGGAGAGGTTGATCGCGTAGTAGTCGGCGGGGTGGAGGGAGCACGCCGCTATCAGGGCGACCACGCCGACCAGGCACTCCATGAGCATCGCGCCGTAGCCGATGAAGCGAGCGTCGGTCTCCTTCTCCAGCATCTTGGGCGTGGTGCCCGACGCGACCAGCGAGTGGAAGCCGGAGATGGCGCCGCAGGCGATGGTGATGAACACGAACGGGAACAGCTTGCCCGGCACGATCGGGCCGCCGCCGCCGATGAACTGCGAGAACGCGGGGAACTTGAGGTCGGGGTGGACGACCAGCACGCCGAGGACGAGCAGCGCGATCGTGCCCACCTTCATGTACGCCGACAGGTAGTCGCGCGGTGCCAGCAGCAGCCAGACCGGGAGCACGGAGGCCGCGAAGCCGTACAGGCACAGCAGCACCGTCAGCTGGTGCTGGTCGAACAGGAACCAGCCGGCGATCGGCGACGATGCGATGACGCGCCCGAAGATCACGGCGGCAATCAGCGCGATGACGCCGGCAGCGCTGGGACCGCGGATCGATCCGGGCCGGATCTTGAACATGTAGAAGCCCATCACGATCGCGATCGGGATCGTCATCGCGATCGTGAACGTGCCCCACGAGCTCTCGGCCAGCGCATTGACGACGACCAGCCCGAGGCCGGCGAGGGCTACGACCACGATGAACAGCACCGCAATACCGGCGGTGAAGCCCGCGACCGGGCCGATCTCGGTGCGCGCGATCTCGGGCAACGAGCGGCCGTGGTGGCGCACGGAGGCGACCAGGATCATGAAGTCGTGCACGCAGCCACCGAGGACCGCGCCGGCGAGCAGCCAGAGCAGGCCGGGGGCGTAGCCGAACTGCGCGGCGAGCACCGGCCCGACCAGCGGCCCGGCGCCGGCGATCGCTGCGAAGTGGTGCCCGAACAGCACCCACTTGTTCATCGGAACGTAGTTGTGGCCGTCCTGGAAGAGCCGCGACGGCATCTCCCGGCTGGCGTCCAGGGTCAAAACCCTGGCCGCGATGAAGGCGCTGTAGTAGCGGTAGCCGATCGCGAGCACGCACAGCGCGCCCACCATGATCGGGAACGAGTTCATCGGCCCCTCCGTCACCCGGGGTCAGTCGATGCACAGCCGATCACCCCGGTGACGCATCGGGGGTGACGACTGGAAGCATGATACTTCGGTCGTGAGCGGCCGAGCATGGCCGGTCCGGCCTCCGGGCGGGCGTTCATGGGTCCCGGTGTGGGCCGGCGGGATTCCCCGAGTGAGCGACTGGTCCGGCGAACTGGAGCACGAGGTCGCGCCAGGGACCGGTGGCGCGAAGCTTGGACAGGTTGCCGAAGTGGCCGCCCAGCGAGCGGTCGATGAAGATGGCGTCCTCGGGAAAGCGGACATCGGTGGCCTCGGTCCAGCTGCGCAGGCTGATGTCCAGCACCCGCTGGTAGAGGTCGGGGTCCTCGCCGAAGGTGTAGGGAGGGGCGGCGCGGAGGACCGGGGACAGAATCTCGAAGTACTCGTCGACGACCTCCGACGGCAGCGGCAGCCCGCCCGCCTTGTACACGCCCAGCCGGCGAAAGATGTCCGGAAGGGCCGAGCGGTTGCCCTCGACCGCCGCGACCAGCAGCTCGGCATAGCCGGCGGCGAGGTCGGCGGGGACCTCCTTGACGCAACCGAAGTCGTAGACGATCACCCGTCCGTCGCCCAGGAAGGCGAAGTTGGCGAGGTTGGGGTCGGCGTGGAGGAAGCGATGCTCGAACAGGCCGCGCAGCTGGAACTCGAACAGCACGCGCGCCCAGAGGTCCCGCAGTGACTGCTCGCACGCCGGGGAGCAGGCGACCTCGGGCGGGAGGCCCTCGACGAGCTCCATGGTCAGCACGTCGCGGGTGCTCGCCTCGGTGACAACCCGCGGGATGACGAGCTCAGGGACGTCTCGGTGGAGCTCCGCCATCCGGCGCATGTTCGCCGCTTCGTGGGTGTAGTCGAGCTCCTCGAGCAGGCGATCCCGGACCTCGCGCCAGATCGGCTCGACGTCGAGATCGAACACCAGGCTGACGAGCAGGTGGACGACCCGGCGCAGGTTGGCGAGGTCGGCCGTGACGATCTCGTCGATCAGGGGGTACTTGATCTTGACCGCGACCGGCCGGCCGTCGCGCAGCACGCCGAGGTGGACCTGGCCGATCGATGCCGCGGCGAAGGCCTCGAAGTCGAGCCGCTCGAACAGCTCGTCGAAGTTCTCGAGCGAACCCCGGATCTCGTCCTCCATCACCTCGGCGGGCACGCGTGGCGCCTCCCTCTGGAGCGATCGCAGCACCTCGGCCACCTCCGGCGGGAGCAGTCCTTCGTGAAGGCTCAGCATCTGACCGACCTTCATCGCTGCGCCCTTGAGCTCGCCGAGCGTCTCGGCGATCCGACCGGCATTGCGCACCAGGTTCTCGGTCCTGTGGAGCTGCCGGGCGGGCCCGGATCGCACCAGCTCGAGCACCTGATTGCCGACCACCGACGCCCCGACCCGTCCGGCGAGGGCGCCGAGCGTGACGAAGCGTCCGACCGACGAGGTGTTGAGCTTAGCTCCGGGCATCCTTCTCCTGTGCCAGCCGGGCACGCTCGCCGTTGCTCTGGCGCAGTCTCTCGGCGAGGCGCGAGTGGCGCTCGCGGACGGTGGCGTTGCGGACCGCCCGGCCGAGGGCGCGGCGGGAGCCGACGATCACGACCAGGCGACGGCCGCGAGTGACGGCGGTGTAGAGCAGGTTGCGCTGCAGCATGATGTGGTGCTGGTGGTGGAGGACGATCACCACCGCCGGGTACTCCGATCCCTGCGACTTGTGGATGGTGCAGGCGTAGGCCGGGACCAAGTCGTCCAGCCCGTCGGCATCGATCACCACCGGCCGCTCGTCGAAAGTGACCGTGAGCTCGAGCGCGTCCTCGTCGACCGCACTTACTCGGCCGATGTCGCCGTTGAAGATGTCGAGCTCGTAGTTGTTGCGGACCTGCATCAACTTGTCACCGGCGCGGAACGAGCGATTACCGACCTTCAGCTCTGGACCGGGCGGTGTGAGGAGCTCCCGTAGCCGCTGGTTGAGGCTGGCGACGCCGAGCTCGCCGCGGTGCATGGGCGAAAGGACCTGGACGTCGCGGACCGGGTCGAGGCCGAATCGCTCTGGGATGCGGCGGGCCGCGAAGTCGATCGCCAGGCTCGCCGCCTCGCCTGGCTCGTCGCGGTCGACGAAGTAGAAATCGCTGCCGGAGTCGCGGCTGCCGAAGAACGGCATCTCGCCGCAGTTGATGCGGTGGGCGTTGGTGACGATCAGGCTCTGCTCGGCCTGGCGGAAGATCTCGATCAGCCGAACGACCCGGACGCGCCCGCTCGCGATGAGATCGGCGAGCACGTTGCCGGGCCCGACAGATGGCAGCTGGTCGGCGTCGCCGACGAGCACGATGCGGCAGCCCGTGGGCACCGCCTCCAGCAGCCGCTGGGCGAGCTCGACGTCGAGCATCGACACCTCGTCGACGACAAGCAGATCGGCGTCGAGCGGGGTGCCGCGATTGCGGCCGAAGGTCGCGGTCCGGGGGTTGAACTCGAGCAGGCGGTGGATGGTGCGGGCGTCCGCCGCGGTCGCCTCCTGCAGCCGTTTGGCCGCGCGACCGGTTGGGGCCGCCAGCAGGACCGTACGACCCCGGGCGCTGAGGATGTCGATGACGCCGCGGATCAGGGTCGTCTTGCCGGTGCCGGGGCCGCCGGTGATCACTGCGACCGGCTCAACGAGGGCCGCGGCGAGCGCCTCGAGCTGGCGGTCCGCGAGCTGGATCCCGCGGCGGGCCTGAAAAGTGCCCATGGCCTGCCGGATGTCGAAGTCCGGCTGCGGCGGCCCGGCGTCGAGCAGGCGCAACAGCGCCCCAGCCACCTCGGCTTCGGCCAGCTCCAGCCGCCGCAGGTAGACGGCCTGGCCGGCGCCGGCGACGCCGTGGAGGGTGACCGATCCGCGCTCGGCGAGGACGGCCACGGCAGCCTCGATCCCTTCGGCCGGCGCCTCGAGCAGCGCCTGGGCGCGGGCCAGGGCCTCCTCGCGCGGCAGGAAGACGTGACCGTCCGAGGTCGCCTCCTGGAGCACGTGCAGCAGCCCCGCCTCGAGCCGCTGGGGCGCCTCGGCGGGGAGCCCGAGACGGCGGGCGACGGCGTCGGCGGTGCGGAAGCCGACGCCGAAGATGTCCTCGGCGAGCCGATACGGGTTCGACCGCACGAGCTCGAGTGCGCTGGCCCCGTAGCGCGCGTGGGCCTTGGCGGCGACGCCTGGCGGCACGCCGTGCCCGGCGAGGAAGACCATCAGCTGCTGGATCCCGCGGTGGGCAGCCCATGAGTCGGCGACGCGGCGCAGCGTCTTGGGCCCGATGCCCGGGATCTCGAGCAACCGCTGCGGGTCGCGCTCGATGATGTCGAGGGCCTCGATCCCGAACGCGTCGACGATCCGGGCGGCCATCTTCGGCCCGATGCCGCGCACCCGTCCGCTGGCGAGGAACTTGCGGATCCCGTCCCGAGTTGACGGCAGCACCGCCACCCAACCCGCGACCTCGAGCTGCTCGCCGAAGGTGGCGTGGACCACCCAGCGGCCGCTGAGACGGAGCCGGTCGCCAGGAACGACGCCGAGCAGGGCGCCGACCGCCGTGAAGTGGAGGCCGTGGTCGTCGCGGCAGCGGACCACGCTCCAGCCGCTGTCCTGGTTGGCGAACTGCGTGCGCACCACGACCGCCTCGATCGAGGTTTCGGGGCCGCCGGGGGCGGCGACGTGCAGGGCGCCGGACTCGCGGGTGGACACGCCGGTATCTTAGATGATCGCGCGCGGTGACGGTTCTCCCGGGCGAAGCGTCCCGCCGGACAGGCTCCTTCGGTCTACATCTACCTTCATGAGAAATCGTTTCCGATCGTCAGGATGCGCGCAGCGCATCCTGCTCGGCGCGCGCGGGGCGTAGGCCAGCCAACGACCGCGACGCATCACACACCCAGAGATCTACGACCCGCGCGCGCCGAGGGGCCTATGCCCTACACGCTCCTAGGCCGGCTTGGCCGGGAATCGGCTGCACGCGTACTCGGCCAGGGCGGTGATGGTCAGCGACGGATTGGCGCCGAGGTTGGCGCCGATCACGGTCGCGTCCATGACGTACAGGCCGGGATGGCCGAAGGCCTGGAAGTCGAGGTCGATGACGCCCTCCGCGGGCGAGCCGGCGATCGCACACCCGCCGAGGATGTGGGCGGTGGTGGACTGATCGAGCAGCACCTCGTTGAGGCTCGACTGCGGCACCGCGTCGAGCTCGACGCCGAGCTCGCGGGCGACCTCGTTGGCGATCGGGATGTAGGACGGGATGCGCTGCTGGCCGCGCGGCGGCACCGACGCCAGGCAGTAGCTGAACGGCCACAGCCGGCGACGCCTGCGCACCAGCCGGGTGTAGTTGTCGTTGTCCTGCATGACCAGCAGGACCAGGGAGTGCTCGGCCTTGCCCCAGGGTTTGAAGAAGGACAAGCTCTGCAGGGGGTGGCGGGCGAGGTTGCCGAGCCACCGCAGCTGGCGGGGCAACGCGGAGCCGCCGTCGGTCAGGGCGGTGCCGAGCAGCAGCATCACGTCCGAGCCCTTCGGGAAGCGGACCATCTCCATCCGGGTCCGTTCGTCGACGTGGGCCTCGCCCTGGATGGCGATACCCTCCCAAAGATTGGTCTTGGATCGCGAGGTCATGCCGAGCAGCGCCTCGGAGTTGGTCCGCACGATGTTGCCGACCTGGTCCGAGAGGTGGGGCAGGGCGCCCTTGCGCTTGCAGTCGAGGAGCAGAGGTATCGTGCCGAGGACGCCGGCCGACACCACGACCTTGCGGGCGCGCAGAGCCCCCCGCTCGCCTCCCACCCAGCCGGTCGATCGACGCCAGGGCAGAAGGTAGCCGCCGCCCGGGAGCGGCTGGATGAGATCGACCTCGGTCTCGGGCACCACCCGTGCGCCGCGGCGCTCGGCGAGGTAGAGGTAGTTGAGGTCGAGCGTGTTCTTGGCGCCGACCCGGCAACCGACCATGCAGGCGCCGCACCAGGTGCAGCCGGTGCGCCGCGGCCCGTCGCCGCCGAAGAACGGGTCGTCGACCTCGACCTCCGGCTCGCCGAAGAAGACACCGACGCTGGTCGGGCGGAAGGTCTCCCCGAAGCCCTTGCGTTCGGCGACGCGGTGCAGCGCCTCGTCGCCCTCGCCGACCTTCGGGCTCGGTACCGAGCCGAGCATTCGCTTCGCTGTGATGTAGTGGGCCGGCATCACCCTCCGCCAGTCCTCGAGCTCGCGCCAGCGCGGGTCGTCCCACAGCGAGTCATGGGGCTCGAGGTGGCTGTTCGCGTACATCAGACTGCCCCCGCCGACACCCACGCCGTGCATCACCAGTACCTCCCGGAACAGGCGCAAACCCCAGGTGCCGTGGCAGCCCAGGCGGGGAAACCAGAAGGCCTTCGGGATGTGCCAGTTCGAGGTCGGGAGCTCGGCCGGCAGCCAGCGCCGGCCCTTCTCGAGAACGGTGACTCGGTAGCCCTTCTCGGACAGGCGCAGGGCGGCCACCGAGCCGCCGAAGCCGGAGCCGATGATCGCGATGTCGGTGTCGAAATCGGACGTGACGGGTTGTGGCGTCATGGTGCACTCCGGCGGCGAGTCTACGCGTTCTTGCCGCAGTTCGGCAATCGGCGGCATCGGCTATACTGCCGCGCGTGATACGGCGTCGCGACACCGTGGCGTTGGCGGCGGCGGCAGCGGTCGGCCTGCTGGCGGCAGGGCTGGCCGGCGCCGCGGACCTCGCCCTGACCGATCCCGCGGGCACTGCCGTCGACTGGTCGGAGTGGATCCGAGCCAATGGACCGGCGGCGGTGCTGGTCTGGGCGTCGTGGGCGCCCGGGGCCGAGGCTGCCATCGACGGCCTTCGCGACCTCGCCGAGGCGGCGCGCAGCCAGGGCCTCAAGCTGGTGGTGGTCGACGTCCACGAGGAGCTGGAGGCTGCTCGGCGCGGGCTCGATCGCACCGGCGTGCCGTGGCTCCACGACCGCCATGGGTCGATCCTCAAGGAGTACCGGTTGATCCGGCTGCCGATTCTGGTCGCGGTCGATACGGACGGGCGGGCCTTCGCGACCATCGATCCGAGCGCGGACACGCTGCGGCGGCTGCCGCGATGATGTCCTGCCTCGGTCGGCTCGTGGCGCGGCCGGGCCGCCGGGGTTGGCTCGCCCTGCTACTGGCTGCCGCTGCCGCCCTCGGGCTGGTAGTGGTGGTGGTGCTCCGCGGCGCCGGGAGCTCGGCGACCCCGGCGGCGGGCGCGCCGCTGATGGCGACGCCGGTCGCAGTCGAGACGCCGGCCGCGGCCCTGCCACCGGTTCGCACCCAGGTGAAGTCCGGCGACACGGTCGAGAGCGTCGTCCGCCGCCTGTCGGGCGACGACTGGATCGCGTGGCGGGACGCGTTGGTCGGGCAGCTCGACCCGCGGCGGCTGGTCCCGGGCACCTCGTTCGAGGGGGTTCGCGCCGCTGACGGCAGCCTGCAGAGACTGCGGGTGGCGCTCAACCAGCGCACCGAGCTCCATCTCGAGCGGACCGGCGCTGCCATCGAGGTGCAACGAATCGAGCGTCCGGTGGACAGCATCGTCGAGCGGATCGAGGGCGAGGTTCACTCGTCGCTGTTCGCCGCGGTCGAGAAGGCGGGGGGCGAGCCCGAGCTGGCGGTAGCCCTTGCGAATGTCTTCCAGTGGGACGTCGACTTCCTGCGCGACGTGCGCAAAGGGGACCGCTTCGTGGCCGTGGTCGACCGCCGCAGCATCGACGGCTCGTTCTACGAGTACGGCACCCTCTACGCCGCGCGCTTCGTCAATGACGGCAAGGCCGTGGATGCGATCGCCTACCCGGATGGCGATGGGCACGTCGGCTTTTTCGACCTCCAGGGACGGCCGCTGCGCAAGCAGTTCCTCCGCTCGCCGCTCGAGTTCAGCCGGATCACGTCGCGCTTCTCGCACAGCCGGTTCCACCCGATCCTGCAGCGGCGCATGCCGCACTACGGGGTGGATTACGGCGCGCCGGTCGGGACGCCGGTCCTGGTGACCGCCGATGGCCGCGTGACCTTCGCCGGGCAGCGGGAAGGGGCGGGACGCATGGTCACGGTGAGCCACGCCAACGGCTACGAGACCAACTACCTGCACCTCAGCCGGTACGGGCAGGGCATCAGGGCCGGAGTGCGGGTCAGCCAGGGGCAGGTGATCGGCCATGTCGGTTCGTCCGGGCTGTCGACGGGGCCGCACCTCGACTACCGGGTGCGGCTCAACGGCCAGTGGGTCAACCCGCTGAGCATCAGCTCGCCGCCGGCCCAGCCGCTGCCCGCGGAGCGGCTGCAGCGCTTCCTGTCGCACGCCCTTGCGGTCATGCTCCTGCTCGACGGCAGCGAGCCGCCGACGGGAGCGCAGTGCTGACGGTCGCGGCGGCGGCCTCCGCAGCGCGGGGAGGATGGGCCGGGCGCTGACTCAACCACACGCCCTGTCGGCGCGAGGCTCGGATGCGGGCGCGGATCCGTCTGCGTCCTGCGGACTCCGCCGTGACGAGAGCGGAAGCAGGCGCGGATC
>Ga0209254_10003758_pt1 | contig 13838 bp, 12 predicted proteins | sample FrelakmetDIP11DI_FD_187148 | JGI IMG/M metagenome (GOLD analysis project Ga0209254, IMG submission 187148) | Freshwater lake sediment microbial communities from the University of Notre Dame, USA, for methane emissions studies - DIP11 DI (SPAdes)... | ecosystem: Environmental > Aquatic >...
AAAAGATTATTATAATCTTCCTTCATAAGGCCGGCGTTTTCCATATACTTAGGGTGAACGTAGCGCAGATCTGCAGACATATTCATGATCTCATGATTGCCCAGCACAAAGTGCACATAACCCCCGGCTTTTTTGGCTTTATCTTCAAGCATATATATGAGCCAAAGCACTTCAGTTACCTGGTCGCCGCGGTCAAAGAAATCGCCGGCAAGTATGAGGTGCCCGTCTCCGAATATCCATTCAAATTTTTCATCAATTACTTTAGCTGCCAGCAGGAGTTTACGAAAGGCATCAAAATTCCCTTCAATATCTGAAATCACCAGTTGCCGGCTTGCTTTTTTGTACTCGCTTTTTTCATTGGCCAGTTTATCTTTAAGTACAACCTGGAATGTTTTTCCTGGGATATCTGTCTGGACGGTAAGGACGATTTTCTTCCTATCAGTTATGACCATACTGTCCTGCGAAAATTTTTTACTGCCATCTTCAGCCATGATATATTTCACAAAAACTTTATCGGCGCCATATAAAACATAGGGGCCGTCATGCAGCAAAGAATGTGTCTGATTTTTTTTGTCATTATATTCCGGTAAATCAGAGCGCATAAAAAAACTTAAAAGAAAAACCGGCAAAGCGGTAAATACAAATTGTTTCATCCCCTGCAAATTAATAAAATGAATAAAGGGTGTAACTAAATTTACCCTTAGTTTTTTAAATATCCTTAAAATTCGCCCCTTCAATTTCCAACATAACAGAAAGAAGCCTGATTGCCAGGATTGGTTGCACATCCTATAGCCTGACAGCCGATTTTCACAAAAACAAAACATCATATCATCGATAAAGACAATATGATGTTTTTACTTTAAGAAATATACCAGTTCATCCATCTACAGCACTTTTATTGTGATATTCCGGTAATAGGCCTTGTTTCCATGATCCTGGAGGGCTATTTTCCCTTTATTTACAGAGGCATACCCGGGGAAGTCTTTCCATTTCCCTTTGGCTCTTTTAGCTTTCCAGTCATCCGAACTTCTTTCAAACTCAACAATTTTCTCCCCATTGAGCCAATGCTCAACGTGACCTTTATTATATATTATCTTGCTGGTATTCCATTCTCCGGCGGGCATGAGTTTCTTTTTTTCATTGGCCTGGGTCATGGCATAATCAGCACCGGCCATTTGCCAGGGCTCCAGTTTGTCAGGAAATCCTACATCATCAATAACCTGGTATTCAGGGCCTGTTTCATAAGGCGCTTTATAGTCAGGGCTTTCAATCACATGATACATAACGCCACTGTTGCTGCCCTTGTCCACTTTCCAGTCCCAGCTAAGTTCAAAATTCTCAAAGTCTTTATCTGTAACCAGGTCACCACCATGAGCATCTTTTGCAGCTCCCAGACAAACCAAAGCGCCATCCTGTACGGTCCAGTTTTTGATCTCGCCCGGCGTATTGAATAAATGCCAGCCGGCAAGAGAGGTTCCATCAAAGAGCGTTTCTGTAACAGCCCCGGCTGTTGATGCAGCAGGTGTTGAAACGATGGCTGAGTCTTTTTTCCCCTCATTGTTTTCACCGGAAGGAGTATTGCAAGACATAAAGGATATGATTAGACTGGAATATATAACTAGGTTTCTTACAAGCTTTTTTTTCATTCTGTTTATTTTTTCAGCAGTAACATTTTTTCCGGATCCCAGAACATAGGTGAATTTTGATAATAGCTGTCGTTACACAATAATGCCGGTGCTGCTGCCCTATAACCAAATATGGCATCTTCTGCCACTTTACCATTCTTGCGGATGGCCGTAAAGAAATTATTCATATGGTCATAAGGTCCGCCCTTATACCCTTGCTCAGCTTCAAAGGTGATGGATTCCGGACCCTGCATTTTTTTCCTGTCGGATATCACCTGTCCGGAATTCTTTAGTTTCTCGATATAAAAAGGATCATCCGAATTCATGCTTTTATTACGTTTTAAAGTCACGCTGTCCCATGTAATATCCATTGCGCCTTCGCTTCCGATTAATTTCAGGTAGGTTGTTCCACTGGTTCCATCAACAAAATTACAACGGAGCGACAGGTTAAAAGCCGGGTGAACGGCTGCTTTGGGATAATCAAAAGTACCTAATAAGACATCCGGCACTTCCCGACCATCATTCCAGTAACGCAAGCCACCGGCTGCATACACTTTATTTGGACCGTTTGAGTCTGTAATGAAATGCAGGCTCGAAAAAAGGTGCACAAACAAATCACCGGCCATGCCGGTACCATAATCCGTATAATTCCTCCAACGGAAGAAACGCATGGCATCGAAACTCCTTTTGTTGGTATTGCTTACATAAGTATCCCAGTCGACAGTAGCCGTGGAAGCGTCAGCCGGAATGGGATATTGCCATACAGACAAAGGATCTCTTCTTGCCCAGAAGCCTTCTGCATAATTAAGTTGACCAATGGCCCCATCTTTTAAAAGTTCTTTTGCTTTTTCATTTCCCAGGGAGGAAACACCCTGGCTGCCCACCTGGAAGACTTTCCCGGTTTCTTTTTGCGCTTTGATCACGGCCGGGCCTTCATCCACACTATGAACCATGGGCTTCTCACAGTAAACGTGTTTACCGGCACGCATAGCATCGATGCTTATCTGCTGGTGCCAATGATCAGGAGTTGCAACGATCACCGCATCGATGTCTTTGCGGTTAAGTAATTCCTTATAACTCCTTGTAGTAAAAATTTCTGATCCCCAGCGGGCTTTTGCATCTTTAAGCCTGCCATCATACAAATCACAGACAGCAACAAGTTTAACTCCAGGCACCTGCAGGGCAGTTTTTGTATCTTCAACACCCATACCACCGGCGCCGATGAGCCCCAGGTTAATATTATCCAGGCTGCTAAAACCGCCATTCCTTTTTAAAATGGAAAAAGCAGGCACAGGGTTTTCTGCTGCCAGCAAAGGCGCGCCGGCTGCAAGTGCTGCCGCAGATAAGGAAAATTGTTGCAGGAACTTCCTGCGTGAATTAGACTGATTTTCTTTCATGCTGGTTTTTTTAAATAAAGTAGAATTAATGCCGGGTCAATCAAAAAGGGAATTTACATCTTTCAATTTGTTTTTATGTTTGGACTTCCATTTCTTTTTTAAGCAATAGTGTCATAAACACTTTATTACCTGTAAATCAGTCAAAGACATAGTTTTCAAATCCAATCAGTTAAAATGGGAAATGAGAAGAATCCTATTAAAAACATAAACCTGATATTTAGGTGTGGAAAGCAGCATTTTTAAATTAATTTCATAGGGGGAATAAACTAAAAAATGGGCAAAATAATTACCATGAGCGCAGGAATGATAAAAGAAATATTACGGAAACAGGGGAAAATGGAAAAGGTTCCGGCAAATGAAGTAATTGCAGACTGGGCATCACGTCTTGTGTGTCTACTTTATCCTGAATTATCCAACTGCCAGTTAGATACTGAAGAGAAAATAGAAGCTGCATTCAACAAAATGAGGGTGGAACTATGCGGTATGCTCAATGCTACCAAAGCATGCAGTGATTGTAATAATGAAGGGATATCCGCAACATTTTTCCAAAAAGTACCAGAACTCTACAGATTACTGAATACCGATATTGAGGCCATATTAACCGGAGACCCTGCTGCAAAAAGTGAGTTTGAAGTGGTGCGTGCCTACCCTGGATTCTATGCATTATGTTTTTACCGGATCGCACATATGTTAGTAAAATTACAGGTCCCCCTTTTGCCAAGAATCCTCACAGAACATGCCCATTCTAAAACCGGTATTGATATTCACCCGGGCGCAGAAATTGGGGAATATTTTATGATAGACCATGGTACAGGTGTGGTTATAGGCGAAACAACCCATATAGGGAACAGGGTAAAAATTTACCAGGGTGTAACCCTTGGCGCTCTCAGTGTAGACAAAGGAATGGCCTCCCTGAAAAGGCACCCGACAATTGAAGACGATGTGATTCTATATTCAAATGCAACCATTCTGGGTGGAGAAACGGTGGTGGGCCATCACAGTATCATTGGCGGAAACGTATGGCTTACCAATAGTGTACCTGCCGGATCATTGGTTTTCCACAATCCGGAAATAACTGTTTTAGAAGGAAAAACTTTAAATTATACCTGATGGCTGGTGTAGCAGATTTAATAGGAAACACGCCAATGGTAGAGATACTAAGGCTTGGTGAAAATAATTCGGTAAAAATATATGCCAAACTGGAAGGGAATAACCCGGGCGGCAGTGTAAAAGACAGGCCAGCTTATAATATGATCAAAAGTGCGATCGAACGGGGCGACCTAAAACCCGGCATGAAACTCATTGAAGCAACCAGCGGGAATACGGGTATAGGTATGGCTCTTGTTGCCAGCCTCTTTGATGTGGAGATTGAACTGGCATTGCCATCCAACTCTACAAAGGAACGCGTACTCACCATGGAAGCTTACGGGGCCAAAGTAACCTTGCTGGAGAATATAGAAAAGTGCCGGGATTATGCAGAAGAAAAAGCCGCCAGTGGAAGCTATTATTTATTGAACCAATTTTCCAATCCGGATAACTACCTGGCCCACTATAAGACCACGGGACCTGAGCTTTGGAGAGATACAGCCGGAAAGATCACTCATTTTGTAAGTTCCATGGGAACCACAGGAACGATCATGGGCGTTTCCCGTTACCTAAAAGAAAAAAATCCGGCAATTCAAATTGTCGGTTGCCAGCCCACGGAAGAATCATCCATTCCAGGTATAAGAAGGTGGTCACCAGAGTATGTTCCTAAAATTTTTGAACCGGAACGTGTTGACAGGATCATTGATATTTCACAAGCGGAAGCTGTATCCATGACGCGGCTTCTTGCCCGCAAAGAGGGCATATTTGCCGGGATGAGCAGTGGCGGAGCGGCCTCTGCGGCTATCAGGCTTAGTCGCGAGTTGACAGAAGGGTTGATTGTTTTTATAGCTTGCGACAGGGGCGACAGATACCTGAGCAGCGATTTGTTTGGCTGATCGTTTAAATTAAACAACTTTTATTTTAACACTAAACACCGAAATTTACTGTACCCGGAAACCTGACCAAAGTCAAACATACAGGTAACTCACATCATGCATCCCGTTTACCTATGAATGTATATTAGTAGCCTCAATACCTATTTCAATAAACTATATGCATCAAATACTCGTTCCGGTAGACTTCTCAGACGCATCCGCACATGCACTAAAGTTTGCGTATTCAATGAACAAACATTTCTTCGCCCGGCTTCAGATTTTACATCTATTTGATGTTCCCATAACAGTGGGCGACGACTCAGAATTATACCTGAAAAATTATGACGCTTACCGGAAAAGTTTTGATGATGAACTCTGGGATTTTGTAAAAACAAACAAAGGTGACTTCCACTACGAAACCGAAGTATTTTCAACTTCAGGCGGACACTACCAGGGGATTATTGAATTCTCCAGAAAGCACCTAAGTGACATGATCATCATTGGGCACAAAGGAGCTGGTGGCTTAAGGAGATGGTTATTTGGGAGCGTATCAAGATACCTGCTGACTCATCCACCAATACCAGTGTTATCCATACCTGAATCATTCGATGGTTCAGATATTCATAAAATAGTCCTTAGCGCCGATCTTAGCATGCTTATTTCTGACCAACAGTGTATTTTTCTGAAAAACTTTGCGGAAAGAATGAATGCCAGTATCAACATCATTCATGTTAAAGATAAAGGTGAGATCAGTTTACCCGTTGAAGAAAAAGTTGTTGCATCCTTACGCAATCATTTCGGAAAAGAGGTTGAGTATATTTCTGTTGAAAAGGGTGAACACATAAGCAGTACCATCAACATGTATATTCAAAATAATCATATTGATTTGCTGGTAACCGTGCCGCATTTTCACACCTGGATCGACCGAATGCTGATAGGAAGTGAAACAAAGGACCTGGCTTCGATTATTAAAATTCCGCTGATGAGTTTACCTGGCAAGTAAAATTATTGAAAGTGAAAATCCTGACCGCATTGTAATGCAATAAATACAGAAAATTTGAAATTAAAAATGGCCGGTAGTTCCGGCCATTTAAATTTGTTTGATGATTTTATTTTTTGGAACTGTGCCCTCTCCAGTTTTTGGTTAACATTTGTGGGATCAGTGTATCAAATTTCTGCTGTTGTTCAGGTGTACATTGCTTTCTCATTTCTCTGAAATGTTTGAACATCATCTCATCTGATAATTTGTTTTTTGCAGCGATTCTTTCGGTGAAGGCAGCAATGGCACTGTCATTCATATCAGGATTATTCATTTGCCTGAATAAACTGTCTTTGGTTTTCCTTATTTCTTCCCACAAAGGCTTCATGGTTTTGAAATGTTCTTCTTTCATTTTACTGAAAGCGGAGTCCTGCTCTTTAGTCAACTGCAATTCTCTCGACAAATAACCTTTGGCTGATTGAGAAGATTGTCTTCCTCTATAGTCATCGCTTTTTTCACCAAATACAAAGAAGGAAAGAAGCAAAGCTATATTGGCTAAAAAAAGAAAACCTAACAGAAAGAGAAACCATTTATTTTTTGTTAATGTATTCATGGGGTTTCTTCATTATTGTCATAAAATGGACTGGTCAGGCTGGTATATTCCATTGCCAATGCCTGGGTGGATTCTTCAGCGGGTTCCGCTGTATTATTGAACTGGTTAAATAAGATATACCCATTGATCAGTAAAAAAACGAGTATTAATCCAAGTGCGTACACAGGCTTTGAAACAAATTGTAAAGCCCTGCTCCAGGCATTATTGTCAGCCCTTTGCATTCTGGCCATCAGGCGTGTGTACAAAAAGGGTTGAGGAGCAGCCTTTTGGATTCCTTCCAGGCTATTCAGGATAGCTTCAAGCTCTTGATCGGAAAAGTTCTTATTTGCCATAACCTATAATATAGATGCTTTAAATTATTAAAAATTGCGCTACTTGTCCTGATAATAATAGTTTTTGAGCATTTTTTTCAAATTTTGTCTTGCCCGGTGAATAAGCGATTCGATGGCCGAAACAGAGGTTTGCATAACCTCTGCAACTTCCTGGTAACTCAATCCCTCAATTTTATGCAAAGTAAATGCAACCCGTTGATTTTCAGGAAGTTTATTAACTGTCCCCATTAGCATTCGGGCATTTTCCCGATTGTCCAACTGTACACCGGGGTGCAGAAAATCAGGCGGATCATGCAAGGGATTCTGGTCGTCACCAAAAAGACTGGATACAAAAGCAAATCGCTTTTTACGCTTTTTTTTACGCAGAAACTCCAATGCAGTTGTAACGGCAACCCTGTAGAGCCAGGTTGAAAAAGCAGATTCTCCTTTAAACTGGTGAACCGATTCAAATACTTTAATGAATACTTCCTGGGTAACATCCTCCGCATCTTCCGCATTCTGAACCAACCCCAAAATAGTATTGTAAACCATTCCCTGCCTGGTTTCAACTATTTCACGAAAGGCAGATTCATCGCCCTTTTTTAATTGATCAATCAAGTATTGTTCGGTCAATATCCAATCTTTTAAGGTTGCAACACTGTTTTAGGGAACTGAAAGGTAAAGATACAACCGTTAAAGAATCGTCAATTGAAAACAAGTAAAAGCTGGTGAAGTCTTTTTTGAGAAACCATAGGGTTGATCATAATTTGAGCGAATCCTCTTGGGCCTGGAAAATAATTAGAAATTACTTCCGATTGATTGTTTGTGATTCGTCTATGAAGTCACCTTTTGAGGTTACTCCTTTTATACGGATCGTATAGCTCGCCGGCAGATCTGCGGTATAAAACCAGAAAGCGGCTTTACCCGATGCATCCGTAACGATTTCACCGTTCCAATAGATCGTAGACCGGTTGTCTGTGAAAGACTCCTCCCTGACCCCATAGGAATCATAAGGGGGAATATAAAAGGGTTGTTTTTTATGGTACCCAACCGGAAAAATATATTGTATCCCTTTTTGACCAGGCCCGGCCATGGGCCTGAGCGTATTAGCCGATTTTATAAGGATTACACCGTTGGCTGCCCTGGTTCCATAGCGGGCTGCTTCACCACCGGTAATCACTTCAATATATTCAATGCTTTGGGGTGGGAGCGAATTAAGGAAGGCCGCTACATTGGAAGACACTGCTGGAACACCATCCACAAGCACCAGTGGTTCGATATCAGAGGAATTAGCGCCAACAGACTGCGTACCTCCGCGGATGGTAAGCTTATCCCCGACCATAATAATACCAGGCAACATCTTCACTGCATTTACTACGTTACCCAGTTCAAGCTTGTCAAGCTGCTCACCGGTAATCATATGCGATGAAGCACTTCTTTCAGCAACTTTTGATTTCCCTTTTTTAGATGTTCCAGCTTCTTTTGCAGCAATTACATCCAATTGATTCTTATAGGTACCGGTCAATAATGAATCAGCTTGCATTTGCTTGAATTTTTGTATTTCAGATGGAACTGAAGTCCAGTGATCAGGTTCAAAAATTTCTCCCTTGGGTAAAGAAAAGGGCAACGGGTCTGTAGTAACTAAAACATCCTGTTTTACACCTTTCAGGTCTGTTACCTGGGAGAAAAAAGGAGTCTGATCCGTAAAATCAAAAGGCGGGAATGAAAACTTGCCTTGGGCATCTGAAGTATCGGTCAGCACCAGGTTTGTACCCTCAGTAAAAATGGTTATGACCTGGCCTTCCTTCACTGAGCCATTTCTGTCCCGTATGACACCAGACAGAATGATGCCGCTGTCGCCACCATCACTGCTTTTTGTGAGTGATTGGATTTCAACCTGTGCATTCTTTAACAATCCAACGGTATCCCTTGCAATACGTTTACCCTCACCTGAACTAAGAAAAGGAAAGCCAACAAAACGGTCATCAGTAACCGAAACCGAAAATATGGTGGGAAGGGGCTTCCCGTCCAAATCTGATACCTGCACACCGATATTTGCCTTTTGGCGCGCGGCATAGTTTTCTTTGTCTACCTGGATAATTACTTTGATATTTTTCTTATCTATAAAAACCCGCCTTTCGCTTTGTTTCACCTGGTTTTCATCAAAGACATAAAATGTAGCCGGGCCGGATGGAAAACCAGCCAATGAAACATCAGTCTCAAACATACCGTTCCCGATACCGGCAAAACACAATTTATCTTTAGAAACACCAAGGATATAGGAAACAGGTTTTTTGGCATAAATGGAGTCGCCCAGCACAACCCTTAGCCGGATATTTTTATCATTCTGGCTCACCATATTTAACTGGCTGGCTTTATAATTTATAGTCGGTAAAGGAAATTTCAATTCAGCTCCTGTTGCATTTTTAACAACGGATGTATACGTCCTGTTCTTAAAAGGATTAAATATGAAAGTACCTTTCCCGGCTGGATCAGATTTAAATCTTGCCACTAACTTTTTATTGTCATCTATCACCATTCCTTCCACAACTACCGGGTTACCGCTCATTCCCCTGGCTTCAAATCCTATAAGATTGTCTATACCATTTACGAGACTCCCCCCTTCAGGGTAAAAATGCAGGATTGGATCTTCTTTTACATTCAACAGGTTGCCTCCAGGCAATACCGGACTTTTAATACCCGAGTTTGTATTCAGTATATATACTTGTTCAGAAAAATTTTTATCAGACCCAAGTGCTGCCATTTCCTGGGTGAAAGCCCGCAGGGTATAAAACCCTTCAGTGGCCCGGGCAGGAATAGGCAAAGATCCGTCCCAGGCGCGTTCACCACTGTTAAGGACCGTCTGACTGACAATGCTGTCGTTTATGTTAGTTAGCGTAACGTAAATATTATTCCTGTTGGGTGATACCTGACCAGAGAGGTCTTTCAAAATATAAGCCCTGAACCATATGTTAGTACCCGACAGATAATAAGGTTTATCGTGATGCAGGATAATTCTGTCATCCTGGTTTGATAGCACCTGACGCATTAATCTGCCTGCGATGCTGTCCAATGTGGCACGTTGGTTTGTCTGCGCCTTTATGGAACATATAAAAGTGAAAAAAGCAAAGGTAGAAAGGAATAGAAATCTGAGTAATTTATTATGCATAAAAAGCATTTAAAAATCCACACTAAACGATAAAACTTAGATGACATTTACGTTATTAACTTGCGGCAACAGGCATACCAATGACATTCATCCTGAAAGTTGATTGTTTCAGGTATTCCTTCGGCGTTGTTTCCGTGATTGACTTGAAAGTACGGTTAAAATGAGAAAGATTGCTGAAGCCAGACTTAAATGCAATTGCCGCAATAGTTTCTTCATCATTATGCAACAAACGTAAAGCATGCTGAATCCTGATTTCATTGAGGAATTGAACGTAGGTTTTACGGGTACGGGTTTTAAAATATTTACAGAAAGCCTGTGGAGTGAGGTTTGCCAGGCGGGCAATTTCAGACAACTCTATCGGCCGATGAAATTCCCGAAAGGTAAATTCCAGCACCTGGTTGAGTCTTTTGCCATCATATGATTTCAGGTTTTTATTGACGGTGCTGCCAGAAAGTACCTGGAGCGCTTTCTTCTTTTCAAAACAGGACAGGATTTTCAGAAAAATGATCAGTCGTTGAATCCCTTTCTCTGTTATCATCTGGTCAAGCAAAGCAGCTACTTCCTGCTTTTGCTTGCCGGCAAGCCGGAATCCGGCGGCGCTGTTGCGAATGAAATATTTCAGGGAACTGATCTCCGGAAGGTTCCAGAACGCTTCACCCAATGTTGATTCATCAAAAAATACAGAAATGGCCCTGGCATTTTTACCTTTACGCCCATAAGACGGATCATTTCTAAAAACATGCGGCTGGTTGCTACCCAGCACAAAAACATCACCCGGAGCAAACCTGCCAATATAATCACCCGCCAGCAGGGTCCCTTCACTTTCCCTGATACAGGTGAGTTGGATTTCAGGGTGCTGATGTAAATGGTCATACAACCTGGGCGATTCATCAACCTGCACCCTGAATGCTTCCCGGGTATCTTTCGGTATACTAAAGGGGATCACTTTCATGATACTAAATTAACCGTAATTTATGGTAAAGTAATTTTTTTGGTTAAAATAGTATCAGTTTCAGACAATCCGCACACAGGCCAAACCATAGTTGTTTATTAGGTTTGCATAAAACCAACCAATATGAAATTTTCATGGCAAGGCGTATTTCCCGCATTACTAACACCATTCACTGAAAATGACGAACTGGACCTCGATATGTTTGAGAAAAACCTGCATGCCCAGATTGATGCCGGCATAGACGGGATCATTCTGGGTGGCACTTTAGGCGAGGCCAGTATACTTACGACCGCAGAAAAAGAAAAGCTGGTAAAATTTGCGGTAGAAAAACTGGAAGGTAAAATGCCTGTCATCATTAATATCGCAGAAGGTTCTACAAGGGAAGCTTTGCAGCAGGCCGCTTATGCAAAAGCATGGGGAGCCAGTGGGTTGATGCTGCTGCCGCCTATGCGCTACAAAAGCGATCATCGGGAGACTGTTGCGTATTTCACAACCATTGCCAATGCTACCGACCTCCCTATCATGATCTACAATAATCCGGTTGATTATAAAATTGAAGTAACGCTGGATATGTTTGCGGAACTGGTAAACTGTCACAATATCCAGGCAGTTAAAGAATCCACACGTGATGTAACCAATGTTACCCGGCTCAAAAATAAATTTGGCGACCGCATTAAAATATTATGCGGTGTAGATACGCTGGCATTGGAAGAACTTTGCCTGGGCGCAGATGGCTGGGTTGCAGGACTTGTTGATGCATTCCCGCATGAAACCGTTGCCATCTACAAACTCGCCAAAGCAGGCCGGATCAAAGAAGCAACAGATATCTACCGGTGGTTCATGCCCTTACTGGAATTAGACATTCATCCAAAATTAGTGCAGTATATTAAATTAGCTGCTACAGAAGCCGGCATCGGGTCAGAATATGTGCGTGCCCCAAGATTAACACTAACAGGTGAAGAGCGGGATCGGGTATTGGGAATTATCCGCAACGGAATCAGCAAGAGACCTTCATTGCCAGAGTATAAGCATTTATAAAAACTAACAGACCATCAATAAATAAAATATGTATACAGATACAGCAATTGAGGAGATAGATATACTTGTACGAAAATCAAAAAAGGCTTTTCAGCAATACCGCCGTATGCCACTGACAGCAAGAGCAGGACTAATGCGTGCGATTGCATTTGAACTGGAAAAGACCGGTGATGAACTGATCCATATTGCGATGAAGGAAACCAACCTTCCGGAAGCCCGCCTAAAAAATGAAAGGATCCGGACCATGTTTCAACTGACATCCTATGCGGATGCCTGTGAAAAAGGAAACTGGCTGGATATACGAATAGACACGGCTGAGCCGCAGCGCACGCCGCCCAAACCCGATATTCGGAAAATGATGGTGCCCCTTGGTCCTGTTGTGGTTTATGGCGCCAGCAATTTTCCTTTTGCCTATTCAACGGCAGGCGGGGATACGGCCAGTGCATTTGCTGCAGGTTGTACTGTTATCGTAAAAGCACATCCGGCACATCCGGAAACATCTTCCCTGGTTGCGAAGGCTATCCATGCTGCAATATCACGATGCGGGCTACCCGAAGATTTATTCATACACATATTTGGGGCTTCGCCCGAAACAGGAAAAGCACTGGTTACACATCCGGATACCAAAGCCGTGGGGTTCACCGGATCATTTACTGCGGGGAAAGCCTTATTTGACTGGGCAAATCAGAGAAGTGAACCCATCCCGGTTTTTGCCGAAATGGGGAGCGTAAACCCGGTTTTCCTCTTACCTGAAAAACTGAAAACCAGTGCCCGCGAAATGGCACAACAATATGCCGGATCAATCACACTTGGTGCCGGACAATTTTGCACCAATCCCGGATTGATCATTGGTGTAAACAGCCCTGAACTGGAAGATTTTATTTCGGCACTTGGAACTGCCATGAGCCAGATACCTCCCGCAACAATGCTGCACGAAGGCATTGCAAAGGCATACCAGCAAAAGAAATCACAGGCCCTTGCACAAACCGGTACAAGCCTGGTGGCAAGCCCAGAAACAGAAACCGACAGCCTGAAAGCTATACCTGCAGTAGCAACCGTAACAGGAACAACATTCCTCTCGAACCCTCTATTACACCAGGAAGTATTTGGCCCTTACTCTCTTGTGATTCGCTGCAGTGATGTGGAAGAAATGCTGAATGTGGCTCAACATCTTGAAGGCCAGTTGACAGCCACGCTCATGGCAACGGAAACGGATATGCGAAATCATGCCGAACTGGTTGAGGCTGCTGAAGATATTTGCGGGCGCCTGATCATGAACGGCGTACCTACCGGAGTTGAAGTATGCCTTGCCATGCACCACGGTGGGCCATTCCCTGCTACTACAGATGCACGTTTTTCTTCCGTTGGCGCCGATGCCATCAAACGATTTGCACGGCCTGTTGCCTACCAGAACTGGCCAGACAGTCTGCTGCCGGAAGAATTAAAAAATGAGAATCCATTGGCGATTTGGAGAACCATAAATAATGAATTAACCTATAAAGCTGTTACGGAATGATAAAGTATTTCTTTCTCTCACTGATTTGCCTGGGAATGACCGTAAACCTTATTGCACAAAACGGGCCTTTGCCGAAAAATGCAGAGATAAGAATTGTTTTACAGGACATAAAAAACTTCAGGGAATCTGAAAGAAAGCGAGACAGCTCCATGGCACATCCGCTGGGTTCATTTACTGAAGCAGACTTTCTTCGCCGCTACAATTTCTATTTATCAACTGACAAAAAACTGGCGGCCATTGATTCCGCCAAACTGTCTTTTGAAGATAAAATCAATCT
>Ga0209254_10003759_pt1 | contig 13837 bp, 13 predicted proteins | sample FrelakmetDIP11DI_FD_187148 | JGI IMG/M metagenome (GOLD analysis project Ga0209254, IMG submission 187148) | Freshwater lake sediment microbial communities from the University of Notre Dame, USA, for methane emissions studies - DIP11 DI (SPAdes)... | ecosystem: Environmental > Aquatic >...
ATGATCTCCGGCGGCAGGTCGGGCGGCGGCGGCGCCTTGTTCCACGGCTGCGCCTCCAGCCAGTCGCGCACGAACTGCTTGTCGAAGCTCGGCGGCGAGACGCCGATCCGGTACTCGGCGACCGGCCAGTAGCGCGACGAGTCGGCGGTCAGCACCTCGTCCATCAGCCGCAGCGTGCCCTCGCCGTCGATACCGAACTCGAACTTGGTGTCGGCGATGATGATGCCGCGCGTTTCGGCGTACTCGCGCGCCGCCACGTACAGGCGCAGCGCCGCCGAGCGCATCTTCTCGGCGAGGTCGGCACCGACGGTCGCGGCCAGCTGCTCGAACGAGATGTTCTCGTCGTGCGTGCCGAGCGCCGCCTTGGTCGCTGGGGTGAAGATCGGCTGCGGCAGCTTCTGCGCCATCTGCAGCCCGGGCGGAAGCCGGATGCCGCATACGCTTCCGGTGGCGCGGTAGTCCTTCCATCCGGAGCCGATGAGGTAACCGCGCACCACGGCCTCGGCCGGCACCGGCTTGAGTTTCATCGCCACCACCGCGCGGCCGCGCACCTGGTCGACCTCGTCGGGGGCCACCACCTCCTCCGGCGCGATGTGGGTCAGGTGATTGGCGACGATCGGGCCGAGCAGGTCGAACCAGAAGTTCGACATCGCGTTGAGCACCTTGCCCTTGCCGGGGATCGGCTGCTTCATCACCACGTCGAACGCGCTCAGCCGGTCGGTGGTGACGATCAGCAGCTTGTCGTCGCCGACCGCATAGGAATCGCGCACCTTGCCCCGATACACGAGCGGCAGCGACCGGATGCTGGTTTCGAAGAGCGCCTCACTCATCTCGCGTTTTCTCCTCCATTGCGGCGCAGTCTAGACGGCCGGCGGCCTCGCTCAGGGAAGGAAGCGCGCGGCCAGGATTGCCGCCCAGGTGCCGCCGGCGAGCAGCAGCGACAGCATCACCGCCGCGCTGCCGTAGTCCTTGGCGCGCTTGCCGAGCGGATTGATCTCCATGCTGTCGCGGTCGATCGCCGCCTCGATGCCGGTGTTCAGCAGTTCGACGATCAGCACCAGCACCACCACGCCGACCAGCAGGATCTTCTCGATCAGCGTCACCGGGAGCAGCGCAGCTATCGGAATCATGATCGCCGCGAGGATCAGTTCCTGGCGGAAGGCGTCCTCGTGCTGCCATGCCGCGCGCAGCCCGTCGATCGAGTAGCCGGTCGCGTTGAGCACGCGCCGCAGTCCGCGCTGCCCCTTCATGCAGCGGCTGTCGGCGGGTGACGACGGGCGTGAGGGAGGTGGGGTCGGCGCTGTCACGCGATGCTCGGGACTCGGTCAACCGGCTCGATGATAGGCGGCAGTCCCATGCTGACATCAGGCGGCGGCGGTGTCGGCCGGCACCGCCCCGGCAAACTGCGTCGCGATCAGCGCCTCGCCATGCTCGAGCACGAAGTAGCGCAGCGCCTCGGCGGCGGGCGACAGCGGCTTGCCGCGGATGTTGACGATGTGCCAGCGCCGCATCAACGGCAGGCCGACCACGTCGAGCACCACCAGTTGCCTCGTCGAGATCTCCAGCCCGGCGGTGTGCAGCGACAGGAACGCCAGGCCCATGTTGGCGATCACCGCCTGCTTGATGGTCTCGTTGCTGGTCATCTCCATCACCTGCGGCGGTGCGATGTGGTTCTCGCGGAAGAAATGCTCCATCGCCGCGCGGGTGCCGGAGCCGGGCTCGCGAACGATGAACTCCTCGCTGCCGAGCGCCGACGGCGGGATGCCGCGCTGGCCCGCCAGCGGGTGCTCCGGCGAGGCCACCACCGCGTGCGGCTGGACGGCGAACGGCTCGGCGCGAGTGTCCAGTTCGCGCGGCGGCCGGCCCATCACCGCCAGGTCGACCTCGTTGTCGTGCAACTGCCGCACCAGCTGCTCGCGGTTGCCCACCGCCAGTTGCATCTCGACGCCGCGGTGCTCGGCGCGGAACTTCGCCAGCAGCCGCGGCAGGAAATACTTGGCGGTGCTGACCATGCCGATGCTGATGCGCCCGGTCTCCGCCCCGCGCAACCGCGCCATCGCATCCTCGGCTTCCTTCAGGGTGGCGAGCACGCGGCGGGCATAGACGACCATGTACTCGCCGGTCATCGTCAGTGCCACCGCCCTGGCCCCACGATCGAACAGCGGCAGGCCAACAACCGACTCCAACTCCTTGATTTGCATGGTTACCGCCGGCGGCGTCAGATGCAGTTCTTCGGCCGCAGCGGCGAAGCTGTGGTGGCGGGCGACGGCGCAGAAGGCGCGCAACTGCTTAAGGGTAGCTCCTCGCATAAGATTTTCTTAATACCAGGTTACAGATAAGTGAATTTACCTTAACTGCAGGGGTCCCTACAGTTCGGATCCAGCGCAGTTCAACCCGAGGAGCCAGCTAATGAACAAACCGGCCGAAGGCGGCGTGGCAACCGATACCACCCAGATCACCGACGCCAAGAAGCGCTACAGCGCCGGCGTGCTGAAGTACCGCCAGATGGGCTACTGGGAGCCCGATTACCAGCCCAAGGAAACCGACACGATCTGCCTGTTTCGCATCACGCCGCAGGAGGGTGTCGATCCGATCGAGGCCGCGGCTGCGGTGGCCGGCGAATCATCGACCGCCACCTGGACGGTGGTGTGGACCGACCGCCTGACCGCCTGCGAGAACTATCGCGCCAAGGCCTATCGCGTCGAGCCGGTGCCCAACCGGCCGGGCGAGTACTTCGCCTGGGTTGCCTACGACATCATCCTGTTCGAGGAGGGTTCGATCGCCAACATGACGGCGAGCCTGATCGGCAACGTGTTCAGCTTCAAGCCGCTGAAGGCGGCGCGGCTGGAAGACATCCGCATTCCGGTCGCCTACGTGAAGACCTTCAAGGGCCCGCCGACCGGGCTCGTCGTCGAGCGCGAGCGGCTCGACAAGTTCGGCCGCCCGCTGCTGGGCGCGACCACCAAGCCCAAGCTGGGGCTGAGCGCCCGCAACTACGGCCGGGTGATCTACGAAGGCCTGAAGGGCGGCCTGGACTTCATGAAAGACGACGAGAACATCAACTCGCAGCCCTTCATGCACTGGCGCGACCGCTTCCTGTACGTGATGGACGGCGTCAACAAGGCCAGCGCCGCCACCGGCGAGGTCAAGGGCAGCTACCTGAACGTCACCGCCGGCACGATGGAGGCGATCTACGAGCGCGCCGAGTTCGCCAAGCAGCTGGGCAGCGTGATCATCATGATCGACCTGATCGTCGGCTGGCCGTGCATCCAGAGCCTGGGCGAATGGTGCCGCCGCAACGACATGATCCTGCACATGCACCGCGCCGGCCACGGCACCTACACGCGGCAGAAGAACCACGGCGTGAGCTTCCGCGTCATCGCCAAGTGGCTGCGGCTGGCCGGCGTCGACCACCTGCACACCGGCACCGCGGTCGGCAAGCTCGAGGGCGACCCGATGACGGTGCAGGGCTACTACAACGTCTGCCGCGATTCCTACACGAAGCAGGACCTGCCGCGCGGCCTGTTCTTCGACCAGGACTGGTGCGACCTGAAGAAGGTGATGCCGGTGGCCTCGGGCGGCATTCATGCCGGGCAGATGCACCAGCTGATCGATCTGTTCGGCGACGACGTGGTACTGCAGTTCGGCGGCGGCACGATCGGGCACCCGGCCGGCATCCAGGCCGGCGCGGTGGCCAACCGCGTCGCGCTGGAGGCAATGATCAAGGCGCGCAACGAGGGCCGCGACATCAAGAACGAAGGCCCGGAGATCCTGCAGAAGGCAGCGCAGTTCTGCACGCCGCTGAAGCAGGCGCTCGACACCTGGAAGGACGTGTCGTTCAACTACACGTCGACCGACACCAGCGACTACGCCGTCACCCCCACCACCGCCTGACGCACCGATCGAGGAGAAACGACCATGATGACCAATCCGACCGGCCGCGTGACGCAGGGCCAGTTCAGCTTCCTGCCCGATCTGACCGACGACGAGATCCGGCTGCAGATCGAATACGGCCTGCGCAAGGGCTACGCCTGGAGCGTCGAGTACACCGACGATCCGCACCCGCGCAACACGTACTGGGAAATGTTCGGCATGCCGATGTTCGATCTGAAGGATGCCGCCGGCGTGATGATGGAACTGGCCGGCTGCCGCAAGACCTTCCCGAACCACTACATCCGCCTGATGGCCTTCGATTCGACGCGCGGCGTCGAGTCGATCGCGATGAGTTTCATCGTCAATCGGCCGAAGAACGAGCCCGGCTTCGGGCTGGCGCGCCACGAGGTCGAAGGCCGCTGCATCCAGTACAAGGTGCACTCGTATGCCACCGACAAGCCGGAAGGCGAGCGCTACAGCGGCTGAGAACTGACGAACTGACGAGCCGACGCCGATGAGCACTCCGCTGTACTCGATCCCCGGAACCGCGCCGGCGGCCTCCGCGCCGGAGGCCGCAGCGCCGGCCGCCGGCGCGCGCACCGTCAACGAGGTGCTGGCGAAGAGCCAGGTCGAGGCGGTGATGGACGAGCTCGACCGCGACCTCATCGGACTGGCGCCCGTCAAGCAGCGCATCCGCGACATCGCCGCGCTGCTGGTGATCGACAAGCTGCGCGCCAACCTGGGGTTCGCCGCCGACGGCAAGCACTCGGCACCGAGCCTGCACATGTGCTTCACCGGCAACCCCGGCACCGGCAAGACCACGGTGGCGCTGCGCATCGCCGAGATCCTCCATCGGCTCGGCTACGTGCGCAAAGGCCACGTGGTCAGCGTCACGCGCGACGACCTGGTCGGCCAGTACATCGGCCACACGGCACCGAAGACGAAGGAAGTGCTGAAGCGCGCGATGGGCGGGGTGCTGTTCATCGACGAGGCCTACTACCTTTACCGGCCCGAGAACGAGCGCGACTACGGCCAGGAGGCGATCGAGATCCTGCTGCAGGTGATGGAGAACAACCGCGACGACCTGGTTGTGATCCTCGCCGGCTACAAGGACCGGATGGACACCTTCTTCAAGTCCAACCCGGGCATGAGCTCGCGCATCGCGCACCACATCGACTTCCCGGACTACTCGAGTGGCGAACTGCTGCAGATCGCCGAGCGTATGCTGCAAGCGCAGCACTACCGCTTCGGCGAGGGCGCGCACGAGGCCTTCGCCCAATATCTCCAGCGCCGCATGCAGCAGCCGCACTTCGCCAACGCGCGCAGCGTGCGCAACGCGCTCGACCGCGCCCGTCTGCGCGCCGCTTCGCGCCTGTTCGCCGACCGCGACCGCGTGCTGACCGAGGCCGACCTCACCACGCTCATGCCTGCCGACATCCTCGCCAGCCGGGTGTTCCAGGCGCCCGCTTCATGATTCAAGCGAGAACGACATGCCGTTATCCAACCGCCGCACGCTGACGCAGTACCTGATCGAGCAACGCCGCCGCTTTCCCGGCGCCAGCGGCGCGCTGAACGCGCTGATCCTCGACGTCGCGCTGGCCACCAAGGCGATCGCCCGCGCGGTCGCCTTCGGCGAGCTCGGCGACCCGATGAGCCGGCAGCTCGTCGCCGCCGCGCGGGAGCACGCGCCGATCAACGTGCAGGGCGAGGTGGTCAAGCCGCTCGACGTGATCAGCAACGAGATCTTCCTGCGCACCACCGAGTGGTCGGGGCATCTGGCCGGCATGGGCTCGGAGGAGATGGACGAGCCCTACCAGATCCCGGCCACCTACTCGCGCGGCAAGTACCTGCTGGTGTTCGACCCGCTGGACGGCTCGAGCAACATCGACGTCAACGTCTCGGTCGGCAGCATCTTCTCGATCCTGCGCGCGCCGCAGGAGTTGATCGACAGCGGCCGCGACGTGGTCGAGGCCGACTTCCTGCAGCCCGGCACCCGGCAGGTGGCGGCCGGCTACGCGATCTACGGCCCGACGACGATGCTGGTGCTCACCGTGGGCGACGGCGTGGCCGGCTTCACGCTCGACCCCAGTCTCGGCGAGTTCAAGCTGACCCACCCGGACATCCGCGTCCCCGCCGACACGCAGGAGTTCGCGATCAACTCCAGCAACAGCCGCTTCTGGGAGTCGCCGGTCAAGCGCTACGTCGACGAATGCCTGGCCGGCAAGCCCGGGCCGCGCGGCAAGGACTTCAACATGCGCTGGATCGCCAGCATGGTGGCCGAGGCGCACCGTATCCTGATGCGCGGCGGCGTGTTCATGTACCCGCGCGACACCAAGGATCCGAGCAAGCCCGGCCGGCTGCGCCTGCTGTACGAGGCCAACCCGATCGGCTTCGTGATGGAACAGGCCGGCGGCCGCGCCAGCACCGGACGCGAGCCGGTGCTCGGCGTGCAGCCGGGCAGCCTGCATCAGCGCATCGGGCTGGTGTTCGGCTCGAAGACCGAAGTCGAGCGCATCGAGCGCTACCACGCCGAGTCCGACGCCGGCACCGACAAGCCCTACGTGTCGCCGCTGTTCAACGAGCGCTCGCTCTACCGGCCGGAGGCGCGGGCCTGAGCGGCGGTGCGCCGGCCGTGATCCAACTTCGCTGATCCGTCGATCGGCTCAGCGCACGAGAAACGGACAAGGGGGTACTGAAGTGTCGATCAAGCATCCGATCATCGCGGTGACCGGTTCCTCCGGTGCGGGGACCACCACGGTGATGCAGAGTTTCCAGCACATCTTCCGCCGCGAAGGCATCCGCGCGCAGGTGGTCGAGGGCGACTCCTTCCACCGCCACAACCGGATGGAAATGCGAGCCTTGATGAAGGAGGCCGAGGCCAGCGGCAACAAGCATTACTCGCACTTCGGTCCCTACGCCAACTTGCTGGCAGAACTCGAGGCGCTGTTCAAGGGCTACGGCGCCAGCGGCAGCGGCCGCGTGCGCAAGTACATCCACGACGCCGGCGAGGCGGCCGAGTTCGGCGTCGAGCCGGGCCACTTCACCGAGTGGAAGGACATCGAGCCTGGCTCGGACCTGATGTTTTACGAAGGCCTGCACGGCGGCTACGTCGATGACGGGATCAACGTCGCCAAGCACGTCGACCTGCTGGTCGGCGTGGTGCCGATCATCAACCTGGAGTGGATCCAGAAGCTGCACCGCGACAAGAAGATGCGCGGCTATTCGCAGGAGGCGGTGGTCGACACCATCCTGCGCCGCATGCCCGATTACGTGAACCACATCTGCTCGCAGTTCGGTGTCACCCACGTGAACTTCCAGCGCGTGCCGACGGTGGACACCTCCAACCCGTTCATCGCGCGCGACATTCCGAGCGCCGACGAAAGCATGGTGATCATCCGCTTCGCCGACCCCAAGGGCATCGACTTCCCGTACCTGCTGTCGATGCTGCACGACTCGTGGATGACGCGGCCGAACACCATCATCTGCCCCGGCGGCAAAATGGGCCTGGCGATGCAACTGATCTTCACGCCGATGATCCTGCGGCTGATGGATCGCAAGCGGCGGGCGTAGGCGCTGCGATTCAATTCAAGGCAGCCCGTCGCCCCGGCGAAGGCCGGAGCCCAAGTGGCACGCCGAGCGAAACTGGGTCCCGGCCTGCGCCGGGACGAGAACCGGAGCAACAATGAGATGAACGCCCCAGAGAACGTTTCCAATCGCGCCCGCGCCGCGCGCGAGCGGGCCAATGCGCTGCGCTTCCTTGCCATCGATGCAGTGAATGCCGCCAAGAGCGGGCACCCCGGCATGCCGATGGGAATGGCCGACATTGCCGAGGTGCTCTGGCGCCGCTTCCTGAAACACGATCCGGCGGACCCTCGCTGGCCGGACCGCGACCGCTTCGTGCTTTCCAACGGGCACGGCTCGATGCTGCTGTACGCGGCCCTGCATCTCACCGGCTACGACCTGCCGCTCGAAGAGCTGAAGAACTTCCGCCAGTTGCACTCGAAGACGCCGGGCCATCCGGAGACCGGGCTGACGCCGGGCGTGGAAACGACTACCGGTCCGCTCGGGCAAGGGCTGGCCAATGCCGTCGGCATGGCACTGGCTGAGCAGCTGCTGGCAGCGCGCTTCAACAAACCGGGGCACGCGATCGTCGATCACCGCACCTGGGTCTTCCTCGGCGACGGCTGCCTGATGGAGGGCGTCTCGCACGAAGCCTGCTCGCTCGCCGGCGTGTTTGGACTGAACAAGCTCGTCTGTTTCTATGACGACAACGGCATCTCGATCGACGGCCATGTGAAGGGCTGGTTCCGCGACGACACCGCGGCACGCTTCAAGGCCTACGGCTGGAACGTCGTCGGGCCGGTCGACGGCCACGACGCGCTGGCCATCGAGGCGGCGATCGAGGCAGCGAAGTCCGAGACGGCGAGGCCGACGCTGGTGATCTGCCGCACGACGATCGGCTGGGGCGCACCCCATGCCGCCGGCACGCACGAGGTGCACGGCGCGCCGCTCGGCGCCGACGAGACGACGGCGACCCGTGCCGCGCTCGGCTGGAGCGACGGACCCTTCGAGGTGCCGGAGGCGCTGCGCGCACAATGGGATGCGCGAGCCGCCGGCCGCACCGCGCACGGCGACTGGAACAAGCGCTTCGAGGCTTACGCGCGCGAGCAGCCGGCGCTGGCCGCTGAGTTCGCCCGCCGCATGAAGGGTGATCTGCCGGCCGACTGGAAGCAGACTGCGGAAGCCGTGCTGGCCGCCGCGCGCGCGGTGACCGCGCCGACCGCTTCGCGCAAGTCATCGCAGAACGTGCTCGAGATGCTGGTGCCTGCCGTGCCCGAACTGCTCGGCGGCTCCGCGGACCTCACCTGGTCGAACCTCACCGCGGTGAAGGCCTCGTCATCGATCGACGGCAACCCTGGCGGCAACTACGTCCACTACGGCGTGCGCGAGTTCGGCATGGCGGCGCTGATGAACGGCATCGCGCTGCACGGCGGCTTCATCCCGTACGGCGGCACCTTTGCGGTGTTTGCGGACTACGCGCGCAGCGGCATCCGCATGAGCGCGCTGATGAAGGCGCGCACGATCTACGTGCTGACCCACGACTCGATCGGCTTGGGCGAAGATGGCCCGACGCACCAGCCAATCGAACACGCGGCCAGTTTGCGGCTGATCCCGAACCTCGACGTCTGGCGGCCGTGCGACGGCGTCGAAACCGCGACGGCCTGGCGCGCCGGCATCGAGCGCGCGAGCGGGCCGAGCGCGCTGCTGCTGTCGCGGCAGAACCTGCCGCAGATCCCGCGCAGCGCCGCGGCGGAAAGCGCGATCGCGCGTGGCGGCTATGTGCTTGCCGACAGTGCGGGTCTGCCGCAGGTAGTGCTGATCTCCACCGGCTCCGAGGTCGCGCTGGCGCTCGAGGCGCAGAAGCTGCTGGCCGACGAGGGCATAGGCGCGCGCGTGGTGTCGCTGCCGTGCACCTCGGTCTTCGACCGCCAGGATCCCGACTGGCGGGCGCAGGTGCTGCCGCCCGGCGTGCCGCGCGTGGCGGTCGAGGCCGGCCAGCCGGACTACTGGCGCAAGTACGTCGGGCTCGAGGGAGCGGCGATCGGCGTCGCCAGTTTCGGCGAGTCGGCGCCGGCCGGGAAGCTTTACGCTCATTTCGGCCTGACCGCCGTCGCGGTTGCCACTGCCGCCCGCAGGGCCATCGGTCGATAGTGCAATCGCAGCGAGCGGCTGCGGATACCGTTGGGGGTATCATCGACGCCGCTTTTCCGAGCCGAGGTATTGCCCATGGCCGCTCAATCCGATCCGCTGACCCCCGGCGCCGCGGCACCGGACTTCGCGCTGCCCGGCGTCGACGGCAGGGTGTGGACGCGCGGCAGTTGCCGCGGCCCCAACGGGCTGTTGGTGATGTTCATCTGCAACCACTGCCCGTACGTGCGGGCGGTGATCGACCGCATCGTGCGCGACGCGCGCGACCTCGCGCCGCTGGGCGTGGGCGTGGTGGCGATCAGCGCCAACGATCCGCTCGCCTACCCGGAAGACTCTCTTGCCAACATGGTCGAAGTTGCCCGGCGTCACGCTTTTCCGTTCCCGTATCTGTACGACGAAACTCAGGGCATCGCGCGCGCCTACGGCGCCGTTTGTACGCCAGACTTCTTCGGCTTCAACGCGCGGCTCGAACTGCAGTACCGCGGCCGGCTCGATGCGTCGCGCCGCGACCCGGCACCGCCCGACGCGCGCCGCGAGTTGTTCGAGGCGATGAAGATGATCGCTGCCACCGGCAAGGGGCCGGCCGAGCAGTCGCCGAGCATCGGCTGCTCGATCAAGTGGCGCGAGGCGGCGCACTAGACACCTACCTAGCGGAGATTCGACGATGAAAGCATTGCAGACCCTGTTGTTCGCCGTCTTTGCGGCGTTGATCGGCATCGCTCAGGCGCAGCCCGCGCCGGCGTCGACCTTCGATGCGAAGAAGGTCCGCGAGGAAGAGCGCACCAAGCTCAACCTGTACCTGACGCCGAAGCAGGCGCAAGACTTCGTCACCAAGAACCCGAAGAAGGTGCTGTTCCTGGACGTGCGCACGCGCGTGGAGCCGATCTACATCGGCTGGGCGCCGCTGATCGACGCGCTGGTTCCGTACGTCGAGTACCCGGAGATGAACGCCGACTGGGGCTGGGACGAGAACCGCGGCGCTTACAAGTACGAGCCGTTCAACGATTTTGCCCCCGAGGTCGAGCGGCGCCTGAAGGAAAAGGGCCTGACCAAGGACGATCCGGTCGTCGTGATGTGCCGCTCCGGCGACCGCAGTTCGCGCGCCGCCAACCTGCTCACCGACCTCGGCTACAAGCGCGTGTACTCGGTGGTCGGCGGCTTCGAGGGCGTATGGGACGAGAAGACCAACAAGCGCGTCGGCGGCTGGAAGGGCTCGGGCCTGCCCTGGGACTACGACCTCGAGAAGTCGAAGATGTACTTCGTGCGCTGAGTGCGCACGCGCGACGCCGTCGTCTTCGACGTCGACGGCACGCTGGCGGAGACCGAGCGCGACGGCCACCGCGTCGCCTTCAACTGCGCCTTTGCCGAGGCGGGGCTGCCGTGGCGGTGGGACGAACACCTCTACGGCGAACTGCTGGCGGTCACCGGCGGCAGGGAGCGGATCGCCCACTATGCGCGGCGATTCGCCCCGCAGTGGCTGAGCGATGACCGCGCGGGCGAGCGGATCGCCGCGCTGCACCGGCGCAAGAACGAGCACTACGCGGCGATCGTCGAAGCCGGCGAACTGCAACTGCGGCCGGGCGCCGCCCGTCTGCTCGAGGAACTGGGCGCCGCCGGAGTGCGCCTGGCCATCGCCACCACCACCAGCCGGACCAACCTCGACGTCCTGCTGCGCTCGACGCTCGGCGCGGCCGCCATGGAGCGCTTCGAGGTCCTGGTCTGCGGCGAGGACGTCGGCCGCAAGAAGCCGGACCCGGAAGTCTACCTGCTGGCGCTTCGGCGACTGCGGTTGCCCGCGGCGCGCTGCCTCGCCGTCGAGGATTCGGCCAACGGCCTGCGCTCGGCGCTGGCCGCCGGCATCCCGACGGTAATCGTGCGCAGCCTGTACACGCGCGACGAGGACTTCCGCGGCGCCTTGCAGGTCTTCGACGGCTTCGCCGCCGGCCCCGCGTCGGCCGTCGACGGGCATCAACTGACCGCGTCGTTCATCGCCTCCGGCGGCTGAACCGCCGGCTCCTCCGCGGGCGCACGGCGCCGGCCGAACAGCGCGGCGACCTGCCCGTCCCTGCGCCGCCGCATGCCTGTATCGTCTCGGTCCTCTCCGCGCGTGATCCCTTTCGGTGCCGATGACCATGCTGGACAGGTTCGAGCGACACTTCGTGCAGGCCAATCGCTGGCTGCTGATCGTGCTGCTGACGGCCATGGTCGCCGTGGTGTTCGCCAACGTCTGCATGCGCTACCTGATCGGCACCTCGGTGATCTGGTCCGAGGAAGTCGCCCGCCACCTGATGATCTGGCTGACCTTCGCCGGCAGCGGCCTGGCGCTGCGCAACGGCGCGCAGATCGGCGTCGACACGCTGCAGGACGCGCTGCCCGCCCCGGCGGCGCGCGCCCTGCGGGCGCTGCTGGTGGTCGGCATGCTGCTGCTGTTCGTGCTGCTCGCCTGGTACGGCGTCGACTATGCGCTGCGCACGCGCCTGCAGAGCAGCGCGGCGCTCGGCGTGTCGATGATGTACGTCTACATCGGCATGCCGGTCGGCTGCGCGCTGCTGGCCGCGCACCTGCTGCTCGTCGCCCGCCGCTACGTGCGCGGCCGCGAGTTCGCCAGCGACGACGGCGTGTCGCACGACGCCGCCGCGGCGCTGTAATCAGCGGGGGCGGCGATGACGATGACGATCATCCTGTTCGTCGCGACGGCGGCGTTCCTCACGTTGGGCGTTCCGGTCGGCTTCTCGCTGACCGGCGCGACGCTGCTCGCCGTCGCGCTCGGCAGCGACTACCCGCTGGTGGTGGTGCTGAAGGAGATGTTCGTCGGCATCGACAGCTTCGCGCTGCTGGCGGTGCCGTTCTTCATCCTCGCCGCCGAACTGATGACCGGCGGCTCGCTGACCGAGGTGCTGCTGCGCTTCGCCAGCCAGTTCGTCGGCCATCGGCGCGGCGGGCTGGGCCACGCCAACGTGCTGAGCATCACGCTGTTCTCGGGCATCAGCGGCTCGGCGCTGGCCGACGCCGCCGGCCCCGGCGCGATGCTGGTGAAGATGATGGAGCGGGCCGGCTACGGCCGCGCCTATGCCGCCGCCCTGACGGCTTCGGTCTCGATCCTCGGCCCGATCATCCCGCCGTCAATCATCATGATCATCTACTGCCTGCAGGATGACCGGGTCACCCCGCTCGGCCTGTTCATGGCCGGCATCGTCCCGGGGCTGCTGATCGCGGCGGCGATGATGGTGACCAACCAGATCATCTGCAGCCGCCGCGACTATCGCTCGGACCTGCCGCGGCCGAACCTCGCCGAGATGATCCGCAACTCGGTCCGCGCCGTGCCGGCGCTGCTGCTGCCGGTGATCATCCTCGGCGGCATGCGCGCCGGCATCTTCACGCCGACCGAAGCCTCGGTGGTGGCCGTGGTCTACGCGCTGCTGGTGGGCCGGTACGTGTACCGGACGCTGCAGTGGAAGGCGACGCCGGCGATCATCTCCCGCACGGCCATTCTGACCGCATCGGTGCTGTTCATCGTCGCCGCCAGCAACGCCTTCGCCTGGGTGCTGAGCGCCGAGAACGTGCCGCAGGCGATCTCGGAGTGGATCTCGCATCTCGGCCTCGGCCCGATCGCGCTGCTGCTGATCATCAACGTCTTCCTGCTGATCTTCGGCATCTTCATCGAGCCGCTGCCCGGCGTGATGGTGCTGGTGCCGATCCTGGCGCCCGCCGCGCAGGCCGTCGGCGTCGACCCGATCCACTTCGCGATGATCGTGATCTACAACCTGACGCTCGGCATGATCACTCCGCCGGTCGGCGGCGTCCTGTTCGTCGTCTCGGCGGTGACCAACGTGTCGCTCGCCGAGCTGTCACGCGAGCTGAAGCCATTCATGATCGCGCACGGCCTGATGCTGCTCGCCATCACGCTGATCCCGGCGCTGTCGACCTGGCTGCCGTCGCTCAGCGGGCTGGCCGTCAAGTAGACGGCGGCTTCCTCGATTTCGAGTCGGTCTCCCGGCTCGCCGGACGTCGGAAAAAGCAAAGGCGGGCCGGCACCCGCCTTTGGTGCACCTGCAAACTGCCAACAAGTCTGCGAGCCGGTGCTCCCTATTTGAAGTCCTGAATCCGTTTGATGTTCTCCGCGCCGTACTTGGTGGCGAAGTCGGCCCACACGGGTGTCATCGCCGTGCGGAAGGCGTTGCCGTCGACGTTGGTGACGACCGCGACTCCCTCGCTACGCAGTTGCGCGATGCCGGCGTTCTCGTCGTCGTTGACC
>Ga0209254_10003760_pt1 | contig 13836 bp, 13 predicted proteins | sample FrelakmetDIP11DI_FD_187148 | JGI IMG/M metagenome (GOLD analysis project Ga0209254, IMG submission 187148) | Freshwater lake sediment microbial communities from the University of Notre Dame, USA, for methane emissions studies - DIP11 DI (SPAdes)... | ecosystem: Environmental > Aquatic >...
GGCAAGGAGCGCAGCGAGTTGTATGGTGATTTTGGAACATAATAGACGTAATGGACTGCATTTTCCCCCTTTTCCCCTACCTGCTCCTCTATCGCACTGAAGAAGCCGCGGGTTCGAGTCCCGCCAGGTCCACAAAATTTCATGCAATTTCTCTTGAGTGGCGGTGAATCTACCGGTTTTTCTTTTATCGTCTAAATAGAGTGTATTTCTTATTTTGATAAAAGTCGATGGGCATGAGTCCCGTGTGAGTAGGGATAAATGTCCCGTACATATATATATATATATATTTGCCTTCCATCTTCATAGAACTGATTAAGATCATAAACACCAATGAGAGTGGAATGTCATTGACCAGGATCGACTTTACCAATCCTGCCTGATTATTTCTTGAATGGACATTTGCCTCATAGATATTGAAGAGGTCGAGAGATCTAGTCCCGCCTGGTCCACAAAATTTTATATTCCATCTGCATGAGCGAACGCTGTCACAACTTTTATATTTCCGGTAGACCTAAGCTTCCGCCGTGAGCACCTGGTGGATCGTAGTTGTCACCGGCTGCAATGCCAGCCAGGCCGCGACGAGCACCATTAATATCCCTGCCCCAAAGAACAACCCGGTCAAGCTCAGCTTGATGAATGCCCCAGAGAGCGCCTGCGAGATGGGCACGAGACCCACGCCAGCCAACAATATCAGGCTCATCACACGTCCAAGCATCGCCTTAGGTGTCATGCGCTGGATAGAGGTGACCACGGTAATCTCCAAGACACCATTACCCATCCCGACAATCAACAGGATCACGCAAGCGACCAGCGTAGAGTTAACCATTCCCATCAGTCCCAAAGCCAGACCGAAGCAGGCGACTACTATGACCATTAAAGCTCCCAAATGCTTGCGAAGCACCTGGAGCAGGCTACTCGTCAGCAGGATACCCAGCAGGTTACCACCGCCGAAGGCGCTTATAACTGTCCCGTATGCTGCTGCTCCTCCCGTGAGGCGCGTATTGGCTAATACTGGAATTCCGACCAGTATTGGGCCAACAAACAGGAAATTAGCTGCCACCATCAGGATGAGTATGGTGCGAAGCAGATTGTCGCCCCAAAGAAAGGCGATCCCTTCCTTAATGGAAGCCAGGATGTTGCCAGAGGAGGTTGCATGTGGCTTTGAAATGCCCTGCCATTTCATCAACACGAGGGTTCCCACTGAGACGAGGAAGGTAAATGCGTCCACCACGATGGCTGCCGCGATACCAGCCATTTCAGCGCTACTCTGAGCTGTTTTTGAATGGGCAAACAGGGCGATCAAGCCTCCAGCCAACACCGGGCCAACGAAATTTGTTAGGTAAGATGTCCCCTGGTAGATGGAGTTGCTGATGGTTAGCTCTTCAGGTTTGACCAGAATGGGTACCATCGCACCGGAAGCCGGGCTAAAGAATCCACTAATAGTTCCAAATAACAAAGCCATTACATAGAGCGTCCATAATTGCAGCCAGCCGGTAAGGATCATCACCGCCAGCAAGGTTGTGAGCGCTAGACGCAGAGTATCGGAAACCAGCATGATACCCCGGGGTGAGTACTTGTCGGCAAAAGCACCCCCCACCAGCATAAATATCGCCCGTGGAATGCCGATCAGTGCCAGGATAGTGCCAAGTGCCAGCGGGTCATTCGTCAGCTTCAACACCAGCCAGGGCAAGGCGATCATGAAGAATTCATCACCTAAAAGTGAAGTACCCTGACCAATCCAGAGCAGACGGAAGTTGTAGTTCTTTAAGACATTATGTGAAGTTGGTTTTGAGCGGTTTTTCATAGTATTTACTCCAGTCTTTATTTGATTAAATACTAGCAGTTTCTCTATAAAACTACATCCTACCAACGTACCATTGGGGTAGTATTTTATTTAGGTCCATAAGTATCAAGGTTTACCCCCTAGAATATCGAGCATTCTAGAAAATCTCAAAATACATACCTGCTCGAAGGCCAGATAACTGATCTACGTCAATTCTCTGGGAGCGCGTTGAGTATAGCTGCCCGCATCCTATAGGCAGTAAAACCTTCCAGAGCATATAAATTGATGCAATGGATTTATACCGCTCGTAACAATGCTTGATAAGGATTATAGATTGGCTGGGATGATCTTCTAAAGAATTTCTACCAGGATCTGTGCGGCATCTAGTACTAAATTTGGCAAAGCTGGATCAGCTTAATTAGGCAATGGTTTGTATAAGAGCGTGCAACATCAGCATTGCTATAACTGGATTATGCGCAGGTATAACCTTGTTTGTAAAACGCAACCACCAGCTCGACCTCGGGGAAAGTCATGCCATTTTCTCCCAGATGCCGATTAGATGATCACCCATCAAAAAAGCCCAGTTCTTTACCCCGTGATACAGCCTGGGTACGAGTGTTCACATCCAGCTTGGCGTATATGTTGCTGATGTGCTTCTTCACGGTAGTTATTGATATAAATAACCTGGATGCGATTTCCTGATTGGGCAATCCGGTTTCGATGAGCTTGAGAACTTCGATTTCTCTCCCACTCAGCGGCTCGATCAGGAGTTGGACCGGCACAGGGACTGTCGCCAAAACTGGGCTAAATGCCTCAAATAATTCACGGGCATATCCGGTCGCGTCCTGATTTGATTTCACCAAGTGCAGCAGTTTTAGTACAAGCTCACCTTCATCAAGAAAAACACGCTTGTACCCTTCTGGCTGGGCAAGCGCAACGGACCTGCTCAATAAAGTTACCGCCGTAGCCGTTTCTTTCTTTCCCAGGTATGCCAAGGCTTCGAGGACTAGCAGCTCAACAACTTTGAGCATACGGTGGTCATTTTGTGCTTTTTGAAGCATGCGTTCTGCTAAACCAAGCGCTGACTCATAATCCTCACTCGCCAGCAACCAGCGTAGTAAAGTTAAGTATTTAGCCTCATGCAGGTAAGTGATTTCATCAGAGGTATTTATGTTGCTGGCCTTGATGCGTTGCGCAACTCTTTCCAGGCTACCAAGTTTTAACCAAAAGCGGTCCAGGGCGGCTTCAATCTGGATTGAATTCCAGAGATTTAAGCGATTATCCCGGTTTACTTGATCAGCAGTAAGCATCAACGCGTGGGCTTGTTCTATTTTGCCATTTGCCTGTTCCGACTTCGCTGACATGATGATCCCAATGACCTGTTGCCCAATATTTCCCCACTGTTTACTGACCTCCAGGCATTGATGTGCGTAATGCTTCACCTGTTCAAGCTGATTCCACTCATAATAAACTTTGCTTAATTCTGAATAAATCCCAGCAGATAAAGGCAACCTTTGCCCATCTGAGCGAATTGCTGTCTTTAAGGTCTCTAATAACAATCGCTCAGCCTGTCTAAGCTGTCCCTGCTCCATCAAAATAACGGCAATATCCTTGTTGGTGTTCATTAGCATTTCATCGTTATTTGTCACTCGGCAAATTTCCACGACTTGATCATAAATCTTTCGAGCCTGATGGAAATCACCAGTCATCCACTTGGTTTTTGCTAAAGCACCAGTCGCTACACTCCGCATACTACAGGACATTGGATCCGTATCAGGTAATAAATCCATCGATTGTTGGGCTAGCCTGGCTGCCTCAGGGATATTCCCTTGTATATCTGCCCAATAAGCCCGGCCAGCTGATATGGTGCCTACCATTGTATTGACATCCGTGTTTGGTTCCATTGCTGAAACTAATCTTTCAGCAATCTGGAAAGCTTTTTCTGCCTGCTCCATACGCCCAGCTATGGAAAGAGCCCAACCTTTTTGAATCACCAGCCAGGGATGGGCTGAAAAATATTGTTCAACTGTTTCCAACCATTTAAGCAAAGTTAATACCTCGCCGCTCATGAGCAGGGAGCATCCATTCTGTTCAATTAATTGAGTAACGCGTTCCCGATCACCACCACCTAGGGCGTATTGTATGGCTTCTCCGATGAGACCATTTTTCTCATACCATTCGGATGTACGGTGATATAGTTTTGGCAGCAACTCTGGAGATTGGTATTGCAGGCACCGATAGAGTGCATCTGCGAACAAGTGATGGTACCGATACCAGCGCCGTTCTTCGTCCAACGGAATGATGAACAGATTCATCCTCTCTAGAGTCTCCAGCATGGTTTGTCCATCAGGTGGTTTTTTTTCAGACCTCATTTCCAACATGCTGTCGCAAAGCGAGGCACACATACGGGAAAGGATGGAGGTCTGCAGTAAAAATGAGCGCGTTGTTTCATCTTGGCGTTTTAGTACTTCGTCAGCCAGATAGTCCACAATATAGTGATGGCTACCGCTGAATGCGTTGATAAAACCGTGTACGTCTTGGCAGCCTTCTATAGATAGGCCAGCCAGCTGTAAACCAGCCACCCAGCCTTCCGTGCGCACGTACATAGCAGAGATTTCATTATCTGACAGGTCAAAGCCCATCACTCCGTTTATAAGCGCTGCCACCTCGTCAGGGGTAAAGCGCAGCTGGGCAGCCCGGATCTCCACCATCTGTTTGCGTGCCCGCAAGCGGGATAGTGGCAAAGGCGGATCCGTCCGGGTAATAAGCATCAAGTGCATTTGTTGAGTTGGGATATGGTCCAGCAGGAAGGCCACTATGTCGAGGATGAGCTGGTCCTGGATAAGGTGAAAATCGTCCAACACCAGGACGAAGCGGCAGTCTTGCATGGCGATCTCATTGATCAAGATTGTAATTAATGCCTGGAACGAAGCTGGTTGGATCCCTTCAACCAGATCAAGCAAATCGATACGTATAGTTGGAATGATTTTTTGAAGTGCGGTTAAAAGGTATTGCAAAAAGCTGACCGGATCATTATCGCTTTCTTCTAAGGATAGCCAGGTACTTGGGATACCCGTTTCACGCAGCCAGCTGCTTACTAGGGTGGTTTTGCCATATCCGGCAGGGGCTGAAACCAATGTAAAGCTTTCCGCCAAGGCATTTGATAGGATTCCTGTCAGTCTAGGACGAGAAACCAGTGTCTCGCGCGTGGGTGGAATATACAGCTTTGTAGAAAGCAGAGTTGTCTGCATAAATTTGGACGCTCCTTATTTTATACCATAGATGATGGATATGTCCACATAAATATCATCGTAAGTTAAATCACCCAAGAATACTACCCCCAATACAACTTTCAGATGATGACTCGAAGATAATAAATTGATAAAGTATAGACGCTTACTAATACATCAACAGCTCGAACATAACAATGTTATAAGGTTAAAAAAAAGGTTAGAAAAAATGGTTATGAAACTAGCGAATACCCAAATAAACTCTTCATCAATAAAAAACGGAGCTCAAAACCAGCCAACCGCAAGCTCAGAAACAAAGGTTTACGAAATTCACATCGAAGGCCATCTCGAAAGCTCATGGTCGGAGTGGCTGGATGGATTGCAGGTGCAGTTATTGGAGAATGGTGAGACGATTCTTTTCGGACCAATCTTAGACCAGTCTGCTCTTTTGGGCGTGTTGAATAAACTGGGTCGTATGAATGTGAATTTAATCTCTATATACGAAATAAAAAAATAAGGAGAAAAAATGAACACTACAAAAAAAATAAACCGTAATTTTAATGCAATTGGATGGGGTGCATTATTTATCTGGTGGGGCATTCTTGGCGACGAGCGATCCAGGCTACATCGATGACAGAAAGGGAATCCTTATTATGGCGCACACTCCCTGGTGGAAAGGCACACGCGGCGAATGGTATGTGGTTATCCAATTTGCCTTGTGCGGATTAGTGATTGTCGGACCGCGCATCTGGACATTTTACCAGACAGCGCTTGGTTCTATCGTCGGTGCTGCCTTATTATTGAGCGGTGGGCTCATGATTGTGACCGGCGCACTGCGTTTGGGTGCGAACTTTACCGCGGTGCCCTATCCGAAAGATCAGGCTCCGCTGATTGAAACAGGACCATTTCAGTTCGTTCGCCATCCGATGTACAGCGGCGCGATTTTTATGGCCCTCGGCTGGGCTTTATTGGTTCACAGCTGGCTCACGCTTTGTTATGTCATGGTTCTCTTTGTATTCTTTGACATCAAGACGCGCCGTGAAGAACAATGGTTGAAAGCAAAGTTCTCCGACTACGCTGCCTACCAAAAGCGTGTGCAGAAATTGATTCCTTTTGTCTACTAATCTGCTTTGGGAGGCAAAAGGAGTGAGGCCATGCAAATTATGCTTCATAAAAATTCACGCAGAGAAGGTCATTTGAATAACACCGCTCATGCGAGGAATAACAGCAGGATTGATCGGCGGACTGGTAGGCACGATCAGGTCGTGCGGCCAGAGCAATGGCATTGGCTTGAAGGTTGGACCAGCCCGCTAAAGGAGTGATCACAATGAACGGCCAGAAATACGAATATGTAATCGTCGGTTCAGGCGCGGGCGGCGCGACCCTGGCCAAAGAGCTGAGCCGCAAAGGGAAACAGGTGCTGCTGGTCGAGCGCGGCAAGCATGAGAAGAAGGTTGGTACGACGCTTGATTCACTGCACTATTACGACGTAAACGAGCAAACGCAGATGCCCATCACTTCCAAGGAAGGCGTGATCTTGTGGCGTGCTTTCATGGCTGGTGGTAGCACGATGGTCGCGTGCGGTAATGGAGTGCGCTGTCTGGAAAAAGAGCTGCGCGAGCGCGGCGTCGAGCTAGGCCAAGAATTGGCCGAGGTTGAACGCGAGACGGGCACGATGCCCATTCCCGAGCAGCTGTTGTCGGATGGATCATTCCAGATTCGTGCGGCTGCACAAAACCTGGGCTACCGGATGGACCCGATGCCTAAGCTGATTGCAGCTGACAAGTGTCGCAAGTGCGGCCAGTGTGTGCTCGGTTGCAGGTACGGAGCCAAATGGACGGCGGACGAGTACGTGAACGATGCGATACAGAACGGCGCCGAGGTGGTCTACAACGTTCGTGTGCAACAGGTCTTGATCGAAAAGGGCAAAGCGGTCGGCCTTCGCGGGGTGAACGGGCACGAGGTCGAAATTCGCGCAGAAACGGTGATTCTCGCAGCGGGTGGTTTGGCGACGCCGGTAATTCTTAAACGATCGGGCTTTAATGGGGCTGGCCAGGGATTATTTATGGATCTCTTTGTAGATGTCTATGGTGTCGCGGACGGAATCAATCAGATTCACGAGCCTGCGATGACGCTTGTAGATCACGAATTTCATACCAGCGAGGGTTTTATCCTCTCCCCCTTTATCAATCACTCGCGGCTTGCACGGTTTATTGAAGCAGGCTCGGTGGGGGCGGCGTTGCCGACGCACAACCTGATTGGCCTGATGGTCAAGACCAGAGATGATTCGGCCGGGATGGTAAACGCAGATGCAAGTGTCTCCAAGCCGGTGACGGACAACGATTGGGGGAGGCTGAATCGCGGCACAGCGATTGCGAAAGAGATCTTGGTCAAGGCTGGCGCGGACCCGAAATCCCTGGTCGTATCGAAACCGCAAGGTGCGCATCCCGGTGGCACCGCAGCGATCGGCCAGGTTGTAGACGCAAATTTGCAGACACGCGTGGATAATCTGTTTGTCTGTGATTCGAGCGTTCTGCCGACTGCGCCTGGTCTTCCTCCGATTTTGACCATCGCTGCCTTGGCAAAACGTTTGGCAAGAACATTAATTGGCTAACTCAGGTTCGTTCGTTTGTCATTTCAAGCGGAGCAATGCTCCGGTAACAAGAGGTGAGGTATGGGAAGCAATGGAAACACGGAAGGGCCTGTTGACAGTGTGCTGGAATTGATTGGCCGAACGCCGATGGTAAAACTTAAGCGAATCTCGCGCGAAATTCCGGCCGAAATCTGGGCCAAGCTCGAATATTTGAACCCGAGCGGTAGCATCAAAGACCGGATCGCGTTGCGCATGATCGAAGAGGCCGAGCGTAGCGGCAAGATCACCGCCGGCGCGACGATAGTCGAACCGACGTCTGGTAACACCGGGATCGCACTGGCGTTGGTATGCGCGCTCAAAGGTTACCGGATGATCGCTGTCGTGCCAGAAGCCGTAAGCGGCGAGCGCCGAATGCTAATCGAGCAATTGGGCGGCCGGGTTGAGGTGCTGAAGGACGACGGAATCGAAGGTGTGAGCAAAGAGGATATGGAGGGGGTCGTACACCGTGCGCGTGAACTCGTGGCGAAAATTCCCAATTCCTTCATGCCCAACCAATTCATAAATGAGAGCAATCCGTACGCTCATGCGGAAACAACGGCAGCTGAAATCCTTGAGCAGACGAACGGGCGCTTGAACGCGTTTGTCGCCGCGTGTGGTACCGGCGGGACGTTCACGGGTGTTGCACAGGTACTGAAAGCGACGCGGCCGGAAGTTAGGAATATCGCCGTAGAGCCGAGTGGCTCGGCTGTTTTGTCTGGTCGTGCCTCGGGACATCATAAGGTCCAAGGCATCGGTGAAGGGTTTATTCCGAAGGTGATGCGCCAAAATTTAGCTGATGAGATCGTGGCGGTCAGCGACGACGAGGCATTTGAGACAGCGCGTCGATTGTGGAAGGAGGAAGGCATCATGTGCGGTATCTCTAGCGGCGCAAATGTTTATGCTGCGCTCAAGATTGGTGTAAGCCTGAAGCCTGGCTCGGTCATCGTGACGATCATTGCCGATAGCGGGCTGCGCTATCTTTCGACTGAACTGTTTCAGTAGCAAGACTTTCGCTTATATGTCATTTCGAGCTGCTTTGCGAGAAATCCCAATGTGAAAAGCCAGATTACTCACTCCGTTCAAAATGACAACCAAAAGCCCAAAAAAGATTGGAGGGTGTGATGACTGTGCTGGAGAAATCTGCAACGGTGGATCAAATTGCTGCTGCTTCTGGAAATGGGTTTGCCGAATTGGAGCGGAGCATACGCGAGGTGTTGGTGACCTATTCGAATGTACATCGTGGTACGGGCCAAGATTCGATGGTCTCGACTGAATTGTACGAGCACGCGCGCGAGATCGTCCTCGAATACCTGGGACTGGACCCGCAAAAATATACGGTCATTTTTTGCTCGCCGAACCGGGCGGAAATACTCACGCAGCTTCTCGGTCCGGGGCACTTTCGCGTTCTATCAAGCGATAATTTCCACCTGCCGCTCGGTATCCGCGCAGTCGCAGCCGAAAAACATGCTTTGCCCTCAGGCGTGCCATTCCAAACGGGCGGTGGTACAGTCAAGATCGTTTCGCCCGATTCAGTGCTCTGGGCAGATGCGCCGGATAAATTCGAGGCAGGTACGCCGATGATTATCAACGCGATCGCTTTGGCCCGTGCGCTGCAGCTCGTTAAAAGCTTCGGTCCCGGAGCATTTGTGCCGGAGCCGGGCGAGCCACTTACAGCCAGAGATATTCTTTATCACGACGAGTTTGAACAATTCCGAGGCAGGGAATTACTGCTGGCGCTTCGCGCTTCTGAAGTTGGATTTGACGAGTGTGTACCGACGAACTCTGGCTTCCGACGCTATATCCATTTCGATAATAGTGCCAGCACTCCGACCTTTGAGCCAATCTGGCGCGCGGTATGTGATATGTGGCAGCAGCCCGAGCACGTGCGGAGGGAGATTGGAGAGGAGACCAAGAACATCGTTGCCGATTTCTTTGGCGCACCGTTAGAAGAGTACGAGGTTGTGTTTGCCTCGAATACGACCGAAGCGCTAAACATCACCGCACAGTTCATTGCAAGCGGGGTGAAAGGGGATGCGGAGCCGGTCATGCTGAATACGCTGCTCGAGCACAACTCGAACGAACTGCCTTGGCGCTATGACTTTGGCTTGACGCACCTCCGGCTGCATGTGGACGATGAGGGATTTGTGGATTTGCAGGAGCTGGAAGCACTACTGCGTGAATATAACCAGGCGCATGCGCACGGCAAACAGCTCATTCAACTAGTTGCGGTCAGTGGCGAGTCGAATGTTCTCGGCGCGTTCAACGACCTCGCGGCCATCAGCCGTCTTGCGCACCGGTACGGTGCACGTGTGCTCGTGGATGCCGCGCAGCGCGCAGCTCACCGTCGGGTCGAAATGGAGGCGTGGAATATTGATTATCTCGCCTTCTCAGCGCACAAGATGTATGCGCCGTTTGGCAGCGGCGGACTGGTCGTGCGCCAATCGCTGTGCACGCTAGAAGTGGATGAATTTGCGAGGCATCAAGCCTCGGGTTTAGAGAATGTGGCCGGGATTACTGCACTGGGCAAGGCCATGCTCTTGCTGCGACGCATCGGTCTGGATGTGATCGAAGAAGAGGAACGAGCACTTACGCGGCGCGCACTGCAAGGATTGTCGCAAGTTCCTGGCGTTCGGATTTTCGGCGTGACCGATCCAAATTCTCCTCGTCTGGCTCAGCGCGGCGGCGTGATCGGGTTTACTTTGCAACACGTGCCGTACAATCTAGTAGGAAAAGAACTCGCGGAATACGGTGGTATCGGCGTGCGGTGCGGATGTTTTTGTGCACACCTACTAGTCAAGCACTTGCTTGGCATTCATCCACTCCGCGCCTGTGCAGCTGATTTGGGACTGATCCTCCACACACGGTTTACTAGTGGCATTCTGCCCGGACTCGTCCGTGTCGGTTTCGGCATTCAGAGCGAGCCGGAGCAAGTAGACGAATTGATCCGTGTTATGGAGAAAATCGCCCAACGGCCCCGTTCGGCCATCGATCGTTTAATCGGTTCTTTGCACAATGGTACTCCTTTCCTACCACACACCGATACGCAAAAGCAGATGAACGATTTTGTGCATACAGTGATTCATAAAGTTTACGCGTGACAGGAGAAAAACATGGCCGAGTGGAACGCATTGAGAGCGGTATTCTACTGTCTGATTAGCCTTGCGCTTAGCATCATCTTTGTCGCAGGTGTGTCACGTATTGATGCTCTACGTGTGGACTCTTCGATGAAAGGTGTGAGACTGGGCATTCTAAACGTAGAGATAATGAGCCAGCCGGTGCTTGTGGCCACCGCCATTATTTTGATGATAACGGCGTCTCGGATGGCGTAATGGGTCGGCATGTCCTGTTTCTCCTCTCCGTTCCAGGGTCAATTGGAGGTTACGTAATCGATCTCATTGAGACGGTGGGATTTGTCGTGGGGACATTTATCTTTGTTCGCAGCCGGATGCAGGTACGCACGGACTAAGGGCCGAGGAAACATAATAATCCGTTTCCGATACATAGACTTCAAACGACATCTGTGGATGGATCTGGGAGAAGTGGTCACAAAGGATGAAAAAATTTAAAGCGAACGGAGGAATGTAACTGAATGCATAAATTTTTTGATAGGAATAACCGAAATTGAAAAATATGAAAATAAATTTATGTTGACGCGGAATTCAGGTCAAACTTATCAACTTTCTAGGTTTTTTTACAGATTTCATGTATGATAGCAGTAGATTTATAGCAACTTTACAGGTTATCAGGGACCTGTATCTTATTCAGGTGTCTGTTGTGTCACATGACATTTGGTCGCTGAGGCAGGTGCCCAGAAAGGAGGATTGCCTATCAGAAGAGGTAACGTATTCGCTCAGACGCTAGTCATCAGTCGTTTGTATACTTCATTTTGAGCCAACATCAGATGAAAGGAGAAATAACCATGCATGGTAATAGAGAAGGTATCCCACTAGTGTTTCAGTCCGGCTCGTACTACTGTCGTCAAATTGAATGGGGAGAGATGGATGGAGGTTTTTGGGGTTTTCCAGCAGGCTTTGATTCTACGCTGTTATTCAAAGGGTTGCCAAACGGTTGTGAGAGTCCACATTGGGGCTACTTGTTGAAGGGGAGAATGCGGGTGAAATATGCCGACCACGAAGAAGTCATCACGGCAGGGGAAGCCTACTATTTGGAACCGGGTCACTTACCAGTGATGGAAGAAGATTGTGAGATGGTCGAATTCAGTCCCAAAGAAATAAGTCGGAAGATGATGATGATCGCAGGTAGCAATATGATGTCAAAGTAACCATGTGGTTCAAACACTCACAGTCAAGGTCGAAGGACACCCATCCACTCAAATCAATCATGCACGACCGCTCAAACCTGCTCATCAACATCGTTGTGGCCGTCCTAGGCGCATTCCTGGCCGGTTACTTCCTCAGCCCCATCTTCCGTGTTGGGACGATCAACTCGCCATCACCATCCCGACCATGCTGTTGACGCTTGCGAGAGCCGTCATCCTGATGTTTATTGTCAATCTCTTCCGGAGAGGTAGAAGCAGGAACTAACGGAAGTTCGATAATAATTTGGAAACACAGGACGGTTGCGCCTCGCAACCCTCTTACAGTGTTGTTCAGAAGCACCGGCAAATTTGCTTTAAATCCTAAAGGAGTTCGAAATGACAGTCAATACAGTCTCAGAAGTTCAGACGACCCAAAAAGAACCGGAACGCGAAAGACGTATTTTTACATTTAAAGCCAACCAGGTGATCTGGCTGTTACTAAGCATATTCGAAGCATTGCTCGCCTTGCGCTTCGTCTTGAAACTGATCGGGGCCAAACCGGCCACCCCGTTGGCCGCGGTTATTTATGTTTTCAGCGGCTTTATGCGGCTCCGGATTTTCCAGTTTTGATCGGGACACCCGCAGCCGGCGGCATGGTACTGGAAATCTCAACCTTGATCGCCATGCTGGTCTATGGCTTGATCGCATGGGCGGTTGATGGAGGAAGGTTGTGAGATGGTCGAATTCAGTCCTAAAGACCTAAGTCGGAAGTGGATGGAGATCGCAGGTCGTAATATGGCGCCGAAGTAACCAGGTGGTTCAAACATTCACTGTCAAGGTAGGAAGCTACCTGATCCCTCAAATTAATCTGGGACGCAGCTGAGCGTCCCTGATAGTTTCTGTCACTGGGTCAAATGTAGTTACATAAATCAAAAAATCCTGCAATCCTTGGAAGGCATGTCTGAAACCCTGCTGCTACATTGTCCCCTTCGGGAAAAATCAGCCATCCCAGTGGGCGTACTCAAGAATTGCCAGGAGATATGACTATGAATCTGCTTGTTAAGATATTAGTGATGATTGGCAGAAGCGCTTCTATCGGTTTTGGGATATGGTATTTTTTTTACTCCGAGCCTTGAAGTGGTATTCCTAGGTTATTGCCTTATATCTTAATTGAATCGCACTTTCTCATGTTCACTATTTCCACCAGATCAGACTCATTATAAGGACCGCAAACAAGATCAGTGCTCCGCTAATATAAGGGTAATTGGGATTGATATCGAAAACTATTCCGGCGTAAAGTGGTCCCAAAACGCGCCCCAAGCTGACAAAGGAATTGCTCAAGCCCATTGATGTACCCTGTCTGATAGTGGTTCGTTTTGATGTAAGTGAATGAATGGACGGCCGCAGGAAGGTGATCGAACAGGTGTATATGCCTGTCGTTAATAACACAGCGGCATATGTATTGGCAAGCAATAAGAGAATAAAGCCCTGTCCCGGCTACTTATCTTATCCGCCGTTTATTGTTAGTTAAAAACCCCGAATCATGTCAAATTTATCCCTTTTCCACACCATAGGGATTGCACTAAATGCTAAAGATTATAGATATTTTGATTCAAAAGTGTCTATCAGCAACTAAACTCAATAACCAGGCAAACTAAAATGGTAGCCACCCCGTGTTGGGTTGGTCACCTTGGAAGTCTTTCGGTGAGATTTGACTAGGTTAGTTCAGATTATTCTGGCAGGAATAACTGTGGTGTAAACCACCAAGGATCGCTCTGGAGGTGATCCTACCTGTTGTCTTCGCGTTTGGTTGATCGTAGAAGCAGTGAATGTACTGGCCAATTCCTTGATGGGGTCGATCTAGGTTGAAGTAAGTCGTATATTCCTTGACCACGCGCTGTAAATGCTTTCCATGAAGGATGAGCGTGTGATC